>ERZ888423.154-NODE-154-length-74130-cov-21.463368_pt1 | contig 74130 bp, 71 predicted proteins | sample MGYA00520523_ERZ888423 | MGnify/ENA primary metagenome ERZ888423 (study PRJEB32303, sample SAMEA104408611) | aquatic metagenome | biome: Brackish water; feature: Pelagic; material: water | place: Baltic Sea | collected 2014-06-08T10:24:00 | depth 30,27 m ... | reverse complement strand
CCTATCTCTTTGCACCCGGTTGGGGCTGGGCTTTACTCGCCAGCGCAGTCACTGGACTGGGCTACTACTTTGTGCACGCGGTCTTGCAAACACGCGCCACGCAAATGGCCCCAAGCTTGCGCGGCACCGCCGTGTCATTATCATCATCTTGCCTGCTGCTGGGCCAAGCGATTGGTGTTTCACTGGGCGCTATCGTCGTTGATAGGCTAGGCATTGATTGGCTCTTGGGTATCGCCATGGTTGGTTTTCCAGTCCTGATTTTGTGGTTCGTTTTTGAGGCCTCACGCCACAAAGATCAGGACAGCCGGTAGGTACTGCTGAATCAACATCAACCCACCTGAAAGGTTTGTTCCATTTCACGGCGCAGTTTGTAAGCCTGTAGGCTGTCGTCAACCGCCACATCAGCCCAAGACAGGGACTGTCCGGCTTTCACAGGTCGCACGACTTTTAAATTGTGTGCCAAACCGAGTGGTAAGCCACCAAACGTCAATGACTTTTCGGCTTGGAACAGTTTGCCAACAACCGTGTAGCCGCCTTCACCATCGAGTATCTCGCCAGGTTTTAAGTCGCGTTTGGCCGTGGCCACCACATCGGCATTCAAGCAAGTCGGTGAGCCCGTTGATTCGCCGCGCAAACCAACCGACGCCACAGAGATGCCCACTTCCAAGCCAATCAAGTGCCAACGTTTGTAAAGGCAAGCGTAGCGGCCCGATGGGTCGGTGCGCACCATGTACTCTTTAAAGCAATGGCGGATGTAATCGGTGTCGCCTTCAAACACCACAAACACCCCAAACCGTATGTCGTACGGAATCACCCGACCATCACGTTCAAGTGACGACACCACTTCGACCTGACCTTTGCGGTGTAAGACACCCCCTTCCTCGATAGGTCGGCACACAAAGGGAATGTCATCCACGCTCGCTGGTGGGTAGGTGAGACCCTCGGGTGGGGCAATGAGTCCCGTGGCATTGCAAATGGCCGTTGATTCGATCGCAGGTTTTGAGCCATCGAGAAACGAATTAAACATCTTGGGATTCAAGCCACCGAGTTCCGCTTGCTCTGGCGTTAGGCCATAGTGTTGCCAAACGGTTTCTGGTGTTGATTGCGCAAAATGCGGTAACCACTTATGGCCACGCCCAGCAGACACCACCTCAAAACCCGCGGCTCTTGCCCAGTCCACCAAGTCGCAGACCAAAGCGGGTTGGTCGCCATAAGCCAAGCTGTAGACCACGCCGGCTTGACTGGCGCGCTGCGCCAAGATCGGGCCACATAACGCATCGGCTTCGACGGTGACGTTAACCACATGCTTGCCTTTAGAGAATGCGTACAAGCAGTGGTCAACAGCAGCAATCGGTGAGCCTGTGGCCTCAATCACGATGTCCACACCGGGGTGATCAATCAGCGCTTGCCAATCGTCAGTGATGTGGGTGTTGCCTGCTTTGTGCGCGGCGTCTAATGATTCGGCACCAAACTGTTCAGCTGACCAACCCACCCGCGCCAAGTTGCGTTGTGCGTTCGCGGGTGACAGGTCAGCCACACCAACCAAATGGATGCCTGGCGTTTTTGGGATTTGGGCCAAATACATTGAGGCAAACTTACCCGCACCAATCAAGCCGATACGCAGGGGTTGGTTTTGAGCTTGGCGCTCACGCAGCTTGGCGTACAGATTCATGGTTTGTCTCCGGGCAATGGATTTTTTTGAAATGATTGGTCGATTGGGACCAAGACACTATAGGGTTGCCTTCACTTTAAACCGAAAAAACGAAATTTCACAAACCATGAATCTAAAAAAAGGAACGACACAGTTCTCAGTAATAGCCAATTTCCGCGACCTCAACATCGGCTTGGTGATCGCGCCCAAAAGCCACGATGGCAATCGATTTGATCTTTTGCGCAATCGGCGTTTCACGCAGCAAGCTGCTAGAAAAACCGGCTGATGGGTTAAAGGCTGACCAGGGCAGTTTGACGACTTGCCAATCTGCACCCGCTTCAAACTTGCCCTGGTAGTACTGCCACGGTAGCAGCGTGCCTGAGGTGCGCAGATGCACAAAATACGGCTGCTGATTGCCCCTGACTTTTAACCAAATGCCTTGGGCGTTGTCTGGCAGTGGTTGGACCAACGGCAGGCGAGCTTGAATAAAGCCACCCCTGTTTTCTGTACTGACCGTGCCACTGAGTTTTAAAACCCCAAGGCCTTCGATGGTCTCAAAACGCACTTGACCTTTAGACACCCCACCCATCACCGTATCGGCGATGTACTCCCAGCGCGCTGGCGCACCTGCACCAAAGTTATCGATCACGGTTTCAGCTTGAGAAGGATTGGACATCGATACGCTCGCAAATGAAACACACACAATAAGCAACAGCTTACGCCAAAGGGGTTTGGTGGCAACAGAACGGGTATTTGAAAGATCGTTCATGATGTTATCCAAGGGTTAGGGGTACGCAAGCACTGTGATTGAGGAAGATTCATGAATCGCCACATCAGCTGGTGAGCGCTCACCTACCATCTCCTTTGCTGCTCTTGTGGTGACTTTTCTAAAGAAGACTTGCAACAATCAAGCCAGCATGTAAAGAGGGCTTACTGATGTGCCGCTTGATTGAAGAGGTTTATACAAGATGGCCTTTTTACGGCGAAGCCTAATAGTCTTATACCTGAAAAAGTCTGGACTACCGGTTAACCGCAAGGCGGGTGCAGCGCTAATGTTCCTTGAGATGTGACACTAGTTTTGACTTTTAGGTCTTTCAAACCCCCAACCCTTTAAAGAAAGCCGCTAGGTTGTCAGGCAAGGTGTCGTAGTGATAACCACCTTCTTGCACGATCACCATGGGTAGATTCAGTTGGCTGACTTGATTGGCCAAGCGCTCGATACCGGCCGTGGTGACACGGACTTTGGATTGGGGGTCTTCTTCGTAGATATCAAACCCAGAGCAAAACACCAAGGCGTCGGGTTGATAAGCCTCGATGGCTTTCAGGGCAGTGTTGAGCCGGTTAAAAAAGACGGACTCATCTGAACCATGCGGCATGGGAAGGTTAAGGTTAAAACCAAGACCTGCGCCCGTACCGGTTTCGTCTTCAAAGCCCGCAACCACGGGATAGAAATTGGTTGGGTCGGCGTGAATCGAAATGTAAAACACATCAGAGCGGTCGTAGAAGATTTCCTGCACGCCCTGGCCGTGGTGTACGTCTGTGTCTAAGATGACGATCTTTGCGTAGCGCTGTTGTAATAAATTAGCCGCCACGGCTGCGTTGTTGATATAACAAAAGCCCCCAGCCGCGTCACGACGCGCGTGATGTCCTGGTGGTCGGCACAGTGCGAAGGCGCGTTTATCCCCAGCCAGTACCGCGTGACTGGCTGAAATGGCCGCTTGTGCCGCCCAGTAGGCAGACGTCCAAGTGTGTTCGCCCACCGGGCAGCTGCCATCGGCCAAGTAACGGGCGGTTTTACCCAATATGCCACGCAAAGGGTTGCGCTCGCGCACATAAACGTTAGACATGACCTCATCGCCCCAGTCTGGTCCGAGCGCTGTCCATTCTTTCCATGCCATTTGTAAGAAATCCAAATACCCCGCATCGTGCACCATCAAAATTGGTTCTAGGCCGTGATCTTTGGGTTCCAGCAGCAATCGATTCATGCGTGCAAAGCCTTCGACCAACTTGTCGGCGCGTATGGGCAGCTCTTGCGGCGGTCGCATTTGGCCGCGTGAGAGGTAGGTTTTGGGGTGATGCAGGGCTTCGTTGGGGTGATAAAAAGATTTCATGATGGCAGTCTCTTGGCCACAGGCTTGGCACTGGGGGTGTTTGTGGGGCGCCACTGTGTTTGATCTACAGTGAAGGTCAGTGTTTGTGGTTGGTTGCTTGAGTCCGTGTACTTCAGTGTCAGCACATCGCCAAGCAGGCGGCCTTCGACTTTGATGGTTGGGCTTTTGGGGTTGTTGGGCTGGGACAGTTCCCCATCGACAAACTGAAATGACTGTTTCAAATTGATTTCGCCAGTTGTATTGTCTGCGAATCCTGGCAACCCGCTGATCTGCCAGCGCCCCGCAATATTGCTCGGCACGACCCAGAACATACCGATTGTGCCATTGGGGGCTTGCACCGCGTTGTCGGGTATCCAAAGCCCCATGCCAAAGCTATTAGAAATCACCCGAGTGCCTGGCTTCATTTTTAGTAAGGTCGGCTTGAGCTTCATGTTAAGACTCTCAAGCAAATAAAGCGTGACCACCGTGGCGCTCGAGAAGTCCTCTTCAAAAATATCACCCGTGATAATGGTGACCTTGTTTTGAAGACCAGCTTTCTCGACATTTTGACGGGCAAAGTCGGCCAATTTCGGGTTGTACTCGATGCCCACAGCCGTGGCACCATAAACGCGCGCAGCCTCAATGGCGATCCGTCCGTCACCGGCACCGAGGTCATAGACCCTGTCACTGGCTTGGACATTTGCCATGTCAAGCATGGCCAGCACCAATGGGTCGCTGGTGGGCATCCACATGACATCCTTGCCGTGTTGTGCCTGTATGGGCTTATAGGGCTCGTTCGGGTTTTGTGCGCAGGCGCTCAGCAGTAAAGACACCAACAGCACAATGAGCGGTGAAAAAAAGACTGGCCGTGAAAGTAAGCGCGGGGTCTTGGCGGTTTTGATGGGCATGGTGGCAACAATACGAACTGGTGGATGCGACCACATGAGTGTAAGGCACGTGCGCCGCCCAACGCACGTGCTTTTCTCTTAGACTATTTAGGTGCTTTCAGACTTATAGGATGGCTGTTGTTCGGCTCGCTGGGCGGCCTTTTTACCGCTGACGTAAAAGTCGTAAATGGCCAAAAAAACACCAAATACCAAAAGAACAAGTAATGGAAATTCGGTGATTTTCCAGATGTAGGGCACTAAAAATGCCACCAGTAACACCATCGAGATAATCGCAGGTATTTGTTTCATGGACTTATTCTCCAGTGATTCGGTCGAAATTATCAAGTAACCAACGGCTTGTGCGCAGCAGTCGGCCATCGTCGTGGCGGGCCCCCACCAGTTGCACGCCAATGGGCAGTCCCTCATCAGACTGAAGCAGGGGTAGGCTTATGGCGGGCATCCCGGTATAAGACCACAAGGCATTCATGATGGGGTCGCCCGTGCTGTCGAGCCCTTTGAGCGCAGGGCCGAGTGCGGCGGGCGTCAATATGGCGTCAAAGCGCTCAAAAAATTCGTCAAACCCAGAGGCGGTTGATTCAATCGCGTCTTTGGCCTTCAAATAATCGACCGCTTTGGTCTCTCGGCCACGCTTGACAATGGTCATCACGCGATCGCTGACCTCTTCGGACGAATGAGCCAAGTGTTCATGCATGGCGGCCGCAAATTCCGCATCGACAATGGTTTGTAGCCGTTTAACCGCAACCCTAGCGACATCGGGCAAATCGATGGTCAGCACATGATCACCCATTGCCTCGATCAAGGCCTCAAAAGCTTCTTGAGCACCTTTGTCCATTTGATCCCAAAACGGCGTGCGCATGAAAACGAACTTCGGGGCGAACGGTGGCTCTTGTTGGCAGGTGGACAACAAATGCCGCGGCAAAATACCCTTGGTGATGGGGTCACTGTCGTCGGCACCAATCATGACTTCGGTGACCAGCGCCACGTCTTCAATGTTTCGACCAAAAACGCCGACTTGGTCCAAGGTTGTTGACAGTGGCTGCATGCCAGCACGGGAAATTAAGCCCCGCGTGGGTTTGAAACCAATTACCCCACAATAAGAAGCGGGTCTGATAACCGAACCGCCGGTCTGACTGCCGATTGAGACGGGAACCATACCAGCGGCGACAGCGGCCGCACTGCCGCTTGAGGACCCACCCGGCGTGTGTTCTAAATGGTGGGGGTTACGCGTGTCAGCGGCTTGGCCCAAACAAAAGTCCGGCAGTTTGGTTTTACCGAACACCACGGCACCGGCTTCACGCAGCTTCTTGACGGCTGTTGCATCCCAACGCGGTTGGCGCCCAGCCAGGCTCTTGGAGCCATATTCTGTGGGCATGTCAAACGTGTCAAAGGCGTCTTTGACCGCCACAGGTACACCAGACAAACGACCAACATCACCACCGCGTGCACGACCTTCATCGAGCAACCGTGCCTGCATTTGAATCGAACCACGATCAAGGTAAGCAAAGGCGCGGATCGATTCGTCAGTGGCTTGAACATAATCCAGAAACAGCGTTGACAGTGCCTCGGCACTGACAGCGCCACTCTGAATCATTTCGGCGATGCCGCGTGCGGTAAGTTCTTGTAAGGCAGCGTTAGGGCTATTGTGGTGATTCATGGATTACTTACTTTGCAAGAAAAATGATGGATCAATGACACCTTCAGGGAGAGGTCCGCTGTCAACTTGAGTAGGCTGGTTATATATTAGGTCAGGTAATAAAGTCACAATCTTTGGTTGGATGTAAACCAAGATCAATGTGAGCAGCACCATACCCAAGAATGGGAAGCAGCCTTTGAAAATGTCCCATAACTCAATTCCTTTGGGGGCCACTCCCTTTAGGTAGTAGGCCGACATGGCCATGGGCGGCGTTAGGAATGAGGTTTGCAAGTTAATGGCAATCAACAAGCCGAACAAGAGTGGGTCCACATCAAAGATAACCAACATGGGCAAGAAGATCGGCACAAAAATAATGATGATCTCACTCCATTCGAGTGGCCAACCCAAGATGAAGATAATCAACTGCGCCATGATCAAGAACTGCAGCGTACTCAAGTTGAGCGACAAAATGAAGTGTTCGATCAGACCTTCGCCACCCAAATAAGAGAAGACCGAAGAGAAAGTCCACGAACCCACAAATAACCAACACACCATGGCGGTGGTTTTGGCGGTGAGGTAGACCGACTCACGCATGCGATCCCAGGTAAATGCGCGGTAGGCAACAGCAAGCACCACACCACCGAGCGCACCCATGGCAGCGGCCTCACTTGGAGTGGCCAAGCCAAAGAGAATCGATCCCAGAACGGCCGAGATCAGGAAAGCTAGCGGGAAGAAAGCCGTCAACAGTAGCTTGAAACCCTTCCAAAAATTCACGTCATCCACATCTTTGGGTTTTGGGGCCAAGCTTGGGTTGATCAAAACGCGCACGATGATGTAAACCAAATACAAACCAGCCAGCAAAAATCCAGGAATCAGTGCAGCGGCGTAAAGTTTGACCACGGATACGCCAGCGGTTGCCGCGTAAACAATCAGCATGATGGAAGGCGGTATCAAAATCCCGAGCGTGCCGCCAGCGGCAATAATGCCGCTAGAAAGCTTTTTGTCGTAACCCGCTTTGAGCATTGATGGCAGGGCTAACAAACCCATCAGCGTCACCACAGCTCCCACAATGCCGGTTGCTGTGGCAAACAGCGCACATGTCACCAGCGCGGCAACCCCCATGGAGCCTGGCACATGTCTGAGCGCAATTTGCAAGCTTTCAAAGAGCCGTTCTAAGATGTTTGATCGTTCAATGATGTAACCCATGAACAAAAATAGTGGAATTGAAATCAAAACATCATTGCTCATCACACTGAAGGTGTTTTGCACCAACAGATAGAAAATATTGTTATCCCAAAAAGCCATGGCGGGATCGTAGTAGGCGTAGAACCCGAATCCCACACCCATTGCCATCAGCGTGAATGCGATAGGGAAGCCCAAAAAAATAAAAATGATAAAGAGCCCAAGCATAAATAGGGCAATGACTGGATCGCTCATTTGCGGGCCTCTTGATCGGTGCCGTGGGTTTCGAGCAGTATTTGCTCTAGTTCTTTGATATCCTCGTCGCGGTCTAGCCACTCGCCTGTCTTGATGCAGTGAAGGCAACGACACACCTCAGCAGACCCTGCTAACAAAAGACTGACACCAGCAAAGAAGATAATCGCTTTTAGCGGCCAGACGGGGACACCGGCTGGGCTGTTGACACTGACCTCTTGAATGCGCATGGATTCGAGCGCATAAGTCGCCCCAGTCAACACAAGCGCCAAAATGCCAGGAAAAAAGAATAAGACGTAAAGCGCCAGTTCAACTTTGGCTTGAGTGGTCGGCGACCATTTACGGTAAATGAAGTCACCGCGCACGTGAGAATTTTTCGACAAGGTGTATGCACCTGCCATCATAAATAGGGCGCCATAGAACATGTAACTCATGTCGTAGGCCCAAGACGTCGGTTGGTTTAGCACGTATCGCATAAATACTTCATAGCTTGTGCCCAGCGTCAACATGACGATGCACCAGCCAAATGAGTGAGCGAGGGCTTTAGATAGACCGTCTATCCAGCGAATATAGCCAACCATGTGACTCTCCACGATTAAAAAAGAGACCGCTAGCCAGCAGCGGTCTCTTTCGGACGATCCCCTTAGGTATGCTGCTGGCCTATGGGGTCGAAATTGCTTAAAAAACGAGCTTTTAGAATGGCAACTTGGTTTTGAAGACGTGCTCGTAAGCCGCCTTGTAGTCAGCGTCGTTCAAGAAGCCGTAGTAGGCCACGCGTCGTGCCCAAGCTTTTTGCGATTCAGCCACTTTCTTGAAGAATGGATCTTCGGCTTCCAGTTTTGCACTGATCTTGTCCCAAGCGGCAAGCTGAGCATCGAACACAGCTTTGGATGTGCGGACAACGCGGACTTTATCCTTCACGATCAACTCTTGTAAGTCACGTGAGTAGTTGTCTTGAGCGGTCCAAGTGTTCGAAGACGAAGCGGCTTCAGCGGCGTACTTCAGGATGGCTTGCAAGTCAGGTGCCAAGGCATCGTACTTGGTCTTGTTGAAGACGATTTCGAAGAATTCCATCGCTTGGTGGAAAGAACCCATCGAGTAGTACTTGGCCACGTCTTGCGCACCGAAGCGGCGATCTGAAGTTGGGTTGTTGAATTCGAAAGCATCAATCACACCACGTTCCATGGCTGGCACAATCTCGCCACCAGGCAATTGGGTCACTTTCATGCCCATTTCTTGCAGCATGTCAGCGGCCAAACCCACGGTACGGTATTTGTAGCCAACCATTTCTTTGGCGTTTTGTGGCGGCATGTTCTTGAACCAGCCAAATGGCTGTACTGGCATTGGGAACGCAAAGAAGCCCTTGATGTTGAGCTTAAGTTGTTTAAGCAGTTGGTCGTACAGTTCGATACCGCCGCCCTTCTGAATCCAGCCCAGCGTCTGTTCAGCGTTAGCACCCGTGACTGGGCCCGAACCAAACAGAGAAGCCACTTTAGACTTACCGTACCAATACACAGCCACAGTATGACCAGCATCGAGCACGCCGTTGGAAACGGCATCAGTGACTTCGAAAGGCTTAACAACCGAACCCGCGGTCAAATAGTCAATACGTAAACGGCCGCCGGACATTTCATTGACCTTGGCCACATATTGCTGGGCCATTTCGTTAAAAATGTCATTGGCACCCCAAGCACCTTGCATTTTTAAAACCACGGGCGACTGGGCAACAGAAATCATGGGGAAGCCAGCCAAGGGGGCGGCCACGGCGACAGTACCGGCTTTCTTAAAAAATTTGCGGCGTGATGAGGCTGTGTCAACTTTTTCAGTTGAGACGGTCGTTGACGCTTTCTCGATTGTTTTCATGCGTTGTCTCCAAACAGCAATAATTAACATACGTTGTTTTAGAACTACTCGGTCATCATTGTTCTTGCTGCCATGTTGGGCAATTGGGGTTTTCGCCTAAGTATTAGAAATAACTCGATTTTTTTGAAGTTTTCAGGTCCATTTGTCAGTCCGGCGTAAGTTATTTGCTTGGGTGACTTTGGTGCGACGCACCATCTGCGATGGGCCAGTGCGTTGAACAAGAATCAGCAATGGCAAACAAGTAACCGGTTTATGATGACTGAAGCGTTACATTAATGGATTCAAACCGTCCAAGTCAGGCTTTGGTTTGGTTTTTGGCTTGTTGTTAATCGCGAGGATTAAAAATGAAAAAAACGTTTCCAATGATTCGATGTGCATCCGGCGCGTTGCTTATTGCCGCGCTAACTTGGGGTGGCGCTGCCAGTGCGCAGTTCAAAGTCGGCTTCATGGCCACATTATCTGGCCCTGCTGCGGCGTTAGGGCAGGACATGTACGACGGCTTCATGTTGGGTTTAGAGCACTCGGGCGGCAAGTTCGGTGGCGTTGAGGTCGAAGTGATTCGTGAAGACGATCAACTCAAGCCCGATTTGGCCGTTCAAACAGTGAATCGTTTTATTGAGCGCGATCAAGTGGATGTGGTTGCCGGGGTGACGTTCTCAAATGTGATGATGGCGATTGCCAAACCCTTGGCTGATTCGAACACCATTTTCATGGGCACCAATGCGGGTCCGGCCCCTTTGGCCGGTGAGCGCTGCGCGCCGAACTTTTTCTTCGTCTCCTATCAAAACGACCAACAAGCCGAAGGCGTGGGTAAGTACGCGACGGATAAGGGCTTTAAAAACGTTTATTTGATGGCGCCTAACTACCAAGCCGGTAAAGACGCCGTCGGTGGTTTCAAGCGCTACTACAAAGGTGCCGTGGCCGGTGAGGTCTACACCCGTGTGAACCAGCCCGATTACTCCGCTGAGATCGCCCAGCTGCAAGCAGCCAACCCCGATGCGGTTTTCGTCTTTTACCCTGGTGGCATGGGCATTAACTTCATCAAGCAGTTCCGCCAAGCAGGCCTGTTGGACAAGATCCCACTGCTGTCAGTCTCAAGCTTTGACGGATCGACCTTGCCAGCCTTAAAAGAAACCGCACTTGGTGCGATTTCTGGCTCGTTCTGGGGTGCGGATTTTGACAATGCCGTCAATCAAAAGTTTGTCACCGATTTCGAAGCCAAGTACGGTCGTATTCCTTCGCAATACGCAGCCCAGTCCTACGATGGTGCGTTGCTGCTTAATAGCGCCATTAAAAAAATCGGTGGTCAGTACAAAGACAAAAATGCCTTGATGGCGGCGCTGCGAGCCGCTGAGTTTGATTCTGTCCGTGGTGATTTCAAGTTCAACAAAAACGGATTCCCGATTCACGACATGTATGTGTTTGAAGTCGCCCCAGATGCCAAGGGACGCGTGTCACACAAGACCTTGCAAAAGACGTTACCAGCGCACCCGGATTCCTATGTGGGTCAATGCCCGCTTTAAACCGGCTACGCTGTGACGCTTAATTTGGTTTTGGGCCAAGCGCTTAATGGCCTGCAATTTGGCATCCTGCTGTTTTTGATGGCAGCCGGTTTGACCTTGGTGTTTGGCATCATGAGCTTTGTGAATCTGGCACACGGCTCGCTTTACATGTTTGGCGCTTACTTCGCCGCCACGGTGGCCAGCCACAGCGGTTCGTTTCTACTGGCCATTGTTTCAGCCATGCTGTTGATATTCCTGCTCGGTGCTGCCATCGATCGAGCAGGGCTGTCAATCTTGCACCGGCGCAGCCACCTCGATCAAGTGCTGGCTACTTTCGGTCTGGTGCTCTTTAGCAACGAGTTGGTGCGCGTCGTATGGGGCAATGCGCCCATCTACATGGACGCGCCAGACTACTTGTCTGACGCGGTCAATATCTTTGGTTTGAATTACCCCGCGTATCGTTTTGCGATCATCGTTGCCGGGCTTTTGGTGGCTTTGGGTTTGTATCTTCTCATTGAGCGCACACGCATCGGGATGTTGATTCGCGCGGGTGCCAGTAACCGCACGATGGTGTCAGCCTTGGGTGTCAACATCGCTTGGCTAAACCGCTTTGTCTTCGCGCTAGGCGCGGGCTTGGCGGGTCTGGCAGGCGCTTTGGTGGGGCCGATTCTGTCGGTCGAGCCTGGCATGGGTGAGCCTGTTTTGATTCTCACCTTGGTGGTGATTGTGATTGGCGGTATTGGATCAATTCGAGGGGCTTTTTTTGGGGCGATCGTGGTGGGCTTGGTGGACACCATGGGCCGAGTGTTTGTCCCCATTTGGTTGCGCGCCGCTTTTGATCCCGCCATGGCCACGGCCATTGGCCCGGCGCTGGCTTCTATGCTGGTGTACCTCTTGATGGCGGTCATCTTGGCCTTCAAGCCCGAGGGCTTGTTCCCCGTGCGGGCAAGGGGCTAGGGCAATGGCCGATTCAATCACCGCATCTGCAACCGTACCGATCCCTGAGCGCGTTGATCGCCGCGTTTGGGTGGCTGTCTTTTTGATGCTGCTGTTTGCACTGGTGCCCCTGTATGCGTGGTTGGCTGATGACGTGTACGTGTTGACGTACTTTGGTCGAATGTTGATCTTTGCGTTGGCGGCTGTGGGCTTGAATTTGATTTTGGGTTTTGGGGCGATGGCAAGCTTAGGCCACGCCATGTACTTCGGCTTTGGGGCGTATACGGTCGGGATTTTATCGACTTGGGGATTCACCAATGGATGGTTGCATTTGTCAGTGGCGCTGGTGGTGACGGTTCTCATTGCGATACCGGTGGGTTGGATTGCCTTACGCACGCGTGGCATGGCTTTCATCATGATTACCTTGGCCTTCGCGCAATTGTTTTTTTATGTTTTTGTGAGCTTGCGAGCGTTTGGTGGCGATGAGGGCTTAAGCCTGACTGAATTGAGCGGCTTTGGTGCACTCACCGGTAACAAGTACGCCATTTACCTCTCGTTGTTGCTCACCTTGGTGTTGGTGCTGTGGTTCACCCATCGTTTGGTCAAGTCGCGATTCGGGTTGGTGCTCAGGGCGTCGCGCCACAATGAACCGCGTTTAAATGCGCTTGGTACGGCCAGCCAGCCCTACCGCTTGGTGGCGTATGTGTTCTCAGCCCAGATCTGTGCCGTGGCGGGGTTTTTTATGGCGAACCTAACTGGGTTTGTGTCGCCATCATTGATGAGTTGGTTGATTTCTGCTGAGTTCATGGTGATGGTCTTACTCGGTGGCATGGGGACAGTCTTTGGGCCGGTGATCGGCGCTGCGGGTTTGCTGTTGATTGAAGATGGCTTAAAAACAGTGACCGAGCATTGGCCACTTATTTTGGGGCCCTTGATTGTGTTGGCGGTGATCTGGTTACGACAAGGGTTGTGGGGACTGATGGCACCTTCGGGCGGCAAAGCAGCCTCATCTGCTGATCAAGGGGATCATTGATGGGGGCTGCGCCGTTTGAAGTGACAGGCAATGAACCGATGCTGCTGACGGTGGATTCATTGGTCAAGCATTACGGTGGCTTGTGTGTGACTGACCACGTGAACCTGTCCGTTGCGCAGGGCGAAATTCACGCGTTGATTGGTCCCAATGGGGCGGGTAAAACCACGCTCATCAATCAGATCACGGGTGCAGTGGCGAGCGACTCGGGTCGTATTTATTTGAGTGGCCAAGAGGTGACGACTTGGTCGATGGCCAAGCGTGCCCGTGCTGGCATGAGCCGGTCCTATCAAATCAATGCGTTGGTCGCCAGTTTTAGTGCCCTGGAAAACGTTTTGCTCGCGGTTCAAGCCGGGCGCGGGCACAACTTTCATTTCTTCAAACCCGTTATGCAAGAGCAGCAAATGGTGCAAGCCGCGCATGCCTTTCTTGACCGTGTCGGGTTTGGTGATGATCGCAGCCAAAGGGTGGCGGCATTGGCTTATGGACAGCAGCGTTTGGTTGAAGTCGCCATGGCCATGGCCACCCACCCGCGTTTGTTGTTGTTAGATGAACCCATGGCTGGTTTGGGTCCGACCGAGTCTGAGCGCATGATTGAATTGCTCGATAGCCTGCGGGCTGACTATGGAATGTTGCTGGTCGAGCACGACATGCAGGCCGTGTTTGCCTTGGCTGACCGCATCAGTGTGCTGGTATACGGACAAGTTTTGTTATGCGATACGCCAGCCAATGTTCGCGTGAGCGAGTTGGTTCGTGAAGCCTACCTTGGCGACGAGGATCTTCAATGAGCGAAAAACAACAGCCGTTGCTTGAAGTCAAACACCTACAAACAGGTTACGGCGCCAGCCAAGCCTTGTTTGATGTGTCATTGACCGTGCCTGCCGGGCAGTGCGTGAGCTTGCAAGGGCGTAACGGCATGGGCAAATCCACCACCGTCTCAGCCATCATGGGACTGTTACCGTGCTGGCAGGGCGATATTCAGTGGCAGGGCCAAAGCGTGGTGGGACGTGAACCCTTTGAGATGGCGCGTTTGGGCATTGGTTTGGTGCCTGAAGGGCGCCAAGTGTTTCCAAACCTCACCGTGTGGGAGAACTTGGTGGCCACGGCGGCCAAGCCAAACAAAAAAAATACCCACTTGCCCCCAGCCCGAGCCACCTCGAGCTGGGACCTTGATCGGGTCTTTGCGCTGTTTCCAAAGTTGGCCGATAGACGCAAGCATTTTGGCAGCCAGTTGTCTGGTGGCGAGCAACAAATGTTGGCGATTGCTCGCGCTTTGATGACACACCCCACGTTGTTGATTTTGGATGAGGCCACTGAAGGCTTATCACCACTGCTGCGACAAGAAATCTGGCAAGCACTGGCGACTTTACGCCACGAGGGATTGTCGATCTTGATCACCGATAAAAATATCAAACAGCTCTTGACCTTGTGTGATCACCATGTGATTGTTCAAAAAGGTCGCACAGTATGGTCTGGTGACTCCGCGCAGTTCCGTGCCGATGCTGACTTAAAACAGCTGTATTTGGCGGCATAACTGGCTGGTGTTGCGATGGTCCGCCCACGTGATACGCTCAAATTAACAGCAATGAAGATTGGCTTGGGGGTCGACTCCGAGCCTTAAAGTGCGAGGATTTAGTCGATGAATAGTCATGTGTCAGGCACGAGCGTTGAGTTAACAGCGGTTTCGTTGGCGTATGAGGTTTGTGGCACGGGACCGGCGTTGCTTCTACTACACGGTTTCCCTCAAAACCGTGCCATTTGGCAGCCGGTTAAAGACGTTCTTTCGAAACACTTCACGCTCGTCATGCCCGATTTGCGTGGTTACGGTGCTTCGCCCAAGCCCGCGAGCGATCCCGAACACCTGACCTATTCCAAACGCGCCATGGCCCTCGATTTGATGGCACTGATGGATCGATTGGGTCATCAGCAGTTTGGTGTGGTTGGACATGACCGGGGTGCTCGCGTGGCACACCGTTTGGCTGCAGATCACGGCTCGCGCGTCACGCGCTTGATGCTATTGGACATCTCACCGACGCTGGCCATGTACGAGCAAACCACCATGACGTTTGCCGCGGGATACTGGCACTGGTTCTTTTTGATTCAAGCTTATCCCTTGCCTGAGACCTTGATCGGCAAAGAGCCCATCTTCTTCATGAATGAATTCATGGTCAAGCGCTATCCTGGCCGGCATGTGTTTGAGCCGGCGCGTTGGGAAAGTTACCTCGCCGGTATGCAGGACCCTGCCTGTCTGCACGCCATGTGCGAGGATTATCGCGCGTCATTCACCATTGATCTTGAACACGACCGTGCCGATATTGCGGCCAAGCGCAAGCTAGCAATGCCGCTGCGCGTGTTGTGGGGCAAGCATGGCATGATCCAGAAGTGTTTTAAGCCGCTCGATGATTGGGCCGCTGTGGCCGATGACGTGTCAGGCCAAGCGGTTGACTCGGGGCACTACATCCCAGAAGAGTTGCCCGAAGTTTTAGCCGCTGAAGTGCAGGCATTTTTTGTGTGATGGTGCGTTTGCTGCCATTAAGTGCGTCATGACTGAAAAGCCCGCAACGGACTTGATGGTCTTGTCAGAACTGGCCTCACGGGTTGTGGCGTATGAGGCCTTTTGGGATGTTAGAAAGCCATATTTAAGCTAAGTGTCAGCGATTGATTAACGATACTTCCTGATGAGGTGCCTTGATTGGTACCTGTCCTGGGCCCGTCAATGGCATCACCACCGAAAGACCATGGTCCGCCCCAATTCGTGGTGTGGTTACTTGTTTTTGATATGGTGTAATTTAAGTCTACAAACCAGTTCTTATCTAAAAAATATGTTCCACCAATCATGGCTGCGCCGCCCCAAACCCACTGCTTGACAGCATAACTGCTCGTATTTCCAAGGCCAGTAACAGCAGTGGGTATACCAACAAAGTTAGCAAAACCTGTCAGGCTATTTAACGACGTTTTTATTTGTGAATAGGTTGGGCCAGCCCCTGCATAGATATAGCTTTTTTCAAATGAATGGCCAATAAAAGGCATCAATGAAAATTGTTGTTCTATGCTTTGTTGGTATGACCTTACCAAATAATTCCCATTGAAGGGTGTATAAATACCGCCTTGCGTGTAACCGCCCGACTGAGGAATCAATTGATTGTTGACAGTCGAAGTGGCTTGTAAGTTGTTATAAGAAAACTTTGTTCCCCACAACCATTTGCTTGCTGAAAAATGTTTGAAGAATCCAGCGTGAATTGAGGGTGAAAAATTGTTTTGCGATGGCAGGTGCACATCAGTCCCGCCTTCAGCGGAACCCGTAATAGAAGCTTTGGTTGAACCCACTGGCGGCGTGTAAGGCGGGGAATAGCTTGTGCCCTTGCCCCATGTGCTTTGGTTATCAAAATTAGTTGAATTTGCACTGCCACCGATACCAATAAAAAATGCTGATTGAGGGACTAATGATGCAGGGGGTTTCTGTGCATTAGCAAATGCCCCCGTCAAACCTAAAATCAAAACACCTGTGTAAACCAATAATTTGTTCATTTCAAGAAGCCTTTGCTCGATTGTACCTTTGGCAAAAACATGGTTATTGGAGGCTTCGCAGGTTGGTTACATACCCATGTTAATGATTAGTTGTTAGTGCTCAAACCAGCAATTGTTCACAATAGTATGTCGTTACTAGGTCGTTAACACGATTAACGTTGTCTTTGCAGATAAGGGGCTCGATACTTCTCACGTTAGTTTGATTTGAGACACCAGCATTACCAATCAAAGAGTAAACCTTTGGGTCAGTCAAATCATGAGCGAGAAGGCTATATCCGTGCCACACTGGGTTTTGACCAAGCGCGGCGCCTGCGTGCAAGCGACTATACCTTTTTCCATGATCGGGCAGACACTGATGGCCTGTTTATCCAGTTGGTATGTTTTTTTGGTTTGGTCTAACCGAACTTATAATTTGGTCATGCCCTAAAAAAACCACCGCCGCTCAAGGAGGTTTGAGCGGCGGTAAGAGCTTGTTTAGTGAAGGTGGTGTTTGCTTACAGTTTGATCTTCAGGCGATGGGAGATTTCACCAACAATGCCGCGGCGGAAGGCTAGAACACAAATCACGAAGATGGCACCCATTGCAATCGTGCTCCAGCCACCTAAGTTTGCGAGATAGTTCTGCAGGTTCACGATCACGGCCGCACCAATCATTGGGCCCCAGAGGGTGCCAATGCCGCCAAGAATCGTCATCAGCACGGCCTCACCCGAGGTGTGCCAAAACACATCGCCCAGCGAAGCCAGTTGCAGCACCAGAGCTTTGAGACTGCCACCTAAGCCAGCCAGTCCGGCTGAAATTGTGAATGCCATTAGTTTGTAGCGATCGACGTTATAGCCAAGCGAAATGGCTCTCGGTTCGTTTTCTCGAATGGACTTCAGGACCTGCCCGAATGGTGATTGGACGACGCGTTGGATCAACAGAAAGGCCAATAGCAACACAGCCAATGAAAACCAGTACATATTTTGTGAGGGCATCAAATCGATGAAGCCAAACAGCTCGCCACGTGGGACACCCTGAATGCCGTCCTCGCCATTGGTGAAAGGCACCTGCGTTGCGGCAAAGTAAACCACCTGTGCCAAGGCTAGGGTAATCATCGCAAAGTAGATGCCTTGTCGGCGGATGGCCAATAAACCAAAGAGGTAACCCAGAGCAGTCGAGGCAACGACACCCAAGAGGATACCAAGCTCAGGGGTCAAGCCCCATTCCTTCATGATGTGGGCTGTTACGTATGAAGCGGTGCCGAAAAAAGCGGCATGCCCAAAAGACAGTAGTCCTGCGTAACCCAGTAGTAGGTTGACCGATGCTGCAAAAATCGCGAAGCAAAATACCTTCATTAAGAACAGGTCATAGACCAAGTCTTGAAAGGGCACTAGCGTGAGCAGCACAAAAATAATAATAGTGACTTTGTTTAGCGCAGTCGTGTTCATCATCCAGCCCTTTAACGAACTTTGCCAAACAGCCCGGCGGGCTTAAGCAGCAGCACAATAATCATGATCACAAAGATCGACACCGATGAGGCTTGTGGGTAGAAGACCTTGGTGAGTCCTTCAATCACACCAAGCGACAGCCCAGTGATGATGGACCCCGCAATGGATCCCATCCCCCCGATCACAACTACCGCAAACACAACAATGATGAGTTCAGAACCCATGGTGGCTGTGACCTGGTAGATTGGCGCGGCCAACACACCAGCAAACGCGGCCAACGCACAGCCCGCACCGTAGGTGAGGGTGATAATCAGTGGCACATTAACTCCCAACGCTTGAAGCAATCGGGGGTTTTCTGTGCCGGCCCTCAGTAAGCTGCCGAGTTTGGTGCGTTCAATGAAGTACCAAGTCGCAAAGCACAGCAATAAGGCAACGCCAACAACCCATAGGCGATACCAAGGAATAAAGAGTTCAGCCACGCGCATGCCACCGCGAAACATATCCGGTACGGGGTAGCTGTTACCGAGCGCGCCAAACCAGTGTCTAAACAATCCCTCAATAACCAATGCCAAACCAAAGGTCAACAAGAGCCCGTAGAGGTGATCTAGGTGGTAGAGCCGTTTGAGCATGGTTTTTTCAATAACAATGCTCATGACCCCAACGATCAGTGGGACTAAAACCAAAGCAAGCAAATAGGGAACTTCAAGCTCGGGCATGCCGATCCAGCTACCCAATTGGGTTAAACCAATCCAGGTAAACATGGCTCCCAGCATATAAAGCGCACCGTGTGTGAAATTAATCACGTTCAGTAAGCCAAAAATAACCGCCAGTCCTAGGCTGAGCAAGGCATAAAAAGACCCATTGATAAGCCCAATCAATAATTGCGACGTCAAGGCTTGCGGCGATATGCCTAACAGCTCAAACATGAAGTTCCCCTAACCCTATCTATTTATTACGAGGGCTTTTTACCCGTGACCAAATAGCACTTGGAATCTGCCAGTGGCAATGAACCTTCAGCCGCTGGAAGCACACGTGCGACAGTGGCAATATCATTACGGTTCTTGGATTCCTTGGGTGACTTAACCTGCAGCAAATACATGTCATGCTCAAACTTACCGTCGGCACGTATCACGCCCTTGAACAGACCATCATCAATGGGCGTGGCTTTTAGATAAGCCATGACCTTGTCAGAATCATCCGTCTTGGTCGCTTGAACGGCCTTCAGGTAGTTCATGGTTGCTGAGTAGACGCCAGCTTGAACGGACGTCGGTGCAACATTTTTGAAACGGGTCATGAAGCGCTTAGAAAAGTCACGGTTCGCATCAGAGAAGTCCCAGTACCAACCCACTGTAAAGTTCATGCCTTGCGTCTCACGCAGACCCAAAGCGCGAATATCGCTGGTGAACATTAGCAATGGCACAACCGTTTGCTTTGAACCCATGATACCGAGCTCCGCGGCTTGCTTGACTGAGCCAATCGTGTCGCCACCGGCATTGGCCAAAGCGATGACTTCAGCGCCTGAGGACTGAGCTTGAGCCAAATATGAGGCGAAGTCGGTGGTTTTGATGGGGTGAGCCACGCTGCCCAAAACTTTACCGCCATTGGCATTAACCACGGATGAGGCGTCGCGTTGCAGCGTGTGACCAAAGGCGTAATCCGCTGTCACAAAGAACCAGCTTTTCTTGCCACCAGCAACCACTGCGCTTGCTGTGCCGTGAGCCAAAGCATAGGTATCATAAACGTAGTGAACGGTGTAAGGGTTGCAACGTTCGTTGGTAATGGGCAGCGAAGCTGCACCAGTCACAAAAGCGATTTTCTTGCGCTGGTCGGCTACTTCCATGGCAGCGAGTGCTGAGGATGTCGACACGTTACCCATCAACACATCGACTTTGTCGCGGTCAATCATTTCACGGGCTTGTGAACCGGACAGGTCAGCTTTGGACTGCGTGTCAGCTGATGTGATGATAATTTCTTTACCCAAGACTTTGCCGCCAAAATCTTCGACAGCCATTTGGGCGGCTAACAGTGCACCAGGGCCTTCAACAGCCGAGTAGATGCCTGACATGTCTGTCAAAACACCAATCCGAACACTGTCGTCGGTAAATTGAGCTGAGGCGGCGCCTGCACTCATCATGAAGGCAGCGCCGATCATCTGCGCTAGTAGCGATTTTTTCATTTTTAATGTCTCCTTGAACTGACTGTGTTGCTGAAAATGAGCCCTAGCGCGTTTAAACGCCAAGTAACGTTTCCAGTTCTTCACGGCTTTCTTCAAGCCGATCTTTTTCCACCATCTTGACGACCTGACCGTGTTCGATCACATAGTTTCGGTCGGCGAGTTTGGATGCAAAGCGGAAGTTCTGCTCAACGAGAACGACCGTAAAACCTTTTTCTTTTAGTAGGCGCACCACATCACCCAGTTTTTGCACGATGACAGGCGCAAGACCTTCAGTGATTTCATCGAGCAGCAACAGGGGCGCACCAGTGCGCAAGATGCGAGCAATCGCCAACATTTGCTGTTCGCCCCCAGAAAGTCGGCCGCCAGGGCTGTTGCGCCGCTCTTCAAGGTTTGGAAAGATTTTGTAGATCTCTTCAAGGCTAACGGCCGAGCCTTCGCCGACTTTTGGTGGCAACATCAGATTTTGTTCGCAGGTCAGACTGGCAAAGATGCCGCGTTCTTCTGGGCAGTACCCGATGCCCATGCGTGCAATTTCATGTGTTTGCTTGCCGATGACTTCAACGCCGTCAACCTTTACTGAGCCTTTGGCCATGCCGATCAGACCAAGAATGGCGCGCAGGGTACTGGTTCGACCAGCGCCGTTGCGCCCGAGCAAACAGACCACCTCACCTTTACCGACCTGCAGGTTGATGCCGTGCAGAACATGAGATTCGCCGTACCACGCGTTGAGGTCTTTGATTTCTAATGCAAGAGTTGTTGACATGAGGCTTTTGGCTTGTTTCGAAGTGTTGCAGCTGTAAAAAATTAGTGGCCTGCCAGTTCTGCATCTGCTGAACCCATGTAGGCTTCCATCACTTGGGGATTCTTGGATACAGTCTGATAGTCGCCTTCAGCAATGACTTCGCCACGCTGCAAAACGGAAATCGTATCGGCAATATTGGCAACCACGTTCATGTTGTGTTCGACCATGATGATGGTTCGACCAGCGGACACTTTTTTGATCAGTTCCGTGACCCGCTCGACGTCTTCATGACCCATGCCTTGCGTGGGCTCATCGAGCAACATGACTTCTGGGTTGATGGCCAGGGTCGTTGCAATTTCCAGAGCCCGCTTGCGTCCATAAGGTAAATTGACAGCTTCTTCGCTGGCAAATTCAGTTAGGCCCACTTGTTCGAGTGCATCTAAAGCGCGGTCATTCAAAATGTTCAGTGTTTTGTCGCTTTTCCAGAAATGAAACGACGTACCGAGACGTCGCTGGATGCCGATGCGTACGTTTTCGAGGACGGACATGTGCGGAAAAACAGCTGAAATCTGAAATGACCGCACAACACCTTCGCGTGCAATCTGCGATGGCGAGTGCTTGGTGATGTCGGTACCGTTAAAAATAATGTGTCCCCGGGTTGGGGGGTGAAATTTGGTAATAAGGTTAAAGCACGTGCTTTTACCGGCACCGTTGGGGCCAATGATGGCGTGAATGGTGTTACGTTTGACTTTGAGGTTGACATCATTGACCGCAACGAACCCCAAAAATTCCTTGGTTAGTCCGCGCGTTTCTATGACATATTCACTTGAATGTTCCATTAGAAATTTATAGTCTGGCTAGGGCTTGCTTAGCAATAGCAAAACCATCGGACTTACCCTTAGCAAGACTTAATCACACAAATAAATTAGGACGTACATTAATGCTCAAATTGACTGCCATTATGTTTTAGAAATTTTTTGGTCGTACGTTTTAATCGGTGTTGTCATTAACGACCGAACAAACCTTTCAGCACATTGCCAAGACCTGGCACGGCTTTGTTTATTTTGTTTGTGACGTCATCATTGAGCTTGATTTTTGCCAGTTCTGCCGCCAGCGCACTGATATCCACACGGTAGGTTGGCCGATCGATCGGACCACTGAGACGAATCGGTACCGTGATGCCTCGCAGGGCTTTGAGCTCGACACCGCCTTGTCCATCGGCGGTGTCGACAACCGCAACTCGAGCCAAGTAGTTCAGTTGCCCGGCTGCCATATCAATGGTGCCGTTGCCTTGAATACGGAACAAGGGTGCCTTGATGCTGAGGTCTTTGTTCTCAGCCACCCCATTTTTGATGACAGCAGTGGCGCTTAATTCGGCGAATCGGGTCTGCCCGTCGGCGGTCGCGCTTTGTGAGGCCGTTCGTCCCAGTGCGGCTCGTACGCCTTTTAAAATGGCTTGTAAGTCCACGCCCTTGACGGCACCGTCTTTAAGTTGCAACTCCAGCTGACCGGTTAATGACCTCAGCATGGTCGCACGCTCAGTGCCTGTTGCCGACACATTTGCCGTTAGGTTGCCGCGACCAGACAAGGCTGACGTGGCTGACAAGCTACTGAGCAAAGCGGCAACATCAACATCACTGATTGACTCGGTCATTGTTACGCTTTGCGAATTGGCATCGATCTTCAGGGAACCTTGGATTTTCCCATCCCAAACGTTGGTTTGATGTGGCCCCACTGTCAAGCGACCGTCATGAAGTTTGATACCCGTCTTGAGATCCGTTAGCAGTGCGTTCTGGGTTTTTATGGTGTCAATGCGCAGTTGGCCAGTGGCGGAATGTCCATACAAGACAGCAAAATCGAATTGGCTCGCCTGTGCGTCCTTGGTTACGGGTGAAGTCGCCGTGCTTGAGGCTGCTGCGCTTGTCGGGGCGCTTGATGCGTTGCTATCGATGGGTTTTGTGACAGCTGCGGGCGTGTGGGTCAATGATGTGACATCCAGGTTCTCAAGGTGAGCATCAAAACCAATCAATGGTTTCTTGAAATTTTCGATATTGACCGAAAGTTTGAGCGGTGATGCGTTGAAGCCACCAGAAAACGTGCCTTTAATCGTTTCAGGTTTGAGATGAAGTTCTACAGGTCCGCTTAGTACCAAGTGCAAAGGTTCTGGGCTGAAACTGGCGTCAGTCATGACCAGGTCAAGCCCAATCGTTTTAAGCGTTAGGGTCTGTTCACGCCATTGCCACTTGGGCAGGGTGATATTGCCTTTGATAAGCCGCGCACCATGTGTCGCTTGGCCACTGATGCTGAGCGCTTGACCGCTGACTTCGCGGTTGCTCAGCACCCATTCAGGGGCATCGGCCTTTAGCGACACGGTCTGTGGGGGTGATGCGATGTGGTTGATTTGTGCTGACGCTTGGGCCTTGATCGTGTCGATTAGGTATTGGCCAGTCTTTAAATCAGCTTGGGCATTAAAGCCTAGGTCAAGGCGCATGGCTTTTAGGTCTTGCCAGAAGCCTTCAGCGCTTGCTTTCACCTCAGAGAACGTCAGACGTTGAGCCTTGAGTGCCAATTGGTAGCGAGTCGAGAACCCAATCATGACGTCAGCCTCCGGCAAGGCCGTTTGTAGCCGAAACGAAGTTGTCAGCTCGCCACTGGCGTTCGTTGCCAAGCGTCCGGTCGTCACGGCAATATCAGTCAGATCCCAGCGCTGCTGACTTTGTTGATCCACAAAAACAAAACGGCTATTGCTGACGTTTAGCGCTTCGATATCAATCAACAGTGGCCTGTTACCGGAATCCAAGACTTTATCTGCCAGTGGCGGTTGACTTGTTTGTTCACTGGTGCCGTCAGCCGGTGGTTGGGTCGAGTCCATTTTCGGCTTGATGCGATTGAGCAAATCTTCAATATTGAGCGTGCCTTTTGCATGACGAATCAGGCGGATGTTTAAACCCTGAACGTCAATGCCATCGACTAAAACCTCACCCTTTAAAAGGGGCAGTAAGGCCACTGAAAGACGCGTTAAGCGCAACCTTAGAAATGGTTCGGTCCCGACATTTGGTGCGCCGTTAGGTGTCGCGTTTGGTTCAGACAGGCTGGCTTGATTGATCACAGCGCCAAGTCGCGGAAAGACAGTGACCGCAATATCACCCTCTATTTTTAGGGTTCGGCCAGTGTGTTTTAAGACCAGTGATTCGATGTCTGTTTTGTAACGGTTGGCATCAAAGGTCGCAACAAACACAGTGGCACTAATGAGAGCCAGCAGTCCCAAAACCAAAAGGCCGTAAAAGCCGTAGCGCAGAACTTTCATGATCAAAATACCCATTGAACGTTAGGCCAAGCGATGATGGCCACCACGCTTTTCGGTCGACTGGTTACCTCATGATTTGAGCGCTACGTTATTAAGCTTGTTTAACGTTTCGGGCCATTGGCGATTTTGCGCCCCCTGCAACAAAATTCGACCCCAAGATACCCAGGCATCCCAGCCGATGCGTTTGTCCCACGAGTTACCCCAACAGGTCAATAGATGCAAGCCATGAGCTGCCGCTGTCTGAGCTTGGTCGTAGGTTTTGTTGGTTAAGAGCAGTTGCGCCAATAAGAGGTAAGGCTCTGCCACCCATGGGTTAAGTCGAATCGCTTGCTCGAGCGTCATGATGCTGGTTGAACTGCAGACCAGCGGTTGGTTTTGTTGAACCACTGACCAATAGAGCGCGCAAGCGGCTGCTTCGTCGGACTCGGACAATTCGTGTTGGCAATGATCGAACACCGACGGCAGTGGCACCAAACCCTCGAGGGCAGGGTGTTTAAGAACCTGCCCCAATCTGGAAATCTGACTGATGCGGTAGGCGGTGGGTCGCATGGGGCCAGGCCACAAACCCGCTGCCCAGTGCAGGCCCGTGTCGCGCGGCGCGTGATTGGGGTAGCCAGAATAAATGTCATCTTGCCAGCTATACCACTGCTCGCAAGTGTCAGCCATGGTGACCACTGTAAAAATCGCCACATCGCGTGCTGAAAGCACGATGGGTGTACCGTCGACGTTTAGTGTGAGTTGTCCATTGCTATCAGGCCCTGATTCAAGCAAGGCTTTGACCAATGGTGCTCGCGGCACGACACAGTACAAGTGAATCAGGCGTTCGATATCTTCGCCCACCAGCGCTTGCACGCGGCCACGTTCAGAGTTCGGGTCAAACTTCACGATATCGACTTGGGCATTACCGTAGACGCTGTGTAACAATCCCAACAGTCGTGCTTCATTGGGTTGTTGCCAGAGCGTTAGGGTGCGGGCCACGCCAACCAAGTGGTGTCTGAAAGTGCCCGCTTTGTGCCAGTCTTGACCCACGCCGCTGCCAAGAACCACTGGCATGATGGGCGCAAGCGCCGGATCGCGGGTCAGCCATTCATCGTCTAACAATTCAATGGCTTGTTCTAATGCCGCAGGCGTTAAGGTGTTCAGGTCTGTTTTCATGGAAAGCGCTATAGTGAATCGTCAATCGTACCCAAAGCGTAGTGAATCTGATGACCCAGCGCAAGCACAAGATTTGTCAGGAAATCCGAGATGTCTAGATGGTCGCAGTGGTTTAAGTCCAGTGCAAACGTCAAGTCTCGCGATGAGTTCGATCGTGCCCGGGCATTGGTTGATGCAATCGACCGTGGCGGTTTACCCCTGATGCCCTCCAAGATTAACGGTATTGCCCGTGAATTGGGGCTAGAGGTCTCGCGCAAAGCACCGATGACGGAAACCATTGAGCGCATTCGCGCGGCGGTCGCCAGGCAAAAGCATCAAGATGGCCATTCTGATTAAACAATGGCGCTGTCTCAATTCACTGTTTTTCACATGTTGCAGTTGGAAACCCCCACTGTGGAGTACTCTCGCTTATTGCACTGGCGTCACAAAGAAGGCTTAGGTGTTACGCCCTGTGACAACATATTTTTAAATCATTCCTTATGGCGGAGTTTCAAATGACAGCACAGGCTCATTCGCGTACCCGAGTTTTGGTGGGTGGCGTCGCAGGCAACGTATTGGAATGGTTTGATTTTGCTGTTTATGGATTTTTTGCTGTCACCATCGGTAAACTTTTTTTCCCAGCTGAGGATCCCGTCGCCCAAGTCATATCGGCTTTTGGCATTTTTGCTGTCGGATTTCTAATGCGCCCAGTGGGTGGCATGGTATTTGGTTACATCGGTGACAAATTTGGTCGCCACAATGCGATGCTGATTTCTGTGGCTGCGATGGCCATTCCGACATTTTTGGTGGGCATGCTGCCCACCTACGCCACGCTAGGCATTGCGGCGCCATTTTTGTTGTTGTTGCTGCGCATGATCCAGGGCCTTTCCGTGGGTGGTGAATACACAACCTCGGTTGTCTATCTTTACGAGCGAACACCCAAGTCATCACGCGGGTTGGTGGGTTCGCTGTCGGTAAGTGGTGCCGTACTCGGTATTTTGCTTGGCTCGGCTGTCGGTGCGCTTTTGGCGGCCTTGCTTGATCCTGAGCAACTAGCGTCATGGGGTTGGCGCGTGCCGTTTTTGAGTGGTTTGGTTTTGGGATTGGCCGGTTTTTGGTTGCGCCAGGGTGGCGAGAGCATTAGTGCTGAGCGCCCAATGGTAGACAATCCATTGAAAGATGCCTGGAACAATCACCGAAAAATCATGTTGCAGGTCAGTGGTCTGTCCATGGTGAACGCTGTTGTTTTTTACCTCGTTTTTGTTTATGTGGTGAGTTGGTTGGAAATGGTCGATGGCATTGCGCCGGCGACGTCCCTTGAAATAAACAGTGCAAGCCTGGTGTTGTTAATCGCCGTAATGATATTGGCCGGTTGGTTGTCCGACAAAATCGGCGCCCGAATCATCCTAATGACTTCTGTGATCGCTGTGTTTGTGTTGGCCTGGCCACTATTTTGGTTGATGCACAGTCAGCATGACTTGACGATTCTTGCAGGCCAATTTGGCTATGCCGTTATTATCGGTGGCTATCTGGGTGTGTTGCCCGCCTACATGGTGAGTATTATCCCTGCCGCTGTTCGGTGCACGGCAGCCGGCTTAAGTTACAACATCACGCTCGGCGTCGCGGGTGGCTTAAGCCCGATGTTGGCCACTTACTTGGTTCACCGCACGCAAGATGATTTGAGTCCAGCCTATATGATCATGCTTGCCGCTGCGATCAGCGGTGTCGCGCTTTTATCCATCGGTAAAGATGACCATAAGCGCGACGCATAAAGGGTTGTCCGAAGGTGGCTTGGGCACCCCCTAGGTTGACAACATTCTTTTAGAAGTGATCCATGACAGATTTGGCACCAAGGACTACTGAAGCCATTTTGCAACCCGGCGTTAAGCGCCGAGAAGTTTTTGGTTGGGCGCTGTACGACTTTGCCAACTCGGGCTACACCACCGTTGTTTTGACGGCAGTGTTTTCTGCCTATTTTGTTAGCGGCGTGGTGGGTGATGCCACGCTTGGTACCTTTTGGTGGACGCTTACCCTTAGTGCCTCTCATTTTTTGGTGATGCTCACCATACCCTTCATGGGGGTGTGGGCTGATCAGCACCACTCACGCCGACGGCTGCTCTGGTTAACCACGGCAGGGTGCGTGGTGAGCACCGCAGCGCTCGCTTTGGCTGGACCAGGCACGGTTTTGTTGGCCGTGGTTTTGGTGATTGTCTCTAATGTGTTTTTCAGTTGGGGCGAATCGTTAATTTCATCATTTTTACCGTCATTGGCTCGACCTCATGCCATGGGTCGCGTGAGTGGTTGGGGCTGGGGTTTTGGCTATGTGGGTGGGATGCTGACGCTTGGACTGTGTCTGGCATATGTTCTTAGTGCGCAAGCGCAAGGACAAAGCGCTGATGCCTTTGTGCCAGTGACTTTAATCATCACAGCATCTATTTTTGGATTGGCCGCTGTCATTTCTCTTTCGTTACTCAAAGAAAGAGCGCCACTGTCCAGGCAAAACTGCCAGACACCCAGTTCTTGGCGGCGCGTCTATCAAACTTGGCAGCATGCCCGCCAATATCAAGATTTTTTATGGTTGTTGGCCTGTACGGTGATGTACATGGGCGGTGTGGCTGTTGCAATCGCATTAGCAGCGATTTATGCCCAACAGGTCATCGGTTTTGACGCAACCGAAACCATGGTGCTGATTTTTGTATTGAATCTGGCCGCCGTGCTGGGCGCTTTGTTACTGGGTTATGGACAGGACTGGTTGGGGCATAAGGTGGCGTTAGCGCTCACTTTGATCGGGTGGCTTGTGACGTGTCTGCTGGCCGCATGGGTCACCACCAAAGGTGGCTTCTGGGTTGCTGCTTCAATAGCGGGACTGTGCATGGGCGCCAGCCAATCGGTTGGCCGCGCCATGGTGGGTTTGTTGGCCCCGGCCAATCGCTTGGCGGAATTTTATGGTCTGTGGACTTTGGCCACGCGCGTGGCCAGCATCATCGGTCCGTTGATGTATGGACTGGTGACTTGGCTTAGCGATGGAAATCAACGCCTGGCAATCGCCGCAACGGGTCTGTTGTTTGTGGCAGGCTTGTTGCTATTGATACCAATGCGGCTTGGTCGCGGTCGGGCAACTGCGCAAACAGCTGATGCCTTGGCGATGTCGAGTTAAGTGAATAGCGGCTGGGTTAGCGTAGCGCTGACAATTGACTGATAGGCAATTTCATGCGGGTTGGTTTGTGTAGCAACTCAATCAAAACCATGGCCCGACTTTCGCCGTCATCCATCTCGTAGATCGCCTGCACGCCTTTGAATGGCCCCTCTTTAATCTCAACGGCTTCGCCGGGTTGATAGAGACTTTTGGGCGATTGGGTGAGTCTGTTTTCTTGGTCGCGTAATAAAGCGATGAGTTCATGATCAACCCGCGCGGGCGCCATGCCGAAACTCACCAATTTACTCACGCCGAGCGTTGATCGAATGGGTGACCAGCTTTTGCCCGAAAGATGGGTGTCGAGTTCAATGAATAAATATCGAGAAAACAGTGGTTCTCTCACCACTTCAAGCGACTGCTTGGTGAGTTTTTCTTTGGTAAAGGTTGGCAAGAAACAGGTAAACCCTTGACGTTCTAAGTTTAACTGAGCCCGCACTTCTTGCCGGGGTTTTGTGTGTACGACGAACCAATCCATAACGCGAGTGTAAGCTTAAATTTATTATTTTTTCAAATCGTCATTTTATTCACCAGTAACTTTCATGGCGTGTTTTCTTGCTACTCTAATGTTTAGTTCTTAATCATGAGTATCGGCGTCAGTCACTCGCTGAAACCAGACAAAAGTAGAGAGGTTCCCAAATGTTGCTCTATGACATGCGTACGGCCATGAACCCCCGCCGGGTGCGTATTTTTTTGGCTGAAAAAGGCCTTCAAATCCCGATCCAAGCGGTGGACGGCAGCAAAAATGAAAACCGCACAGCGGCTTTTTTGGCGATCAACCCGCTCGGAAAGCTACCGGTGTTGCAACTCGATGATGGCACTTATATCAGTGAATCCATTGCCATCTGTCGGTATTTGGAAGCCCTTCATCCTCAAAACCCTTTGTTTGGTGAAGACCCCAAGACCCAAGCGATCGTCGAAATGTGGACCCGTCGACTCGAATCGGAAATGGTGCTCCCGTTAACCAGTGCCTTTAGACACACCGGTGCGTATTGGCAAGGTAAGCTTGAGCAGAACCCAGTACTTGGCCAGTGGTGGCGTGAGCGAGCGCTTGAGTCCTATGCATGGCTAGATCAAGTATTGGCAGATCGAGCGTTTGTGGCCACTGACCGATACAGCATGGCGGATATTGTTTTGCAATGTGCTTTGATCATGGCCAAACCAACGGGCACGCCAATTCCAACCGATTGCACCCATGTCAGTCGTTGGTATGCTGATGTGAGTGCGCGACCCACGGCACGTGCTTAAAGTGGTGTGACGACTGTTTTTTCATGTCTTAGGATTCATCAATCATGTCTGAGCGGGTGTGTTTAATTATTGGTGCTGGCAGTGGATTGGGTGCAGGCTTGGCTCGAACCTTCGCCGCTGCTGGTTTAACGGTCTGTTTGGTGCGACGACACTCAGAACCCCTGCAACCACTGCTTGATGACATCAGATCGAAGGGCGTTGATGCGCATGGTTTTGCCGTTGATGCGCGTGACCCTGCAGCGCTAGGTGCGTTGTTTGATCATGTCGAGCAAACAATTGGACCAATTGAAGTGACGATTTTCAATGTGGGGGGTAATGTGCGGGCAGGCGTTTTAGAGACATCGGCTGAAACGTACTTGAAGACTTGGCAAACCAGCGCGCTGGCTGGATTTTTGACTGGACAACAGGCGGCTCGTGTGATGCAACCTCGTGGACGAGGAACGATATTGTTTACGGGCGCCACCGCAAGTATGCGTGGTGGGCTTGGCTTTTCTGCGTTTGCTGCCGCCAAAACGGCACTTCGAGCCTTCGCGCAAAGTTTGGCCCGCGAATTTGGCCCGCAAGGCATCCATGTTGCGCATATCGTGGTCGATGGTGGGATAGACTCCCCTCGGATTCGAGAGCAGCAACCCGAGCGAGTCGCGGCTGCTGGCGAGGATGGGTTGTTGCTGCCAGAGCATTTGGCAAAAAACTATTTGATGCTGCATCAGCAGCCAAAAGACGCGTGGACATTTGAATTGGACTTGCGCCCTTGGTGTGAGCGTTGGTAGAGTAGGTACATGACAATCATTGACGCTGTTGGCGTATCGGCCTACTTAAATTGTGAGGCCGTACCTGCTGACCGACCTTATGCGACCATCGTTGGCGCTGCTTTAAGTGATCACGGGTTTGACGCCGCGCTGCAAGAAATTGGTCATTGGCCAGGCTACCAACCCACGCCCTTACATCGGTTGAGTCAGTTGGCGACTCGATTGGGTTTGGAATCGATTGTTTATAAAGATGAGAGCCAACGGTTTGCCCTTAAAAGTTTTAAGGCCCTAGGTGGTGCCTATGCGGTGTTTCGGTTGATCCAAAAGGCGATCGCGCTCCAGTTTCCCGGCGTTCAGGCAACCGTTGCAGACATTCTCTCAGGCCGTTTTAAAGAGACCGTTGCTGCGCTCACAGTCACTTGCGCCACGGACGGCAACCACGGTCGATCAGTGGCTTGGGGGGCGCAAACGTTTGGTTGTCGTTGTGTCATTTACGTTCATCAGGCCGTCAGCCAAGGGCGGGCCGATGCCATCGCGGCCTTTGGTGCCGAAGTGGTTCGGGTACCGGGCAACTATGACGATTCGGTGCGACACGCCGAACAACAGGCAAAAGTCCATGGCTGGACAGTGGTGTCTGACACGACCTATGAGGGCTATCGCAAGATTCCGATTGATGTCATGCACGGCTACGGTGTCATGGCTCGTGAAGTGGTGGCTGAAATGCCCACCCCGCCAACACACGTGATTGTGCAGGCTGGTGTGGGGGCGTTTGCGGCGGCGGTCTGCGCGACCTTTTGGTTGGCGTGGGGTCCCCAACGGCCACAGTTTATTTTGGTGGAACCACAAAATGCGGCCTGTTTTTTTGAGAGCGGCTTGGCGGGCCAGCCCGTGGCCGTTGCCGGTGAGCTCGACACGGTGATGGCTGGCTTGGCCTGTGGGGAAGTGTCAGCAGTGGCGTGGGATATTTTAAGGTTCGGTGTTCAGGCTTACGCCACCTTGGCTGATGACTTTGCCTTGCAAGCCATGAGCCTGTTAGCAGAACCGAGCGCACCCGATCCAGCCATCGTTGCCGGTGAAACCGGCAGCGTCGGTCTTGGCTTGCTACTGGCTATTGAAAAATCACCTGAGCTCAAGCAGCTGTTGGGGCTTAATGCGCACTCTCGCGTTTTAATCCTGGGAAGCGAAGGCGACACAGATCCAGCGATTTATCAGTCGGTTGTGGGCCGCTCGGCCGAGCAGGTGACGGCATGAGTCAGGTGCGCTTGGAGATCAATGCGCAACGCATGATGCAACGCTTGCAGGCGTTAGCCGCTGTGGGCCAAACCGCCGATGGGTCGTGTTGTCGTGTGGCATTAACTGACGAAGACCGTGCCGGGCGCGACTTGGTGGTGCAGTGGATGACGGACTTGGGTTTACAAGTTTCAGTCGATCCAATCGGCAATATCTTTGGCTATCGGCCAGGTCAGCGCGAGGATTTGGCGCCTGTGATGACCGGGTCACACATCGACACGGTGCGCACCGGTGGCATCTATGACGGCAACTACGGTGTTTTGGCGGGCTTAGAGATTGTTGAGTGTTTAAACGAGGCCAGTCAGCAAACGCAGCGAGGCCTGGTGGTGGCGATTTTTACCAATGAAGAGGGCGTGCGTTTTACGCCCGATATGCTGGGGTCATTGGTTTATGCCGATGGCATGACGTTGACGCAAGCATTGGCTTTGAGCGATAAGCAGGGCGTCACCCTAGGGGCTGCCCTTGAAAAAATCGGTTACGCGGGCACCGCGCCATTGGGCATCCACCGACCCCATGCGTTTGTTGAGCTTCACATCGAGCAAGGTCCGATCCTTGACGCAGAGAAGCGGCAAATTGGTGTGGTTGAACACCTGCAGGGCATCTCATGGCAAGAAATCACCATTGGTGGACAGGCCAATCATGCAGGTACCACCCCGATGACATTGCGCCATGATGCTGGTTATGCGGCAGCTGCGGTGATGACCTTCGTCCGAGAACTTGCGCGTGAGATGGGCGGCCATCAAGTGGCCACCGTCGGACAGATCAAGCTCACCCCCAATGTGGCCAATGTCATTGCCGCGCAAGCTGTGTTGACTGTTGACCTGCGTAATACAGACGAATCTTTGCTGAACGTTGCGCGGGATCGCTTGGCAGGGTTTCTAGAGCATTTGGCGCAAGCCGAGGGTGTGTCGATCGAGGTGTCGGATAAAGTGCGGTTTGCACCGGTGAGTTTTGATGTGAGCTTAACGGATTTGGTTGAGCAACAAGCCGTGAGTTTGGGCTACACCAACCGGCGTCTTAATTCAGGTGCAGGCCACGATGCTCAGATGCTCAGTCGAATTTGTCCCTCAGCCATGATCTTTGTGCCCAGTGTGGCAGGCATCAGTCATAACCCTGCCGAGCACACTGAGGCCTGCGACTTGGCAGCGGGCTGTCAGGTGCTTTGCCAAACGCTTTTGGCGCTTGCCAATTAAAATGGGATAGCCGGCCAAGGGCGATCAGTGCTAGTCTGATGGCTCACAGAGGCACTCACTCTAATGGGATATTTAGACGAATGAACATGCAAATATGGTGTAAACGATGGACTGGCTTGTCTGTGGCGATGATTTTTGGGGTGGCATCCGTGAGCGCTTTCGCTCAATCAGCGGCGTTACCACCTGGCGTATTTGCCACCGTTAACGGCCAACCACTAAGCGATGCCTTGCTTGATGTGAATGTTGCGGCCAATGTCACCCAAGGTCGTGCTGACACGCCGCAGTTGCGTGAGGTGATCAAAAACGAACTGGTGGGGCGTGAGGTGCTGGCGCAAGAAGCTCAAAAATTAAAGCTTGATCAGACCGGTCAGGCGCAAGCGCAAATGGCACAACTGCAACAAAACTTTTTGGCCAATCTCTTGCTTAATCACCACAACACAACCAATCCAGTCACCGAAGCTGCGATTAAGGCTGAGTACGACGCGTTTCTCAATAATATCAAGGGTGCCAAGCAATACCAACTCAGTTTGATTGTGGTGCCAACAGAAGCCCGCGCCAAAGAAATCATCACTGAGATTGGCAAAACCAAGGACAAAGGTCTGTTCGCCAAACTGGCCGCAGATGAATCGATTGATGCGAGCCGGGCCGATCAAGGTAAGCTCGATTGGCTCTTGCCTGAGCAGATGTTGCCTGCCGTTGGCAATGTGGTGGCCAACCTCAGTGAAGGTCGTGTCAGTGCGGTGCCGATACAGACCCGTGCCGGATGGAACGTGATTCGCGTGGACGGCATTCGTGCTTTTACACCGCCGCCAATGACTGACATTGAAAGTCAATTGCGCCAGGCTGTGACACAGAAGCAGCTTTCAGCCTATATCCAGAAGCTGCAGTCTCAGGCCAAGATTGTTCAATGAAGTCGTTAGAACATCACGGGCCAATTGGTGATGTTCTAACGCCCCATGCTGTAAAACTCGGCATTGGGTTTCATTTCGGTGGCACTCGCTAACCGGTTGCTCATCGCAAAAAAGGCCGCGATGCTGGCGATGTCCCACAGGTCTTCTTCTGAAAGTCCCGCTTGGCGTGCGGTTTGTCGATCACGATCGCTTAAGCTTGCCGCATCGCGCGAGACCGTCATGGCGTAATCCAGCATGGCGAGTTGCCGCTCAGTTAAATCAGCGTGCCGATAGTTGGTCGCCACTTGATCTGCGATTGTTGTGCTCTTGGCTCGAATGCGCAAAATGGCACCGTGAGCCACCACACAATATAAGCAATGATTAGCACCTGACGTAGCCACCACAATCATCTCGCGTTCGGCTTTGCTTAACCCGCTCTCGCCATCCATTAAGGCATCGTGATAAGCCATGAAGGCGCGAAACTCTGCGGGTCGACGCGCCAAGACAAGCATCACATTGGGAATGAAACCGGCTTTGGTTTGTGTTGCCAGCAAACGGTCACGGATGTCTTCAGGCAAGTCAGTTAACGCGGGAACGTCAACGCAAGCAATGGCTTCATTGGGGGCTGCGGATGTGTTCATAGTGAGTTGTGCCAAACAAGATGTTGGATAATCGATTTCAAGCAAGAGCCTCCTTTGCCGACAGATAAGTTCAGACATCGGGTAAATGCGGGGTCGCGCATACCAAAACTCTGTGTTTTCCTATTCAGAATAAGAGGAAGACTTTAATCATCATAAATCAGTTAAATGATATTCGGATTCAATGCGTTAGCTAAAAAAGGTTGGTCTGTGGCAACGGCGACCTTTCCCTCAACCATTTGAATCCCACTTGGATTAGCACTCTTGACGAACGGTTTGCGGCGGCGCATCTTATGCTCCACAAGTAAAGTAAATAGACAGCAGGTTGGAACGACGTTACCAACACCGAGTTGGTAACACTTTTATTGATACCTTCAAGGGAGACAGAAAATGAAAAAAATACTTTTAGGATTGGCCGTGTGCCAAGCCATGGCGGGCATCGCTGTGGCGCAAGACATAAAAATTGGGGCTGCTTTTCCATTAAGTGGTGCCAACGCAGAGTACGGTGAGATATTTGCCAGTGGGACAAACTTGGCTGTCGAGCATGTTAATACTGACAAGATGCTCAAGGGTAAATTGGTCCTTGTTTATGAAGACAGTCAAGGACTTCCGACCGCCGGTGTGGTGGCAGTCAACAAACTTATTAACGTTGAAAAGACACCGTACGTACTCTCGGCCTTTACCGGGGTTTCAAAAGCAATTGCGCCGCTAGGAACCCGTAACCAAGTGGTGATGGTTAATGGTGGTGGTGTCGGTCCAGACTTGGCGACATTGAGCCCTTACTTTTGGAATGTGATTCCATTGGCTAACTTTGAAGTCAAAGCCATGGCGCCCTACTTGGTCAAGGAAAAGGGTCTAAAACGTATCGCCATGATTTACGTTGATGATCCGCTTGGTGATGCAGCGCTGCAAGAGATGAAAACCGAATTAAAAGCCAATGGTGGGGAGTTAGTTGGTGCCTTTTCAATTCCCGTAGCGGCACAACAGTTTTCAGGGGTCGCAGCTCGCGTACGCGACACAAAGCCTGACGCGGTTTACATCGCCACTTATGGCAATCAGCAGGTTCAGTTGGTTAAACAATTGCGTGATAACGGCGTGAGTCAACCCTTGGCGAGCTACTCGGCTTTTTCAACGCCTTCGATGTTGAAGCTGCCCGAGGCTGAAGGCGCCATTTTCACCAGCCAGCAGATCAACGTTAACAACCCAGACCCTAGGACCAAGCGCATGGTTGCTGATTACCGAGCCAAATTCGGTAAGGATCCCAACATGTATGCGATCAACTACTACAACGCCGTCTTAACCTTTGCGGACTTGGCTGCTGCTTTGCAAAAGGAAGGAAAGCCATTGACAGGGGCGAACTTATTAGAGATGCGCAAAAAAACGCCTTCGTTTGATTTCGTGGGTGCCAAAGTTTCGTTCGCCGATGATGGCACCGTTAAAGCGCCAATACAAATTAACGAAATCACTGGTGGCGCTTCAAAAGTAATCAAGTAAGCTCAATAGTTATTGGTCTTATTGCACTTTTAGAAGGAATCGTCGTCCCATGTTGTACTTGCAACTGTTGGTTAATGGCATTCAAACGGGTGCGTTATACGCGCTGATTGCCGCGGGTTTCTCTTTGATTTTTGGCATGACCCGAATCTTCCATGCAGCACACGGGGCGACGTTCACGATTGCGGGCTTTGTCTTTTACGAGTTTTATGCCGTTTTAGAATGGGGACTGATTCCTTCAGTTTTGGCATGTGCGGCTGCAGCTGCATTATTTGGGGTGCTCCTGAATCGCTGGGTGTATGTGGTGATTCAGCGCCATGAGGGATCATTCTTTACTGTCTTCGCGGCCTCGTTTGGTGCTGCAATTGTGGTGCAAAATCTGATCTCGATCTTTTTCGGTAAAGGCATGGTCACCGTCTCGACACCTTTGAGCCGAAGTATTGAATTAATGCCTGGCCTATACGTAGCACCTATGGCATTTATTGCTGTCATCACAGCCATTATTTGTTTTGCGTTACTTCACTACCTTTTTACGCACACCAGCATGGGTGTTGCATTGCGCGCGCTTGGTGAAAATCCTGTCTTGGTAGACGTCTTTGGCTTAAACCCGAAAAGTTTGGGTAAGTATGCTTTCCTCATCGGCTCTGTTTTGGTTGTTCCTGCGGCAATCTTGACTGCAGCCACATCAGGGCTTAATCCAGCCATGGGTCATCACGTCATGATGATCAGTATTGCAGCCACTATTGTCGGTGGTGTCGGCAGTTTGCGAGGCGCAGCCATGGCTGGGCTGTTATTTGGCTTGGCAGAAAACTTGTCACTGGCCTTTTTTGACCCACAGTGGAGCGAGGCTGTGACATTTGTCATCTTGTTCCTTTTCATCATCTTTCGTCCGGGCGGTTTCTACGGGCGAGCCATTGTGTCGTAATCGCCATGCTTGCTTACTTACAAAACATAGTGGTTCTATTTTCGATTAATGCCATCTTGGCATTAACGCTTAATTTCATCATGGGGTATGCGGGGATTTTCTCCTTAGCGCATGCGGTCTTTTTTGGAATAGGTGCTTACACAGCCGCCTATGTGGCTTTGAACTACACCGACTCTTTGGTTTTGTGCATGCTTGCTGCTATGGGGCTTTCAGCGGTCATTTCCATGGCTTTGGCCCTACCCGCCTTGCGCGTCAGGGGAGAATATTTTGTAGCTGCTTCTTTGGGTCTACAGATGATTGGCGTCACCATTTTTTCTGAGTGGAAATCAGTGACTGGTGGCTTGGGTGGGATGGTCGGTATCCCATCGCCGGTCTTCCTTGGTTACACGTTCAGATCAACCACAGATTTTTTGATTTTGGCTGGCGTGATTTTGATTGGCATTTTGGTCATTACGTCATTGCTTGTAAGGGGTAGTTTTGGACGCAGTTTGATGGCTATCCGAGACAGTGAGTCTGCGGCGCAGGCCTACGGTAAGTCGGTTAATACTGTCAAAACGTTGTCAGTGGCTATTTCGGCTGGATTGGCGGCTTTGGGTGGCGTGCTATATGCGTTCTATATGAGCTTTGTGAACGTTGAGGTCTTTACTTTGGATATGTCGATCCTGCTCATGGCCATGGTCATCATTGGCGGTACGGGCACTTTAATTGGCCCAGTGGTGGGCGCTGCGATTGTCATGGCACTGCCAGCGGCGCTGACTTATCTGCCCTTTATTCCGCCTGGTGAACTTGGAACAATCCAACAGATCATCTATGGATCTGCCATGGTCATTCTAATGATGTATCGACCGGGTGGCGTGGTTGGCGCGCGTGCAAAGGGAAAATCGACATGACTGCGGCTCAAAACTTAACCGATCCCGCCAAGATTCTTCTCCAAGTCCGAGGCTTACACAAGAATTTCGGTGGTTTACAGGCGATAACCGACGTTAATCTTGACTTGCCATCAGGTGTCATCACAACATTGGTTGGTCCCAATGGCGCTGGTAAAACCACGCTTTTTAATATGATAACTGGGCATTTGGTGCCCTCTAGCGGCACAGTGCATTGGCTCGGTGAGTCTTTAAATGGGATTGCACCTTGGCGAATCGCCAGAAAAGGTATCGCTCGTACCTTTCAGGACCTTCGCCTTTTTAACCACATGACGGTTCAAGAAAATATTGAAACGGTTATGGAACGCAGCAGTTGGTTATGGCAACGTCGCTCGGTTGCCATGAAGCAAAAAATTGAACAGGTGCTTGACGAGACAGAGCTCGCCAGTAAAAGGCATGAGCGTGCTGTTGATTTGGCTTATGCTGAGCGAAAATTCTTGAGTTTGGCTCGAATTATGGCGGGTGACGCCACACTTTGGCTACTAGACGAGCCCGCTTCTGGTCTTGACCCGCGTTCCTTTGATCGTTTTGTGGCGTTGCTCAAAAGCTATGCCCAACGCGGTGTGACGATTTGCATCATTGAGCACAATCTAGACATTGTGATCAGATTGTCCGATACCGTTGCCTTTTTGGATCAAGGCAAGCTCTTGGCGCAAGGGTCGTCAGAAGATATTTTGAAGGATCCCCATTTGGCTGCTATCTATTTTGGAGATCGCTAAAGATGACAAGCGCTTCGTGGTTTCTCGAGGGTCGAGGATTGCAAGTGGGTTACGGGGGGCGTCCAGTCTTGGATGAGATCGACGTGCGGCTCGGCCATAACGAGGTCCTGTGTCTGATCGGACATAACGGTGCCGGTAAGTCGACGCTGTTAAAAGCGCTATTCGGGTTAATCCCTGCTAGCCAAGGCTCTGTTGGGTTAAAGGGGAGTGTTGTTAATCCAGTGAACCCTCGCAGCATGAATGCTGGCGGTGTGGCGCTCGTGCCTGAGGGTCGCGGTGTATTCCCTGGCCTTTCAGTTGCTGAAATTATGCGGCTCGGTTTTTGGGCAGCAGGCGTCAGACCCAGCGAACAAAGCGCTCGTTTGGACTGGGTCTTTGAAGTCTTGCCGATGATTAAACAGTTTTATCAACAGCGTGCGGGTACGTTGTCAGGTGGTCAGCAGCAAATGGTTTCTCTAGGCCGAGCGTTGTTAAGTCAGCCTCAGTGCTTGTTGCTTGATGAGCCTTCGATTGGTTTAGCGCCCAAGTTATTTCAGGACCTTTTGGGGCCGATTAAGGAATTGCAGGTCGAAAGAAAAATGTCGATTTTGATTGTTGAGCAAAACGTCAAAGAGGCGTTGAAGATTTCTGATCGCGTCATTGTGATGAAGTCAGGAAAAATAATCAAAGAGGGCGCTCCCGAATCGTTCAGCGACAATGCCGAATTAATGGATTTGTACTGATCAGCGTCTCGTAACTATCACCAACGAGGAATAGTCATGCAGTGGTCAGTAGATGAAATCGCCATGCTGCGAGAGACAACACGTCGATTTGTTAGGGAACGACTGCAACCGCTAGAAGCCAAGATCGACGCCGACGATGAGCTACCGGTCGTTTTGGATGCGGCCATCCGTCAAGAAGCAAAAGCATTAGGGATCTACGGGTTTAATTTCCCGTTATCACTGGGTGGCCCAGATTTACCGACCGAGGCAAAGGCAGTCATTTATGAAGAAATCACACAAACATCCATGCCACTGGTCGAAGCTTTGGGGCATTTGCCATTGACGCTGGCTTACTGCAGTACCACTCAGCGTGATTCACTTTTGGCGCCAGTGGTGGCCGGCACAAAGCTAATCACTTACGCGTTAACAGAAGCCGCTGCTGGTTCGGATTTGTCTGCCGTTCAGACGCGTGCAACGCGTGTTGAAGGTGGTTGGCGTCTGACCGGTAGCAAACAATTTATTTCCAATGCAGAAACAGCAGATTTTATTGTTGTATTGGCGTGCACTGATCCCACAGCCAAACTTAAGAACAAGCTAACGACTTTTGTGGTGCGTCAAGAAAACCCTGGTTTAAAGGGTATGACGCGCTATAAAAAAATGGGTTGGCGGGGCTATCAATTGAATGGTTTTTCTCTGGATGATTGTTTCGTACCGGACGAAGATGTTTTGGGGGCAGTCGGCGAAGGGTTCTTAGTGATGATGAGTTGCATTAACACAGACCGTGTTTTTTCTGGCTATCGAGCGCTCGGTATTGCAAAGCGTGCCCAGGCACTTGCGCTTGATTATGCCAAAGACCGTCGCGCGTTCGGCGCTCGTTTGGCTGATCACCAAGCGATCCAGTTCATGTTGGCTGATAATGATGTTGAGCTAAAAGCCGCTAGTTTGTTGGTTAAGGAGGCATTGGTACTGACTGATCAGGGGGTGCATGATGCGCGTATTGCTGCCTCGCGTGCCAAACTCTATGCCACCGAAATGGGTTGTCGAGTCGTCGATCGCGTGATGCAGATATTTGGTGGCATGGGCTATATGACGGAACTACCCATCGAGCGGTTTTATAGGGATGTGCGCGCATTTCGGATTGGGGAAGGCACGTCTGAAATGCAGCGCCTTCAAATCGCTAGACATATTCTGAGTGAGTAGGAGTCCGACGTGATCGCATCAGCACCCTCAGCAAACACATCATTTAGTGATTTGTTAGTTAAAAATCCAGAGGACATGGCTTTTGAATGTCTGGCCGCGCAGGCTACTCGTAGGCAATTACAGCAAGCGGCTGATCATTTGGCGGGGTATCTCAAGTCGCTGGGAATTAAGCGGGGTGACACGATTTGTGTTTGGTTGCCCGATGGTGGTGTTTGGTTACAGCTGCTTTTTTCCTGCGCGCGTTTGGGTGTTTTGATGGTGCCCATCAGTACCCGTTTTCGGCAAGAAGAGGCTCTTCATGTCGTCAAAACGGCCAATCCCAAATTGATTTTTGTACAGCCTGAATTCGTTAATTATGACTATTGGGCAGTGGCGCAAGAAATCGCCCAAGCTGTGCCATCTGTTGAACATGTGATTGCCATTGAACGTCCCGCTGAACTTTGGGATGCAAGCGCATATGAAGCGATCAGCGTGGACGAGGGACAATTAAATGATCGCCTATGTACTTTTAGTACTTCAGGCACAACAGGAAATCCAAAGTTAGCTGTACACACACAATGGGGTATTTTTCACCACGCCAATAATGTTGCGATTTTCACGGACGTTCAGCCTGGTGATCCGTCGCTCTGTGCGCTACCGCTTTATGGTGTGTTGGGGTTCATGCAAGCTTTCAGCGCTTTAGCAGGCGGTGGCTATTGCGTTGTGATGCAGACTTTCAACACCGTTCGCGCTGCTCAATTGATTGAACAGCACCGCGCCACGCATTTCTATGGTGGTGAGGGGTTGTTTGATGATGTCATGAGCGTGCCTGATTGTTCAGTGAAGTCTTTAAAGGTGGTCGGTTTCGCTGAGTTCGCTGGGCGCGGATTAGAAGTGACTGAAAAGGCGTGGCGAGAGATCGGTGTTCCCATGACAGCACTTTACGGTTCTTCTGAGTGTTTTTCGATTATGGCAGGTCAGCCTCGTAGCGACGACTGCAGCGCTCGCGCGGTACCTGGTGGCAAGCCGATCACACCAGAAATAGCGTTTCGTGTTGCTGATATCGATACCGACGTGGTGTTGCCAGAGCATGAGCGTGGTGAGTTGCAATTTCGTGGCTATAACGTCATGAATGAATACTTAAATAATCCTCAAGCCACAGCAGATGCATTCACACAAGACGGTTGGTTTAAGAGCGGTGATCTCGGATATCGCTATGGTGATCGCTTGGCTTATTTGTCGCGAATCAAAGATACCTTACGCCTTCGAGGCTACTTGGTAGATCCGGTTGAGATAGAAGAGTTTTTGGCAAGACACCCTGACGTCAAAGACGCGCAAGTGGTGGCTTACCGGCATCCTGAGCGTGGTGATGTGGCCGTGGCCTTTGTCAGAAAGCTAGCCGATTCATTAAACGATCATGCCCTGCATGAACACTGCCGTGCCGGTCTTGCCAATTACAAGGTACCGTCATATTTCGTTTTTGTTGATGATTACCCCCGCAAAGAAGGACCAAACGGTCTAAAGATTCTTAAAAACAAGCTGCGTGACAGTGCGCAAGCGATTGTTATTCACGACATTGAGAGCGAGCGAAAAGTATGAAGCGAACTGAGATTAAATCCGATATTGCATGGAGTGCCCCTGATCGAATCCTGATCCATGGACACAATCTTTGTGATGACTTGGTGGGCAAGATTGATTTTGGGCAAATGGCTTTTTTGCAGATCTTTGCCCGCCTCCCCAAAGACGAAAACGAGCGACGAATGTTCAATGCCGTCATGGTGATCCTAGTTGAACACGGCATAACACCGTCATCGTTGTCGACGCGTTTGACATTTTCTGGCGCGCCCGAATCAGTGCAGGCCGCTGTGGCTGCGGGACTGTTGGGTTTGGGGTCAGTGTTTGTAGGCTCTTTGGATCAGGCTGCCAAAATGTTGCAAGAGGCGATCACCGATCCTAATAACCCTGGCGACCTTGAACTCAAGGCAAAAGCGATCGTGGACGATTTTCTGGATCGTAAAGCAATTATTCCTGGTATTGGACACCCGTTTCATAAACCGATTGACCCGCGTACGGTGGCACTGTTTAAAGTCGCCAAAGAAACAGGTTACGACGGGCCCTATGCCACACTCATTACTTTGATTGGGCAAAAGGCAGAAGAGCGAACTGGAAAGATTTTGCCTGTGAACGTGACGGCGGCCATGGCTGCCGTGGTGTCGCAAATGGGTGTGTCGTGGCGTTACTGTCGAGGATTGGCCGTGGCTGCTCGAGCCGTTGGTCTTGTTGGGCACATTATCGAAGAAATCAGGCAACCCATGGCTGGAGAAATCTACATGCGCATCGAGCATGAAGCGGGCGCCCATTTGGCACCAAAGCAATAATGGCAGTCACCATCGAGAGACAGGGCGATGTGGCTATTGTTTGGTTGGATGAGCCAGAGACTCATCATGCGCTTTCTGTCACTTTGGTGACGGCGTTCTTAAGGGCGCTCGATAGTGAGTCGGTTCGCTCGGCACGGGCTTTGGTGGTGGCGTCTACGGGCCCTTATTTTTGTGCGGGCGCCAATATCGACGATTTAAAAAACAGTTGGATGGATGGCTTAGCGCCAGCGTTTGAACCGGGTCGGGTCTTTGAACGTTTGGCAACAGACCCTCGACCCGTGATTGCCGCGATCGATGGCGCTGCCATTGGTGGTGGTTTTGAATTGATGCTGAGCTGCGATCTCGCCATTGCAAGCCAAGACTCGTGGTTTAGTTTGCCAGAAGTGCAGCACGGCGTGATTGCCAATACGGCATTGCAGCGGTTGCAACAAATAGTCGGGTTAAGAACACTGCTTTTTTTTGCTTATACCGGCGATAAGCTTTTGGTTCAACAGGCTCATGCTCATGGACTGGTCAATGAGGTTGTTGCCAGTGGGCAATCTGTACCCGCTGCAGTGGCTTTGGCCCAGCGAATTGTCAGCAGTGCAGCCCCTGACGCGCTGGCATTGACCAAGCGCTATGCCAATCATTATGCGCATACTGATTGGGCCACGGTGGACACTTCATTACGTGAGACGTCTTCAGACGAGTGGCAGGAGGGGTTGAATGCATTCACCGAAAGGCGCCGTGCAGATTACAGTCAGCGGTGGCAGTCAAAGACTGCCTTGTCAACCAAACCCAAGTAAACGCGATGTTGCATACATATTTAGATGACGACACTGGCATATTGACGCTTACCTTATCGCGAGCGCCGGTCAACGCCCTAAATGAGGCGATCTACGATCAACTTCACCACGCTTTCATTACCGCACAAAAAGACCCTAGTGTTCGCGCAGTGGTGTTGGCTGCTGATGGTCAAAAAGCATTTTGCGCGGGCGCTGATGTCAAGGAATATGCTGACCTTGCGCACAAAGAGGCCGAGGTAAAGCAATTGAGGTTTTTACTGCGTTGCTTGATTGACGTGGTTAATTGTCCCAAGCCTGTCATTGCAGCAGTTCATGCGCCTGCGATCGGGGCGGGATTGATGTTGGCTTGTGCCTGTGACGAGATTGTGCTGTCGCAAAGTGCTTGGGTTTCATTGCCCGAATCCAAACTCAATCTACCCACCCCGATTGGTGCCGCGATTGCTGCCCGACGATTTGATCCTAGGGCCATACAAACGCTGGTCCAGCGAGCAGAAAGGCTCAACGCAGAGCAATGCCTAGCGGCTGGTTTTGCTGACCAAATCGTGCCCCAAGATGAGGTCATGGCAGTGGTTCAGCAACGATTAACGGCTTATGCAGACATCCACAGTGATGTTTATGCCGTCAATAAACGTTGGCTTAATCGAGACGTCACAGCCATCCTTCAGGCTTCGTGTGATTACGTGTCTTAAACCGGGACGTCACCTTTGAGGGTGATTCGGTGTAACAAGCGTTTGTGGCCGTGATAGTCGTTAACCGGATTGTGCAATACGCAGCGGTTATCCCAAAGTGCGATTGAGCTCTCTTGCCAGTTAAATCGGCACGTGAACTCTGCTTTGGTCTGATGCGCGAACAGAAATTCCAGTAAAGGCTGACTTTCTTGTTCAGTCCAACCCACAAAATGCGTGGTGTGAGCGGGATTGACGTACAGTGTTTTTCGGCCAGTTTCAGGATGAGTTCGGATCACAGGATGCTCACCGACCAGTGCTTGATTGGCTTTGTCAGTGGCTGAGTCAGCCACACGGTCTTCGCGGGTTTTGGTGACTTCAGCTTTGGTGGAGCAGTTGGCCGCTTTCAGTGTGCTGAGTGTCTTTTTTAGCCCGTCGGAAAGGGCGTCGTAGGCAGCGTAACCACTGGCAAACAAGGTGTCACCGCCTTTTGGGGGTAGTTCGCGAGCGATCAACATGGTGGCCATGGGTGGGGCGTTGAGATAGGCCGTATCGGTATGCCAGATGCCACCAAAGTTGTGTTTCTCGTGTGGCAACTTCAGCACTGGGATGATCATGGGATATTCGGGTATGCCTTTGACAAACGGATACTCAACCACGTCACCAAATCGCTCGGCAAATGCCTGAAAGGCACTCGGTTCAAGTGGCTGATTTCTAAAGAAAACAACGCCGTGTTCAAGCCAGACCGCTCGTATGGCTTGAACATCTTCGTCTGAGAGGGGGGCGGTGAGGTCCACGCCATGAATCTCAGCGCCAATGGCCCCGGCTATCGGTTTAACGTCAAGTGATAAGTTTGTGGTTGTCATCTGCTGTTGTCTTCCGGTCGAAATAATTGTGTTTTTCAAATGAAGCCAAGTTGTCAAATCGATTCGCTTGGCAAATCTTCGCGGGCGCGTTTGGCCGCTTGTTGTATGGCGGCAGCCAGGTGTTCGACTGGCTGGGCCCCCTCAACTAAAAATTTGTTGTTCAGAATAAAAGCCGGTACGCCATGGATGTCGAGCATTTTGTAGCGCGCCTGGGCTGCGCGCACGTCTTGTGCGTATTCGTCATCTAGTAAGACTTCGCGGGCTCGATCCGTGTCAAGCGCAGCTTGGGCGACGGCCGCAAGCAAGGTGTCTGGCTCATCCATGTCCTCCACGCTGGTGAAGTAGGCCGCTAGCAGGGCTTTTTTAAGCAGAAGTGCAGATTCAGGGCTCTGTTCGGTCTGGGCCCAATGAATCAAGCGGTGACAATTGAAGGTGTTGTAGACATGTTTGCGACCCTCTGGGTGAAAAGCAAATCCCACTTCGGCAGCCCGGTCATAAATACGCTGTTGGTTGATTCGCACCTGTTGCGCTGAAATGCCGTACTTGTTCGCGAGGTAGCCAATCACCTCTTCGCCGCCGATGGGCATGTCAGGATTGAGTTCAAAGGGTTGTAGATAAACACGAACCACGATTTGACCGCGCGACATTTTATCGGTGATCGCAATCGCCTTTTCTAAGGTCGTCAAGCCAATGGCGCACCACGGGCAGGCCACATCTGACACCATGTCAATTCGCACAACATCGCTCATGTACTTTCCTTGGGTTTTGGCCAAAGTATCATTTGGCTGCACCTAAACAATGCAATTTTTACACCATTTTCCGCATCAAACACCTCAGCATCCCAGACTTGGGTATTGCGACCCAAGTGCTGGGCTCTGGCCACGCAGTGAACTTCGCTGCCTCGGGTCGTGCCTAAAAAATTACTTTTCAGTTCGATCGTGGTGAAGGAATGTGCCCCAGGCGGCAAATGTGCGACCGTTGCATAGCCACAGGTGGTGTCGGCAAGCGCAATCACGCTGGCTGCATGTAGGTAAGTGTTAGGGGCAAAATGAATGCTTTTAAGCGCCATCAGACTTTTCACTTCTTTGGACTTCAATTCTGTTAACACCACCCCCATCAGGCCCGGTAAATTGTCATTCGAGCGTTGGTTCAGTATTTCTAAGGTGATGTCATCGCGTAGCTTGGTCATTGCTTTGTTTATTTACTTGTTAAGGATTTAATCTTTGGTGAGCATAATGGTTAGGCGAGCTCGCGTCAGCTTGTTTGCGCACCTTCACATGTTAGCCCGCTGAGTTGCCCTTAGGTCGCGATCCGATGCGAAACCACCACGCGTAAAGCGCGGGCACAAATAGCAGGGTAATGGCCGTGCCAACCAACACACCGCCAATCAAAACGTAGGCCAAAGGTCCCCAGAAACGATCGAGGGTGAGCGGCACGAATGCCAGGGCTGCAGCCACAGCGGTTAACACCACGGGGCGAGCCCGTTGTACCGCTGCTTCGATCACTGCCTGCCGCGGCGCCATCCCCTCGAGGGCGTTATCCGCAATCTGTTGGGTCAATATCAGGGTGTTGCGCATCAAAATGCCAGCCAAGCCAATTAGCCCCAAAAGCGCCACAAAGCCAAACGGTTGAGAAAACAACAACAAAGCCAATACCGCTCCGATCAACCCCAGTGGTGCTGTGGCCACCACCATAAACATCCCAGAAAAACTGCGCATCTGTAGCATGATGAACACCAACATCAGGGCGACCATCAGGGGTTGGAGTTTTTGGATGGAAGCATCGGCTTTTGCCGACTGCTCAATGGATCCGGCAATGCTGATGGCATAACCCTCGGGCAAGTCAGCACGCACTGATGAAAGCGCGGCCCAGACGGCCATGGCCACATCGGGTGGTTGCGCGCCTTTTACATCGCCATTAACGTACAGAAAAGGCTGACGGTTGTAGCGCTTGATAACGGGATCTTCAAACGCAATGGTGGCTGTGCCGAGTTGTGTCAGCGGCACCTTGGTGCCGTCTGGGGTGATGATTTCTATGCCTTCGAGCAATTCGCCACGAGTGGGTGCCATTCGTGCGCGGACTTGCACGCTGCGGGTGCCTTCACGCACGTTGGTCACGGGTACGCCATTGAGTTGGAACTGTAATTGCAAGGCCACCTCGCGCGTTGTTAAGCCTAAGGTCCGTAAGACTTGGGTGTCCATGTCTAGGTCAAGGGTCGGTGCGCGTTCGTCCCAATCTAAGTTGGGGTCGACCATGTGAGGGTTTTGTTGCATCACGTTACGCACTTGATGGCCTATGGTGCGTAAAACCGCGGTGTCGGGGCCCGTCACCCTAAAGCTCACAGGCCAATCCACGGGTGGCCCAAAAAGAAGGCGCGCGACCCGCACCCGCGCTTGAGCATAAGTGCCTTCGGCGATTCGACCATTGAGAAATTCGATCAATGTTTCTCGGCTTTTGTCGTCTTGGGTCACCGCAATCATCTTCGCGAAGCCCGGGTTGGGTTGTTCAGGATTGGCGGAAATAAAAAAGCGAGGTGCGCCAGCCCCTATGTAGGCCGAAAGGGTTTCAATTTCGGGTCGGTCGATGAGATCCCTCTCTAAGGCACGAACAACCGAATCAGTCACGCCGATGGCTGAACCCTCCGGCAAATAAACGCTGATTAGAACTTCGGGCCGATCAGAGCTTGGGAAGAACTGTTTTTCGACAGGCCCAGCCATGCTGGCAATGCTCAGCACCAGAGCGGCCAATGTGGCAAGGACGACACGTTTGCGTCGGGTGACGCACCACGTGATGATGGCGCGCAGTCGTTCATAGCCTGGGGTTCGGTAAAGCAAGTCGTGTGCGTTGTGTGGGTCTTGTGAACTTTGTGCGTTTTGTGCTGAGTCTTGTTTGATCTCAGGCAAGATTTTGACACCCAGATAGGGCGTGAAGGTCACGGCCACCACCCACGACACCAAGAGCGCGAAGGCCAGTACCCAAAAAATGCCACCTGCGTACTCACCAACCGCCGAGCGCGCAAAGCCGATGGGCACAAATCCGGCCACCGTCACCAAAGTACCAAATAGCATCGGGGCCGCTGTCACCTCCCAGGCGTGGCTTGCCGCCCTAACGCGATCCCAGCCCTGTTCCATCTTAACGATCATCATTTCAATGGCAATGATGGCGTCATCAACCAATAGCCCTAGCGCTATGATGAGTGCGCCCAAAGATATGCGGTCAAGGTTCATGCCTGTGAGTTTCATCAGCACAAAAGTCAGGCCTAGGGTCAGGGGAATTGACAACCCAACAATCAAGCCAGCGCGCAAACCAATGGCTAAGACGCTCACCGCCATCACAACGGCCATGGCCACCAAAAACTTGATTTGAAACAAGTCGACGGCCTGTGCAATGGCATCAGCCTGGTTGGTGATTTGGGTTAAAGACATGCCCAGTGGCAGTTCCTTGCGCTCGAGCGCGAGAAAGGCTGATAGCCTTTCACCAAGCGCCAACCCGTCTTCACCGTCAGCGGCAACCACACCGAGTAGCACGCTGTCTTGGCCGGAGGCTCGGATCATGTAGGTGGGTGGCTCCTCGTAGCCCCGTTCTACCTCAGCAATGTCGCCTAATCGAATGACGCGGTTGTTGACGCGAAGCGGCACGTTGGCCAAAGCTTGTAGGTCTGTTAAGTCTGCGTCAATCCGCACGTAAACACGAGCGCCAGCGGTTTCGATTTGGCCCGCAGGCACCAAATCGTTGTTGGCTTGTATAGCGGTTAAAACATCAGGCGCTGAGAGCCCGAGGTTAGCGAGTTTGGCGCGATCAAAGTTGATGTGCAGTCGTTGTGGTCTTTCGCCCAACAAAAATACTTTTTGTATGCCCTTAACGCGCTGCAATCGGTCTCGAATGTTATCGGCATCTTTGACCAATTCTGACATCGGCAGACCGGGTGCCATCAAAGCAATCATTGAGAAATAGACGTCTGAGAAGTCATCATTGATAATGGGGCCAATGACACCGGCTGGCAGGCGAGGTGACTCGTCTAGCATGCGCTTTCGGACTTCGTAGAAGAGGTCTGGCACGATGTCGCTGGGCGAAAAATCTTCAAACTCAACCATCATGTCGGCGCGACCCGGTCGAATGGTCGTTTCGACTTTTAAAAAATAATCCACCTCTTGAATACGGCGCTCGAGGCGATCGACGACTTGGGTCTGCAATTCATCGGGTGTGGCCCCTGGCCAAAGGACTGAGACCACCATAACCCGAACGGTAAAGGGCGGGTCTTCGGCACGCCCGAGCGAGTTGAATGCGTACAGACCCGCGATGATGGATAAGATCAGAAAAAAAAGCGTGACCGATCGTTCGCGAACAGCTAGCGCCGACAGATTCGGAAAACTCATGGTGCTGGACTGGGCTGAACCTTTACGGCCATGCCTGGTTGTATGAGATGGGTGCCCATGGCGATCACTGGTGCACCGGGTGCCAAAGTGGATTGCACCTGAGCGTTCTCAGTCGAAAGTGAGAGCACTTGAACCGGTACCGCTTGCGTGAGACCGTCAACCACGATCCAGACCTGTGCGCCCTGACCGCGTTCGTCTAGGGCACCAAGCGGCACACGAATTACGTTTTGGCCAGGCTCGCCAGTGGTGATGGTGAGTTGTGCCACAGAGCCAATGGGTAGAGCCGTGTCTTGACCGAGCAGGGTGTATCGAGTGCGAATGGTGCGCGATGCGCGGTCAGCTGCCCCGGCGACTTCACGTAAGCTTGCCTGCCAACGTTGATTGCCGCTAGACACGACGCCGCTGGCAGGCGCTTTTAAGCCCTGTGGCAGAAACACTTCAATATCAATGGGTCCGGCCTGTGCAAACAGAGCCACCGCAAGGCCAGGTGTCACCACTTGACCCACTTCAGCCAAGGTTTCAGTCACGATGCCATGGTCTTGCGCTTTGAGCGTGGCGTAATCCACAGCAAAACGGGCTTGTTGTGCGCGCGCGAGTGCAGCATCCAATCTAGTCTGGCTTTCTTGGGCGATTTGTTCGACGCGATCTAGGGCTTGTTGGCTGATGAATCCAGATTTTGAAAGAGATTGACTGCGTTGCAATTCATCTTGCGTGGTTTTAACGGACGATTGTGCCGCTGAAACCTCAGCTTGGGCCAGTGTCAAGGCTTGCTCGAGATCGCGCGGGTCAAGTGTAAATAGGGTTTGACCGGGAGTGACCACATCGCCAGCTTGTACCAAGCGGCGGTCAATGCGACCCCCGACTTGGAACGAAATTGGGTTTTGTCGGACGGCTTGGATCGTGCCTGACAAGACCAGTTGAGGGTCGATTGCCACTTGCGCGGCCACAGTTTTGACGATCGGTCGCGATTCGTCAATCGTGCTGTCTATTTCAGGCGCATCGCAAGCGGTCACTGCTATCGCTAAGGTCATCAAACCCAGCAATCGCCAAGCCGAAGAAAAGCGCGAAGATATCAGAGACGAAATAATTGGCATGATATGGTTTTGTGCGTCGCAACACTCAATTAGACCAGAGAGAGGGCATTGTGTGTTCAATCCAGCACAGATTGAGCGCCAGTTTGTTATCTTTGACAGATATCCGATTAAAGGCTCAGGCGAATGTCGGGTCCACGTGATAAATAAAAAGGGAAAGTGATGAGATTAGTAGTAATCCCCGGTGATGGCATCGGTCCAGAGACGGTCAGCGTGGCCGTGAAGGCCCTTGAAAAAGCGGCTCAGCAAAGCGAAGCGGTACTTGAGCTGGTGCATGAGATTGCTGGGCTCGACAGTTTGGCGCAACACGGCATCTCCGTTCGCCCTGAATTGATCAAAACGATCGAGGCTGCTGATGGCTTAATGATGGGTCCCATGACGACCCATCAATTAAATGATGAAGCCAAAGGCCGGATTAATCCGTCTATGTTCTTTAGAAGGCACTTTGACTTGTATGCCAACATTCGACCGGCGCGAACTTTTGAAGGGGCGCCGATTCGGGTCAAGCCCTTTGACTTGGTGGTCGTTCGAGAAAACTCCGAAGGTTTTTATGCGGATCGCAACATGGTGTCAGGTGGCAGTGAGATGCTGGTGACTGATGATGTGGTGGTGTCGCTGCGACGGATCACGCGCGCGTGCTGCGAGCGCATTGCACGCCGTGCGTTTGAGCTGGCCATGACGCGGCGCAAGAAGGTCACCATCGTTCATAAAGCCAATGTCTTAAAGATTGGTGACGGCATGTTTGTACAAACATGTGAGGCCGTGGCCCGAGAGTTTCCTGATGTGACGGTGGACTCGGTGATTGTTGACGCCATGATGGCGCTCGTTGTACGCCAACCTGAGCGTTTTGATGTGGTTGTCACAACCAATATGTTCGGTGATATTTTGTCTGACCTGACAGCCGAATTGGCTGGCAGTCTCGGGATGGCCGCATCCATCAATGCCGCTGATCACTTTGCCATGGCGCAAGCCGCTCACGGCTCGGCACCTGACATTGCCGGTCAAAATATTGCCAATCCTTTCAGCCAGATTGGGTCAGCAGCGATGCTGTTAAGCTGGTATTCACAGCGCACGGGCAAGCCTGAATACCTAGAGGTGGCCCAACGACTTGAGGCTGCAATGGTTAAAACCATACGTGAGGGCAAGGTCACGCGGGACATGGGCGGTAACTTGGGCACGGATGCCGTTGGACGGGCGTTTTTAGCAAATTTATGAGTGAATGGAAGAGAACGTCATGACGATCAAAAGAGTGGCAGTCGTGGGCGCGGGTTTGGCGGGTTTGACCTGCGCACGTGAGTTGACCCAAGCGGGACTGGATGTGATCGTCTTTGAAAAGTCACGCGGTGTTGGTGGCCGGTTGTCAACGCGACGCGTTGACTGGGCGACGTTTGACCACGGTACCCAATACTTTACTGCTCGAGATCCTGTTTTTATGGATTGGATCAGTGGATTGATGGCCCTAGATATCGTGTCGCAATGGTCGCCGGTGATGAGCAAACCCAATCCGGCCGAACCTTGGTACGTGGCTAACCCGGGGATGAATTCACTGGCTCGGGCGCAAGCCAAAGATTTGAACGTGGTGCCCAATACGCGTGTTTCAGCCATTCAATGGCAGGGCAGTCAATGGCAATTGGCCTTTGAAGAGGCGGCAACTGAAATCGCTCACGACACGGCTGCTGACACCGCCCCTGAGACAACATTCGATGCGGTGGTGGTTGCTGTTCCCAATGAGCAGGCCGTGCCTTTGTTGCAACCGCATCGGGCTGAATGGGCGGCGAGCTTGGCCGCCATTGCTTTATTGCCCTGCTGGACCGTGATGCTCAGTACCGAGCCTGTGGCGAGCACGCTCCAAGCGGGCCAGCCTAAGTCGGGCCCGATCGGTTGGTGGGCTCGCAACGACAGTAAGCCCGATCGATCAAAAAATGAGCGCCAACAAGACTGGGTGATTCAAGCCAATTCGACGTGGACTGAGCAGCACTTAAATGCCGATAAAGCGGTGGTCATCGGCGAATTACAAAAAGCGTTGTTGGCGCAACTCGGTGTTGCACAAATGGTAAATACTCAAACGGCCATGGCGCACCGTTGGCTCTATGCGCGTCGAACCCCGGGTCTGGCTACATTGGGTTTAAGTTTGTGGCACGCGCAGCAGCGGTTGGGCGTTTGTGGTGACGGATTGACGCATAGCCGTGTTGAACAAGCGTTCTTAAGCGGGCGCGACGTGGCCATGTCTATTTTGAATGAGCGTTCATAAGGCTGCGACCAAGCCACTAAGAAAAAGCCGTACTCTTTTTAAAGGACCGAATCATGACTGTTTTGACCCAAACGTTTGATGAGAATGCGCGCGGGGTCTACATCATCACTGTTACCCCTTTTACTGAAACCGGTGCACTGGATCTCGAGAGCACCGATCGAATGGTGGATTTCTACCTTGAGCAGGGCGTTGATGGTTTAACCGTGTTGGGCATTTTGGGTGAAGCCCCAAAACTGACGGCGCAGGAATCTGCGCACTTCGTCGAGCGCGTCATCGCTCGAATCAATGGCCAAATACCGGTTGTGGTCGGTGCCTCGGCGGCGGGGTTTGCGTCAATGGGCGAGCTCACACGACGCGTCATGGATATGGGGGCGGCTGGTGTCATGGTGGCGCCCGCTCACCACGTGCGCACCGATGATCAGATCAGATCTTATTTCGCCATGGTTAACGAGACCTTGGGATCTGATGTGCCATGGGTATTGCAAGATCACCCCAACTCAACTGGGGTGCAGATGTCCTCGGCGGTGGTGATGCAAGTGATTGCGCAGTCGCCGCGCTGCGTCATGCTAAAGCATGAAGACAGCCCTGGCTTGGGTAAGCTCTCAGCGATCCGGGCGGCTCAAGCCCAACAGACCTTGCGCCAAATTTCTATTTTGACGGGTAATGGCGGTGGTTTGTTCTTACCTGAAGAGCTGGATCGTGGCGCCGATGGCGCCATGACCGGCTTCGCGTTTCCAGAAATGATGGTGCAAGTTTGTCGAGCCTTTGCTGCCGGTGACAAGGACCGAGCCTTTGACTTGTTTGACGCGTATTTGCCGTTTGCCCGTTATGAGCAGCAAGCAGGTATCGGTCTTGCCGTCAGAAAATATGTCTTGGCCAAGCGTGGTGTGATTGCCACAGCCGCCCTACGCAAGCCTGGCCCAGCACTGTCGGCCAAAGACATGGCTGAAATTGAATACTTGCTGGCTCGCCAACAACAGCGACTGAACCAACTGGCTTAACGGGGAAAACACGTCATGACCGACACCACTGCCATCAACATGTCACTCGATCCCGTCGTCGTGCAAACGCTGCAGACGATTTCGACAGCCACCATTACCACCATCCTATTGAAAAAAGGGCTGCGTAATGTCTGGCTGCGTGGCACGAGCCCGATTCGTCCGGGTCAGCCTCGTTTGGTGGGCCGTGCCTTTACCATGCGGTTTGTGCCGGCGCGTGAAGACTTGGCCACCACCGCTTCTTGGAACTCACCAACGTCAACACGCGCTGCCATTGAGGCCATGCCGGCCGGTTGTATTGCCGTGGTTGATTCGATGGGCGTGACCGATGCTGGTATTTTTGGCGATATTCTTTGTGCCCGCATCGCCAAACGTGAAGTTACCGCATTGGTGACAGACGGCGTGGTGCGAGATTTGGCCGGTGTACTGCAAACAGGACTGCCCGTGTGGTGTCGTGGCGCGGCTGCCCCACCAGCAGTAGCCAGTATGACTTTTGTGGATTGGCAACAACCGATTGGCTGTGGTGGCGTGGCGATATTGCCAGGTGACGTGATTGTGGTTGACGACGACGGTGCCGTGGTCATCCCGCAGGCTTTGCTCGAAGAGATTTTGGCTGTCGCGCAAGAGCAGGAGCGCCTCGAGGCTTGGATCATCAAGCAAGTCGAGCTCGGTCATCCCTTGCCTGGCTTGTATCCACCGAACGAAGCCAATCTTGAGCGTTACCGTCGCGAGCAATCGTAGCGGCAGTGCAACGTTAGGTACAAGGCCCGCGTTGCGGTCAGAGAGGCCGGTTGCAAGATCTCGTCGAGTTGTGCCTTGGTTAGTAGGCCTCGCTCAAGCACGATATGTAGACCCGTTGCCCAGTCTTTAAGGCTGTTTGGGTAACCTCGGTGGCGTGTTGGTATCCGATGTGTGGATTCAGGGCGGTGACCAAGACGATGGAGCGATCCATGTGTTCTTTTTAAGACATCAAGATTGGGCTCGATGCCATCTACGCAGTGGATCTCTAGCGTGTGAAAGGCATGGGCCAAATGAGAGATGCTGCGAGACATGGAATAGGCGATGATGGGCTCAAAGGCATAGCGTTGCAATTGCCCGGCTTTGCAAATGGGCTGCTTAAGAAGTGTAAATAATTCTTAGGACTATTATCGAGCGCAGTGCGGCTTTGGTCGGTAATGCGTGGTGATTAGTTGCTTCGCGTCACGCCAAAGGTGCGAAAACTCAAAGCCCGGTTGCCATCGCCTTGATAGATGCGCAAGGTGGCTCTTGTGGCTTGAAACTGGTTCGGTAATGTCAGCTCACCACTCAAATTTTGGTAGTGACCCACAGAAAATGGCACGACCAAGGCCTTGATGGCACCTGTTTTGCCATTCGGATAGCGACCTTCGAAGGTGACTTCAATGCGCCCATCATAAGTGGGTTGTTGGTCATTTTCTTGGACGACTAGGATGTGATAACTCAGTGTCTCACCGTTATTGGGCTGCACGAAGCTCGCACCTGAAATACCCACTGGATCCATTTTGACATTGCTGGTGATGGCTTTTAAAAACATGGACACTTCGTCTTGCAAGGGCTTGACGCGTTGTTGCAGTTTAGAGAGATCACTTTCAAGCGCATTGATCGATTGGTCAGCTTGTCCCTGCGCAGTCTTGAGGCGACTTTGCAGTGTCGTGACTTCGGCTTGAAGCTGCTGACGCTCAAGCGACAGTGAGGCCAGTTCGTCGGTGAGACGTTGTGATTCAATCAAGGTGAGCCGTTTGGGCCCGTAACTGGCCTGTAGCATCAAGACACCGCCACCACCGATGAGAATGCCGATCACCAATAAAGTGAACCAACGCGGCAATCCTTTTGAGCGGCGACGTGTGTCGTATGGCGACGGCTTAAAGACCTGGCGACGCGATCCCCGAAAAATTCCCATGCGACTGATTCCCTGACGTGAATAAAAGAGGTAACAAGGCCAAGTCGGCTTTGTTACAGCTGTAAGGATAACGCTAAGCGGTCGATGGTGTCCTAGCGTTGCAACAAGTGGTTGCAAATTAACTCAACAAAGCTGCTGCTCAAGCGCCTTGAGACGTTCATGGGTGCCGACATCCATCCACTGTCCAGTGTGCAACTCACCGGTGACCCGACCTTGCGCCATGGCGTCTTTGAGCAGTGGCGCTAAGGCGCTAGGCTGGTGGCGTGAAACATCAGCAAAAAGCTCAGGGTAGTAAATGCCCAAACCCGCGTAAGTAAACAGTGGTGGATCGTGAGGGCTCAAACGGCCTTGCGGGTCGATGGAAAAATCACCTTTGGGATGGTGGCTTGGGTTTGGCACCAAAACAAGGTGCGCCCGTAAATCAGCCGGTGTCGGTGTCTTACTGACCCAATTCAAAGCGCTTTCAAGCGGCCAGTCACACCAAATATCGCCATTTAGAACCAAGAAGGGATCATTGCCTAAAAGCGGTAGGGCGTTTGCAATGCCGCCCGCTGTTTCAAGGGCCGTCTGTTCTGGTGAATACCGAATGCTGACCCCCCACGGGTCGCCATTACCCAGCGTGGTTTCGATTTGTTCGCCCAGCCACGCGTGGTTGATGACCACGTCATGAATCCCAGCTGCAGCCAGCCTTTTTAAGTGCCAAACGATCAGGGGCTGACCCGCCACCAGTAGCAGTGGCTTGGGTGTGTGGTCTGTCAGTGGTCGCATGCGCTCACCGCGGCCAGCCGCCAAAATCATTGCTTTCATCTTAAAAGGTCAAGCTGGTTTGTGGCTCGATGCCATCAAGGCGATCGAGTAGCCGCATCAACGGTCTGAAAACACCATAGCGGTTCCCTACTTGGCGTACGTACTGAAGTACCCGCGGCAAATGGTTCAAGTAAGCTGGCTTGTGATCGCGTAAATTCAAGCGCGCAAACACCCCAAGAATGCGTAAGTTCCGTTGCAGGCCAGCCCATTCGTATTGTTTGTAAAACACCGCAAAATCAGCATCCACAGGCAAGCCTGCTGCTCGGGCTCGCTCCCAATAACGGATGGCCCAATCAAGCTGTTGTGGCTCCTCCCAAGTGGTGCGAGCATCAAACACGAGCGAGGCGATGTCGTAACTGATGGGGCCGAGCAATGCGTCTTGGTAATCCAGTACGCCTGGGTTCGCTCCTACACCAGGATCATCACACACCATGAGGTTTGGCGAATGAAAATCGCGATGCACCAAAACTTGTGGTTGATTGGCGATTTCGTTTGCCAAAGTTTCGAAAATCAATGTCAGTTGGGTGTTTTCTTGGGTCGTGAGTGCCACGCCATGGTGTTGTTGTACAAACCACTCAGGAAAAAGCTGTAACTCATCAATCAAGCGTTGACGATCAAGCACCGCCAGGCCACCGGTGTGGGCGAGTTGTAGCTTAACCAAGGCGTCTAGCGCATGCAAGTAGTGGCTTTGGCGGGCTTGATCGGGCCAGCCTTCGACGATTTTGTCGAAATAGGTGTGTTGGCCAAGGTCGGTTAAAAGTAGGAATCCCTGCTTAAGGTCGTTTGCCAAAATTTTGGGTACCGTTACTGAGGCGGCTTGCAAGCGCTGTGTCACATCGATAAATGGCTGGCAATTTTCTTGGGGTGGCGGTGCATCCATGACGATGAGTGTTTTTTGTGCCGTGTTTACACGAAAATATCGCCGGAAACTTGCGTCGCTTGACGCTGCCTTTAAACTGTCCAAATCCAAGGCAAGTGATTGATCCAAATCGCTGAGCCAGTGCAACAGGGCACGGTCTCGGTCGGTGTGAAGGTGTGGTTTGGCAGTGGATTCGGTGTGGCTCATGGGTGGTTTTGTTTGGCTATTGTGTTGAGGGTTTGACCGATCTCTATAATAGAGCGTCTTTTGTGCCATTGGGCGCACCCATTGTTTGAGAGTGCTTTGATGTTGTTGCTTGATTGGAGCCCCGTTTGAGGGGCTCGTTTCTGAAAAGACCTTCTTTTGCCCTGTTCTGGTTGGCAATGTCGGCGCTCGTCTGGGCTCAAGCGCCAGAGCCAGCGCCTGACGCGGCGACCCAAATAATATTAAGGGGTTTGACGGTCTCACCCATGCTAAGGCCTGTGACTGTGCCTGACAGTGAATTGCCTGTTTATCTTGGGGCTGAAGCCATGCAAAGCGACGACGAGCGTAACTTAACCCTCGACGGGCAGGGGGTGGTGCGGCGTGCCGATGGTGTGCTGAGTGGTGATTTTTTGTATTACAAGCAAAACACAGAAGACGTCACAGCCATTGGTAATGCTCGGCTGGTGCAAGACGGTAACATCGTGATTGGCCCATCGATGCGTTACAACCTAGATACCGATGTCGGCGATGTCGACTTTCCTCAGTTTTGGTTAGACAACGGTGGTGCTGGGGTTGGTACTAAGGCTGTCATGACCAATCGCAACGAAATGACGATCACAGACGTCACCTACAGCGGTTGCCCATGCCCAGATCCCGCCTGGTACATCAAATCGAGCAAGGTCGATCTGAATTATGACGAAAACGAGGGTGTGGCTCGCAATGGCGTGCTGTTTTTCAAGGGCGTGCCACTTTTGGCGTCGCCATACCTCACCTTTCCACTGCGGCCCGAACGCAAGTCAGGATTTTTATTGCCAACGTTTGCCACGACCAACCAGACTGGTTTTGACCTGACTTTGCCTTACTACTTGAATTTGGCCCCCAATTACGACGCCACCTTGGTGGCGCGCCCCATGAGTAAGCGTGGCCTGATGCTGGGCGGTGAATTCCGGTACTTGAATCCGTCTTCCAGCGGTCAATTCGCTGGCACCTATCTCAATCGCGACAGTGAGCTTGGCACGGATCGCTGGCTGTATAGCCTGCAGCACAACCAGTCCTTTGGTAGCGGTTTTACAGGCGGCTGGAATGTCAGCGGTGTGTCCGATGACGACTACTTCAAAGACTTTTCGCTCTTGGCCATCAACGAGGCCACCACCACCTATTTGCCGCGCTCTGTGTTTGCCGGGTGGTCCAATCGCGATTGGCAGGCGAACGTTCAGTACACCACCTTTCAGACGCTTGGCGACATTGTGCCGCAATACAACTTAGTGCCTGGGATTACGCTTAATGGCGCGCGGTTTGATCAAAACGGTTTTGATTTGAAATCAGAGAATGCAGCCGTCTGGTTTGATCGTCCCACTGACAGGCAAGGTCAGCAGTTTGGTCCGGATGGTCAGCGTTATGTGTCCTACAACTCGGTTTCGTTTCCGATGGTGCGTCCGGGCTGGTACATCACCCCCAAAGTTGGCTTACACACCACGCGCTACGAGACAGAATGGTATCGACTGTCGGGCGTGGGGGGACGCGAATCAAGCAACAATCGGGTCTTGCCCATCACCTCAGTTGATGCTGGTATGACCTTCGAGCGCCCAACATCTTTTTTTGGTTTGGATGCGATCCAAACCTTAGAGCCTAGGATTTACTACCTCAATGTGCCTTATCGTGACCAATCGAATTTGCCCGTCTATGACACGACGCTGTCTGACTTCAGCTTTTCGCAAGCTTTTCAAGAGAATATCTACACCGGGGGTTGGGATCGCATCGCCAATGCCAACCAGCTAACGCTAGCCCTGGGTTCGCGTTTGCTTGATGAGGAGACTGGGTTTGAGCGTGCGGCGTTTGCGGTGGGACAGCGGATTTACTTTGTGGATCAGTTGGTGACGTTGCCAGGTGAAACACCGCGCTCTGACGTTCGCTCGGAATTTTTAATCAATGCTTCAGCAGAGTTGACTGACACGCTTAGTGCCACCATCGATTTACAGTACAACCCATATGATGGTAGTTGGGATCGGGCGCAAATCGTCGGGCGTTTTAATCCTAAGCGAGCTGCGACTTTATCCGCGTCATACCGTTACCAACGCAACCCGACAGGGGCCTTTCAGCCCCAGGGTCAGGAACAGATTGGGTTGGCCTTTCAGTGGCCTTTGAGCGCTAATATTTATTCTGTCGGTCGTGTCGATTATTCTTTGTTGAATATCCCGGCGCGCAATGTGGTGCCACGCGTGACTCAAGCGATTGCAGGACTTGAGTATAAAGGTGACTGTTGTTGGGCAGCGCGTGTCGTTTATCAGCGTTACGCGATTGATCCAAGCGAAGTTAACGACGCCATATTTTTCCAGCTTGAACTGTCTGGTTTGGGTGGGCTCGGTCAAGATCCCATGGGTTTATTGAGAAGTAGCATTCCGAATTTCCAAAACATCACACCAGCGATCAAGCCGGTGGGTAAGTTTGAAAGGTATGAATAATGATTTTGATGAAACGCGCAGCCGCCTTATTCTTTGGACTCCTGCTCTTAGCCTTATCGGCCCAGACCCATGGTCAGGGTCTCCGTGGCTCGAACGAGGCGCCAGTGCGCGCTTCTGTACCCGTTGATGGCATTGCTGCTGTGGTCGGTGGCAACGTGATTACCGTGCTCGAGGTTGATCAGCGGGCCTCGCTGATTGCCGGCGAAATACGTAACAGCCGCCAACCCATGCCTGCGCAAGATGAAATCAAACGCCAAGCACTCGATATGTTGATCACCGAGTCTCTGATACGGCAAGAAGGTGAAAAAATGGGTGTTCGGATTAGTGATCAAGAGTTGGCGCGAGCCGTGGAAAGTGTGGCTAAGCGCAATAATGTCACCATTGCTCAAATCAAAAATCAAGTCAAAGCCGTTGGCCTCACATGGCCTCAGTACGAAGATCGGTTGCGCCGCGAAATGACAGTTGATCGGGTCCGACAGGCGATGGCAGAATCAACCATTCGAATCAGTGATGCCGATGTTGATGTTTATTTGAAAGAGCAGGTGGCACGCAAGGCTAGTGGTTTAGAACCGCCACCCCCACCGCCACCGCCACCGCCGAAGCCTCAGCCCGTGCGGCCACTGGTGATGCAGCTTGCTCAAATTTTTATTCAAGTCCCCGAGTCAGCCTCGGAAGAACAAGTGGCGGCATTGAAGAAACGGATTGATGGCATTCGTGCCAACCTACGTAAAGGTCAAGACTTCGCCGTGCTTGCCACAGAGAACTCAGATGGGCCTGAGGCCTCGCGAGGCGGTGACATGGGTGTGAGACCCGCTGAGGGCTGGCCTAGCCTTTTCATTAACAACGCGCGAAATTTGCAGGCGGGACAGATTTCTGGCGTGCTACGCAGCCCCGCTGGTTTTCATATTTTGAAGGTATTGGGTCGCGCTGGTGGCGTGCAGCCTGCGCCACCACCACCACCCGAACCGGTTCTCAGGACCGTGCCCGACGGTCCCTTGATGGTTGATCAAACCAAGGCGCGTCACATCCTGATTAAAACCTCTGAGGTAATGAGCGATGATCAAGCCCGGCAACGCCTAGAAAACGCCCGCCAGCGGATTGTGAATGGTGATGAAAGTTTTGAGGCGGTTGCTCGCGCCGTTTCTGATGACGCCTCAGCGCCGCAAGGTGGTGATTTGGGTTGGCTTAACCCGGGGGATACTGTGCCGCCGTTTGAGCGGGGAATGAACAGTTTGGACGTCGGCCAGCTCAGCGAACCAGTTAAAACTGAATTTGGCTGGCACCTGATTGAAGTGCTAGAGCGTCGCTCCCAAGACATGGCGGATCAATACCGGCGCAACCTCGCTCGTGAGGAGTTGTTCCTGCGCCGTGCGGCCAGTAATTTTGACGCATGGCTACAGCAAGTGCGTAACCAAACCTTCGTTGATAATCGCATGTTTCGGCCAGATGCCAAGTGAGGGGTCAGTCAGCAAACCATCAGGCGAGACAGCGATTCGGGCAGAATTTTTTGGTCGATTTGGGTGTGATTGAACAAATCGTTCAGGCTATTGCCCCAAGACCAGAAGATCGTGTGGTCGAAATCGGGCCCGGCTTGTCGGCGTTGACGGCGCCCTTACTGGCCAAACTTAATCACTTAACAGTGATTGAAATCGACCGTGATTTGGCCAAGCGACTGCGCCGGCAGTATTCAGAATCGGTGTTGACTATTATCGAGCAGGACGCCCTACAAGTCGACTTCGCCCAACTTGGTCCTGGCTTGCGCGTGGTCGGTAACTTGCCTTACAACATTTCGACCCCACTGCTCTTTGCTTGCTTGCAAGCGGCAGACCATGTGGTTGATCAGCACTTCATGTTGCAAAGGGAAGTGGTTGATCGCATGGTGGCAGACGCTGGCTCGTCAACTTACAGCAGACTGTCTGTCATGTTGCAGTATCGGTATCGCATGGAAAAGCTTTTTGATGTGGCTCCTAGCGCTTTTGAACCACCACCCAAGGTGGTTTCTGCCGTGGTGCGCATGATTCCCTTAGGCGATGATCGGCCACGCGCGCGACATGACGCGATGTTTGCCGCGGTGGTTCAAAGGGCGTTTTCTCAGCGCCGTAAGATGCTTAGAGGTGCCTTTGGGGACTGGACAGCAGTGCTGCCCTGGGAGGAGATGGGGGTGTTGCCAACCGATCGTGCTGAGCAAGTCGATGTGGCGGGTTTTATTCGTATCAGTGATGCTTTGTCCGCGCGCTTGCCGCCTTCAGCCATGTGCGCATGATATCTGATGTGCGCGCCTGAAGGAGTTCGGCTGCTTGTTCGCAGGCTTGCTCAAGCGCCATGGGTCCGTTGGTCAGGCTAAAGGCCGCCGTTAAGCCCACGTCATAGAGCGACTGGTACCCATCACCCAAGCGTCCTACCAGTGCAATCACGGGCACGGCATGGCGTTGCGCCACTTCAATCACCCCCATGGGTGTTTTGCCTTGGAGTGTTTGCGCATCCATGCTGCCCTCACCAGTGAAGACCAAGTCAGCCGCTTGCATGGCTTGGTCAAGCGACACGAGCTCAGCCACCATTGCCGCACCAGGTCTCATTTGTGCGTTTAACCATGCCATGGCAGCAAACCCCAACCCACCGGCTGCGCCAGCGCCAGGCGAGTGGCGTTCGTCGCGTGACAAAACTTGCGCACTGAAATCAGCCAAACGTGATAAAGCCTCGTCGAGCAGGCTCACCATTTCAGGTGTGGCCCCTTTTTGTGGCCCAAACGTCGCTGATGCGCCCTTGGGACCGCAAAGCGGATTGTTCACATCGGTGGCGATCATGATTTTGGTGCGCAACAAACGAGGATCAAGTCCACTGGCATCGATTCGAGCGAGATTGAGTAAGGCGGCACCACCGGCAGGTAGCAATTGATCGTGCTGGTCAAGCCAACGAATCCCGAGTGCACGCAGCATACCAACGCCACCATCGTTGGTGGCCGAACCCCCTGCAGTCAGTACAATGGTGTCTGCGCCAGCGTCTAAGGCTGCCAACATCAGCTGGCCCACGCCAAAGGTGTCTGCTCGCAGTGGATCGCGTTCAATGGGTGCCACTTGTTCTAGGCCTGCGGCGCTGGCCATTTCAATCAGGGCTGTTTGTTTTTGTAACCAGCCCCACTGCGCCAGTCGAGGGCGCCCAAGCGCATCAAGTACAGTTAGCTCACGCGATTGACCCGCCGTGGCTTGAAGAACCGTTTCCAGGGTGCCTTCACCGCCGTCAGCCATGGGAATGCAAACCGTCGATGCGTCTGGCAAGACGGCTTTAATACCTCTTTCTATGGCTTGAGCCACGGCCAAAGCGCCGAGACTTTCTTTAAATGAGTCGGGGGCGATTACGATTTTCATGAGCGAAATGGCCAGCGCTAACTGACCCCAAAAAAGGCATAACAAACAAAGATAGCGGTCACAATACCGGCGAAGTCGGCAAACAGGGCGCAACCCACCGCATGGCGTGCACGTTGTATTCCCACGGCCCCAAAATAAACCGCCAAGACGTAAAACGTGGTTTCTGTACTGCCTTGGAGTGTTGCAGCCAGTAGCCCCGCAAAACTGTCAACGCCATGAAACTGCATGGTTTCAATCATCATGGCACGAGCGGCACTGCCAGAAAAGGGCTTGACGAATGCTGTGGGTAAAGCATCAATAAAGCGCGTGTCACCACCAATGATTTCGACCCCCCAACGAATCGCTTCAATCATGAAGGTCAGGGCGCCAGAGGCTCGCAACAAGCCGATCGCACAAAGCATGGCAACCAGATAGGGCAACAAGTCTTTGGCAATGTCAAAACCTTGTTTGGCGCCATCAATAAATGATTCGTAAACTGGAATTTTTCGCCAAGCACCCATCACCAAAAACAGCACAATGATGCCTAAGAGCACCAAGTTGCCCGCCAGGCTAGAAACATGCGCCAAGGTGGCTGTGGCTAGCGTTGCCGCCATCGCCATGATGGATCCCATGATCAAGGCGGTACCGGCTAACCAGAGCAACACAACGGGGTCACGCAAAGGCAGTCGTTGCACCCAACTGACCGCTAAAAAACCCGCCACGGTGGATGCACAGGTTGCCAGCAAGATGGGTAAGAACACCAAGGTCGGATCTGTCGCCCCTTGCTGCAGGCGATACATAAAAATGGTGACTGGTAATAGCGTCAGCGAAGAGGTGTTGAGCACCAGAAAAAGAATCTGTGCGTTGGTCGCGACTTTTGGGTTTGGGTTGAGCGTTTGCAGTTCTCGCATGGCACGCAAGCCCACGGGTGTAGCGGCGTTATCTAGCCCTAACCCATTGGCTGCAAAGTTCATGGTGATGAGCCCAAGCGCCGGATGACCGCGTGGTACCTCGGGCATCAAGCGGGCGAATAAGGGAGCCAGCCAGCGCGCTAAGGTTTGCACCAAACCCGCTTGCTCAGCAATGCGTAACAAACCGAGCCAGAGCGTCAAGGTGCCGAACAATAGCACCATCACATTGACGGAGAGTTTGGCCATGTCAAACAGACTGGCCACCATGCGAGAAAAGACATCGGCGTCGCCTAGCCAAATCCATTGGATCAAACCGGCGGCGGCACCCACCAAAAAGAAACCAAGCCAGAGACCGTTTAGCATGCCAATATCAGCTCAGGGTTCATTTGTTTAAGCGGTTTTGCGTTCAATGAATTCAATTTTGTAACCATCTGGGTCTTCGACAAAGGCAATGACGGTTGAACCATGCTTCATGGGACCCGCCTCACGGGTCACCTTACCGCCTTTTTGGCGAACCAAATCGCAAGCACTGGCCGCATCAGGCACCAAAAGTGCAATGTGACCATAGCCATCGCCGAGGTCATATTTTTCAGTGTCCCAATTGTGGGTCAGTTCGATCACAGCACCTTCAGCCTCTTCTTGGTAGCCCACAAACGCAAGGGTGAAGCGACCTGTTGGGTAGTCGGTTCGGCGAAGCAGCCGCATACCGAGTACGTTGGTGTAGAAGTCGATCGAGTGCTCGAGATTGCCGACTCTCAGCATTGTGTGCAGGATTCTCATCTTATAGGCTCCAAATAAATTACTCTCAGGGCATCATACCGCTGGCATGTCACCTGGCGATACGCCGTTTAATGCACGATGCCCCGCTAAGTAGTCAGGGTAAATGGTTTGCAAAACATCCCAAAACGCGGCGCCATGGTTCATTTCCCGCAAATGGGCTAGCTCATGGGCAATGACGTAGTCGATCACGGCGGGTTCAAAATGAATCAAACGCCAATTTAAGAGAATATGCCCATCGCTGTTGCAAGTCCCCCAGCGGGTATTGGCTGAAGAGAGCTTCCAGGTGCTGGGGCTTAAGCCACTGGTCGTCTTGAAATGGGCCAAGCGCGTGCCAAACAGAGCTTTTGCTCGTTGCTGCAGCCAAGCCTGTGTCAAGTCGCGTAGACGGGCGCCATCGACACCTTCAGGCAAGGGTAGCCACAGGGCTTGGTTGGCTTGCGGCACATCAGGGTCGCCTTCAAACCAAACGACCGCTGGGTTCGGTTGTTCAGGGGCGCTGCCACATCGCAACACCAAGCGACAACCCAGATAGGGCAATATGCCACCATTACGCCAATTGCTGGCGGCCAATGCCAACTTTTGGTGACGAATATGAATGGCTTGTAATTTGCTTTGCACCCAGTCAAACTTTTCAATAACAGCCTCGTCGATGTGGCGCAAGGATACCCAGGAGGGGGCGGTGACGCGCAAGCCATCGTCGCCCACGGTCAGGCCGATTGAACGTCGTCGTGAGCGATGAAGCCGGTACGGCAACGACATGCCAAGATGAACCACGCAACGATCGTGTGCCCCGATTTCCGGCGAACGCTTGGGTGTGAGCGAAGGTGCGGTATCAAGATCAAACGACAGTTGTTGGGTCATTGTTGAGACTTTACGGGTGACGAAATCGCTCTGGGTTCAGCGACTTCATTTCTGCTTCGATCCAAGCCGATACTTTGTCATTTAATGCTTCAGGCGTAAGCCCATCGGGCAGGATGGGTGGGCCAATACGCACGGTAATTAACCCGGGCTTTTTGGTAAAGGCGTGACGCGGCCAGCACTCGCCAGCATTATGCGCGATGGGAATAATAGGGCTGTTGGTGCGAATCGCGAGCAAAGCACCACCCATTTTAAAGCGCCCCATTTTGCCTGGTGCAATTCGAGTGCCCTCAGGAAAGAGGATTGGCCAACGGCCTTCGTCTAGGCGTTGTTGGCCGATTTGAACCACTTGCTCAAAGGCCTCTTTGCCTTTGGTGCGATCAATGGGGATCATGCGCAAAAGTGCCAAGCCCCAGCCAAAAAAAGGAATTCGATGTAATTCGCGTTTGTATACAAAGCAAACTTCTCGGGGCAGGTGGCTGGGTAAAAACAATGTTTCCCAAGCTGACTGGTGTTTGGCCAAAACCACGGCGGGGCCATCGATCAGGTTTTCTGTGCCTTCGACTTGCCAACGAACCCCGCAAAAGGCGCGTGCACCCCAAGTGGCCAAGCATGGCCAACCCATGGTGATGCGATAGCGCCAGTGCAAAGGCAAGGGCGCGCAGAGCAAACACAAAAACGCATAAGGGATGACCGTGATGGTCAAAAAAAGGTAATAGAGTGATGCGCGAAGCCAAGCCATCATGCGCCTTCTGTTTGAGCAAGCAGTTGTTCGACGACTTGCGCGAGGTTTTGCGCCACGCGGGTGCCTGGGGGTAAATCTGGGTTTGACTCGGTCTTGGTGCCGTTGCCGGTTAAAACCAGCCACGGCTGGCAGCCCATGCTTGAAGCGGCCTGCAGATCGCGCATCGAGTCGCCCACAGCGGGCACGTTAGCCAGTGACGTATCAAAACGTTTGCTGATGTCTTCAAAAAGACCCGTCGCGGGTTTGCGGCAATGGCAGTTGTCGTCAGGCCCATGGGGGCAGACAAAGAAAGCATCAATAGTGCCGCCCAAAGGCGTGAGCAATTGCAGACATTTCTGATGCATGGCGTGCAAGGTAGCCGCATCAAAATAGCCTCGCGCCAAGCCTGATTGGTTTGAGGCCACCACAACCTTCCAGCCCGCTTGGTGCAGTTTGCCAATGGCCGCGAGGCTACCCTCTATGGGCAACCACTCGTCAGGGTGCTTAATGTAGTCTTGACTATCCTGATTGATCACGCCATCGCGGTCGAGAATAATGAGTTTCACGCCGCTAGCCTTGAAATATCAGCAACCTGATTCATCAAGTGATGCAAGTTTGACAGCAAGGCCAAGCGCTGGCGCCTGACTTCGAGGTCATCAGCCATCACCATGATTTCTTCAAAAAACCGATCAACAGGCGCTTTGAGAGTCGCCAGCGTGCTTAGCGCTTGACCGTATTCACCCAGCGCCACAAACTGATCAACCACCGGTGCGATCGACTGGATTTGATTAAGCAGTGTTTTTTCAGCGTCTTCCTGCAGGGCAGCTGGGTTTAAAGCAGCGGGTAAATCGCTCACTTTTTTGAGGAGGTTGCTGAGGCGTTTATTGGCAGCTGCCAAGCTAGGCGCCTCGGGCGTTTGCATGAAAGTCTCGGCGGCTTGAATACGGGCCTCGATCTGGTGCAACGGGGGGTCTAGTGCAAACACCGCTTCGATGGCCTCACGGGTATGCTGACCGAGCAGTTGGTTGCGATAACGCTCACGCACGAACTGCGCGACCTCAGTCACCGTACTGGGTAACAATTTTAAGGCGTCACCAAAACTCGCCCGCGCAGCAGCCAATAGGTTTTCAAGCGTTAAGTTGGTTTGCATCGACAACGGCAGATGGCCACCGGCACTTAGTTGCTCAAAGGCACTGATCAAACCCAGTGCGGCGCGGCGTAAAGCAAAGGGATCGCGCTCACCCGTGGGTGCCAAACCAATGCCCCAGATACCCACCAATGTCTCGGCACGCTCCGCCATGAAAAGTATCACGCCAGCCACGTCGGGCTCAGTCACGGGGGCGTGCCAACGGATCTGGTATTGCCGCTCAATGGCGTTAATCACCGCGTTCGATTCGCCGTCGGCTCGTGCGTAATAGCTGCCCATGACGCCTTGCAACTCAGGAAATTCGCCCACCATTAAGGTCGTTAAATCAGCCTTGGCAAGGAGTGCCGCTCGTTCGACGTCAGCACCACTGTTGCCGAGTGTTTGGGCTAACCAAGCAGCGATTTGACGGAATCGCTCAATGCGTGCGCGCTGCGTGCCTAGCTTGTTGTGATACACGATAGTGTCAAGGGCTGACACCCGATTGATTAGGGGCTGGCGTTTGTCGGTGAGGTAGAAAAACTCAGCATCGGCCAATCGGGGACGAATGACGCGCTCGTTACCGGTGATGATCGCCGAAGGATCGGCGATTGGCATGTTGCTGACAATCAAGAACTGGTGCGTTAAGCGACCCGTCTCAGGATTAAACAAGGGGAAGTACTTTTGATTCAAGCGCATGGTCAAAATCAAGCACTCGGGGGGTACATCAAGAAAACGGGCCTCAAAGGTGCCGACATAAACCGCTGGTGCTTCAACCAAGGCCGTGACTTCATCCAAAAGCGCGTCGACTTCGGGATCTTGGCCTAAGGAGGCATCAAGCTCGCCAGCCTTTGCCCGAAGGCTGGCTTCGATGAGCGCCCGGCGTTCACCAAAACTGGCCGTGACATGGCCCTCGGTGGCCAGTTGCGTAACGTAGCGGTCGGCTGACTCAATGCTAAGCGGCTGAGTCGCTAAAAAGCGATGACCGAGCGTGAGCCGATTGGCGGTGAGGCCAAGCGCGTGCCCGACGACGATTTTGTCACCGTGCAAAATAATCAAACCATGCGCGGGCCGAACAAAGCTGACTGAGGTCTGGCCATCGGCAAGTTGATAGCGCATGACCTTTGGAATGGGCAAGGCTTGAAGGGCAGCGGCCAGTGCGTCGTCGATGGTATTGGCCAAGCGCGCGCCTGGTGCTGTGCCAGAAGCCACCAGATAGGTCTGTTTGCCATCATCAATGGTCTGAAGAGAGTTGACGTCTAGGTGTTCGAGCCCCTTAGCGGCTAGCTTTTTTAAGAGCGCTGGGGTCGCCTGCCCGTTTTCATCAAGCCCCACTTTGACGGGCATGAGCTTTTCAGTAAATGATTGATCGGCAGCCGCTTGTGCGACTGCGGTGATGTGTACCGCCAATCGGCGCGGCGTGGCCAGCGGTGTGATGACACTATCGGTATTCAGCAGGCCTTTATCAGACAAGTGTTGGCTCAACGCTTGGGCAAAGGTCTCGCCCAAGCGTTTAAGGGACTTGGGTGGCAACTCCTCAGTTTGTAGCTCAACCAACAGGGATTCGTGATTTGCGGTGTTGGAAATATTTGGGGTGCTCATGGCTGACTCCCTACCGCTTTAAGCATCGGGAAGCCGAGTGCTTCCCGGGAATCAAAATAGGCCTGCGCCACGGCGCGCGACAAGTTCCTGATGCGGCCAATGTAGGCTGCGCGTTCAGTCACGCTAATGGCGCCTCTGGCGTCTAGCAAGTTAAAAGTGTGGGCGGCTTTGAGGGTGGCTTCGTAAGCGGGCAATGCCAACGGCACGGCCATCAATGCTTTGGCCTGTGCTTCATAGTCATCGAAGTGGCCAAACAAGACGGTGGCATTGGCGTGCTCAAAGTTGTAAGTCGATTGTTCCACTTCGTTTTGGTGAAAAACGTCGCGGTAAGTCAATGTCTGGCCATCGCGTTCTGTCCACACAAGGTCATAAACGCTCTCGACGCCTTGCAAGTACATGGCTAAGCGTTCTAGGCCGTAAGTGATTTCCCCCGTGGTTGGCGTACAGTCCAAACCGCCCACCTGCTGAAAGTAAGTGAATTGGGTTACTTCCATGCCATTGAGCCAAACCTCCCAGCCCAAGCCCCATGCACCCAGTGTTGGGTTTTCCCAGTCGTCCTCAACAAATCGGATGTCGTGCGCCAAGGGATCAACACCAATGGCTTTGAGCGAACCAATGTAGAGATCAAAGATCTCTGGGGGTGCTGGTTTGAGAACCACTTGAAATTGGTAGTAGTGTTGCAAACGGTTGGGGTTTTCACCATAACGACCGTCTTTGGGCCGACGCGACGGTTGCACATAGGCAGCCCGCCAAGGCTCGGGTCCAATGGCACGCAAAAAAGTCGCTGTGTGTGACGTGCCAGCACCAACTTCCATGTCATAGGGCTGGAGCAGGGCGCAGCCTTGCTGATCCCAGTACTGCTGCAGTCGTAGAATGATTTGCTGAAAAGTGATCATGAGTAACGTTTGCCTGGTCAGTGTCGCCAACGCGTTTTGAGGAACAATTAATCATTTTAGCGCGACACGGCAGCCAACCCTTGGTTCACGGCTATTGGCCACAGTGGGTGTGTGAATCGCCTATGATTGAGGCTTTGATGTCGGCATTAGGCGACGAGCCGTTACGACATATTTCGGGGGCTGCAATGAGTGATTTGGTCACAACAGAGCAAGACGGTGCGGTACTGATTATTCGCCTTAATCGCCCCGGCGCGCGTAACGCGATTAACTTTGACTGTGCGCAGGCTTTGGCTAGCGCCTTTGAGAAGCTCGATAGCGATGACACCATTCGCATCGGTGTTTTGACGGGCGAGGGTGGTCATTTCAGTGCTGGCATGGACTTGAAGGACTTTGCTGCTTCAGGGCGTCGTCCCCGCGTGCCCGGCCGGGGGTTTGCTGGATTTACTGAGCAGCCACCTGTCAAGCCGTTGATTGCCGCTGTAGAAGGCTATGCGTTGGCCGGTGGTTTTGAAATGGTTTTGGCTTGTGATTTGGTGGTAGCCGCTAACACGGCCATGTTTGGCTTACCCGAAGTCAAGCGCGGTTTGATTGCGGGTGCGGGTGGTTTGCTGCGGTTGCCGCAACGTTTGCCTTACCACTTAGCCATGGAAGCAATCCTGACGGGTGATCACATGACGGCAGCGCGTATGCACGCCTTTGGTCTAATAAACACCTTAACCGAGCCTGGACAAGCACTGACTGAGGCACGAATGTTGGCGCAAAAAATAGCCGCCAATGGGCCTTTGGCGGTTCAGCTCTCTAAGCAAGTGGTTAGCCAAGGGATCGACTGGTCGCAAGACGAGATGTTTGCCAAACAAGTGCCATTCATGGAAAAGATTTTGGCCTCGCAAGATGCCAAAGAAGGGGCGCTGGCTTTTGCGCAAAAGCGCACACCTATCTGGCGCGGTCAATAGCGCGTACTGTGGATTTGATTTGTTTTATTTGGTTGCCCAATGAGCCGATTTTTTTAGAATAAAGAGGAAATAGTCATGACGGTTATTAAGGAAGAGGATCTGATCGAGTCGATCGCCGATGCCATTCAATTCATCAGCTACTATCACCCGGCCGATTACATTGCGCACCTGGCGCGCGCTTACGAGCGCGAGCAAAGCCCGGCTGCCAAAGATGCGATGGCGCAGATTTTGACCAATTCTAAGCTCTGTGCTGAGGGGCGGCGCCCCATTTGCCAGGACACTGGCATCGTCAATGTTTTCCTAAAAATCGGCATGGGTGTGCGTTTTGATACCCAGCGTGATTTGCAATCTTTGTGCGATGAGGGTGTGCGTCGCGGTTACCTCAACCCTGACAATCCATTGCGAGCATCGATCATAGATGAACCGATCTTTTCACGCCAGAACACCAAAGACAACACACCCTGTGTGCTCTCAATTGAATTGGTGCAAGGTGACACTGTTGATGTGCAAGTTGCCTCAAAAGGCGGTGGCTCTGAAAACAAATCCAAATTGGCCATGTTAAACCCCAGTGATTCGATCGTTGACTGGGTTTTAAAGACCGTGCCAACCATGGGCGCGGGCTGGTGTCCGCCTGGTATGTTGGGTATCGGTGTTGGCGGCACGGCAGAAAAAGCTGTGTTGATGGCCAAGCAATCGCTGATGGAAGATTTGGATATGTACGAGCTATTGGCTCGCGGGCCCAAGACGCCACTTGAGGAATTGCGCATTGAGATCTATCAAAAAGTAAATGCATTGGGTATTGGCGCTCAAGGTCTAGGCGGTTTAACCACAGTGCTTGATGTCAAGATCAACACTTTCGCGACCCATGCCGCGTCAAAACCTGTGGCCATGATTCCAAATTGTGCGGCCACACGGCATGCCCATTTTGTGCTTGATGGCTCAGGTCCGGTGCAGCTTAAGCGCCCGTCCTTGTCTGATTGGCCTGACGTGAAATGGGCGCCCGATTACAAAGCTTCTTTGCCTGTGGATTTGAACGCCTTGACCAAAGAAGAGGTTGCGAGTTGGCAGCCTGGCCAAACGTTGCTGTTAACTGGCAAGATGCTGACCGGCCGTGATGCAGCGCATAAACGAATTCAGGACATGTTGGCCAAAGGCGAGAAGCCACCTGTGGATTTCACCAATCGCGTGATTTATTACGTCGGGCCTGTTGATCCGGTTGGTGACGAAGTGGTCGGACCTGCAGGACCGACGACCTCAACACGGATGGATAAATTTACTGAGATGATGTTGGCCCAAACCGGTTTGATTGCCATGATTGGTAAGGCTGAGCGTGGGCCAGCGACCATTGAGTCGATTGCCAAACACCAGTCGGCTTATTTGATGGCGGTCGGTGGCGCGGCTTATTTGGTCTCAAAGGCTATTCGCAGCGCCAAAGTGTTGGCGTTTGAAGACCTTGGCATGGAAGCCATTTATGAATTTGATGTGATTGATATGCCGGTGACTGTTGCTGTTGACGCCAAAGGGACGTCAGTACATGAAACCGGCCCAAAAGAATGGGCCGGTAAAAGTGTCGGTATCCCGGTTGTCGCTGCTTAATTGGGTTTGATGCCAAATTCCCGCAAGATCTCTCCAGTATGCTCGCCAAGCCCAGGGGCGTGGCGAGTGTACTGAATAGGTGTGTCTGAGTAGTTGATGGGGTTAGCGGTGGTGGGTGACGTGCCTGCGACGGGATGTGGCACTTCACGCCAGATTTGACGTGCCTTGACCTGGGGATGATTAAACACTTGATCAATGGTCTGGATGGGGCCGCAAGGCACCCCCACTTTTTCAAGTGAGCTGATCCAATCGTCGCGCGTGCGAGTGAGCATAATGCCTTCAAGCATGGGGATCAGTTCATCTCGGTTAACAATACGGACAGAATTGGTCTGAAATTTGGGGTCTGTGGCAAGTTCAGGCTGGCCAATCACGTGGCTGTACGCCCTAAACTGCGAGTCGTTGCCCACAGCCACAATCAAGTACCCATCTTTGGCTTCAAACACCTGGTAAGGCACAACGTTTTGGTGGGCGTTGCCGGCTCGGGTGGGGGCAACGCCAGAGGTCATGTAATTTAAGTTCTGATTGGCCAACATGGCGATGTGGCAATCTAAGAGAGCCAAGTCGATGAATTGCCCCAAACCACTGCGCGCCCGCTCGTGAATGGCGCCCGTGATGGCGAGTGCGGCGTATAGCCCTGTGATGACATCAGTAACTGCAACACCGGCCTTTTGTGGGCCAGCGCCGGGTAGACCGTCGCGTTCACCGGTGATGCTCATCAAACCACCCATGCCCTGGACCATAAAGTCGTACCCAGGGCGCTGAGCGAATGGTCCATTTTGACCGAATCCCGTGATTGAGCAGTAAATCAATCCGGGCATTTCAGCTTTGAGGCTCTCGTAGTCCAGACCGTATTGCTTTAAGCCCCCCACTTTGAAATTCTCAATCACCACGTCGCACTGGCTGGCAATTTTTTTCACAGTGGCAGCCCCCTCTGGGGTAGATAAGTCAACCGCAATTGAGCGTTTGTTGCGGTTTGTGCTCAAGTAATAAGCAGACTCTGTTGTGTCGTTACCTTGGGCGTCCCGCAAATATGGTGGGCCCCAAGCGCGCGTGTCGTCACCCGTGCCTGGGCGTTCGACCTTGATCACATCAGCACCCATATCAGCCAGGTTCTGGGCGCAAAAGGGTCCCGCCAAAACACGGGACAAATCAAGAACCCGCACGCCGTCTAGCGGCGCGC
>ERZ888423.153-NODE-153-length-74317-cov-11.561108_pt1 | contig 74317 bp, 67 predicted proteins | sample MGYA00520523_ERZ888423 | MGnify/ENA primary metagenome ERZ888423 (study PRJEB32303, sample SAMEA104408611) | aquatic metagenome | biome: Brackish water; feature: Pelagic; material: water | place: Baltic Sea | collected 2014-06-08T10:24:00 | depth 30,27 m ... | reverse complement strand
GCTATCAATAAGATAGAGCATGGACCGCGCGTCCACCTGGACGCGCCATGCTCTAGACCGACAGGCTTGGAGATGCGAGCATGTCAGCTTGGAATTCGCCCAGACAGGAGACGCGGCCATGGATCGTGCGACATTCGAAGCGGAACTTGTGTGCGACGGCTATGCCGTCCGGGAATCGAGCTTGCCCGCCAACCATAACAACGCCGATCATGTGCACGACTTCGATGCGCGCCTGCTGGTGCTGTCGGGCGAAATTTCAGTAACTTATGGCGGCCAGACCGAGACCTGCCGCGCCGGCGACAGCTTCGCGCTCGCGGCCAACACCGTGCATTTCGAGACGGTCGGCCCCGACGGCGTCGCCTATGTCGCCGGCCGGCGCACGGCCTGAGCGCGTCATACTCTGAAGGATCGACCCGCCATGGCTGACGATCGCTCGGCGCTGGCGCGCGCGGAAAGCGTGGTCGCATTGCTGGACGCGGCGGCCGGCCGGATCGAGGCCGCGCGGGAAATGCCGGCTGACGTCCTGGCGGCCCTGCATGAAGCCCGCCTGTTCCGGCTGCTGCTGCCGAAATCGCTGGGCGGGGACGCGCTCGATCTCCGGTCCCATGTCGCCGTAATGGAAACGGTCGCGGCCGGCGACGCCAGCGCCGCATGGGTGATGGGGCAGGGGGCGGGCTGCGCGCTCGCGGCGGCGTTCCTGGCGCCCGAAGCCGCCAGGCGCTGGTTCGGCGCGCCCGACGCCGTGCTGGCATGGGGCGCCGGCATCCAGGGCAAGGCGGTTCGGGTCGAAGGCGGCTATCGGGTCACCGGCAAGTGGACATTCGCGAGCGGCAGCCGCCACGCCACCGCGCTCGGCGGCCACAGCTATGTCGTCGATGCGGCTGGCGCGCCGGTTCTCAGACCGAACGGCGAGCCGCTCGACCGAACCGTGCTGATCCGCCGGGAAGACGCCGACATCGACGATGTCTGGCAGGTCATGGGCCTGAAAGGCACGGGCAGCGACACCTTCGCCGTAGCGGACATCTTCGTCGCCGAAGCCGATACCATCGACCGTGAAAACGCCGAAGAACTGCGCGCCTCCGACCCGCTGTTCCTGTTTCCGGGGACGGTCGTCTACGGGCTGGGCTTCGCGGCCCTGCAGATCGGGATCGCCCGGGCGATGCTCGAGCTTCTGCGCGACCTGGCGCTGACCAAGACGCCGCGCGGCGTCACGGTTTCGCTCAGGGAGAATCCAGTGTTCCAGATGGCGCTGGCGAAGCTTGAGGCGCGGCTCCGCTCGGCCAGGGCCTATCTCCGCCAGACGGCGGGCGACGCCTATGACGCCGTCGCCGCGAGCGGCCGCATCACTCTGGACGACCGGGCGGCCTGCAAGCTCGCATCGGTGCATGTGATCCATGAATGCATGGACATCACCGCCGAGGCGTACCGCCAGGCCGGCTCCAGCGCGATCGTCTCCGGCGGCCCGTTCGAGCGCCGCCTCCGCGACGCCTTCACGGCCAGCCAGCAAACCCAGGCGCGCGCCCAGAATTTCGTGACCCTAGGCCGGATGCTGCTGGATCTCGAACCGGAATCGATGACGTTCCTTTGAGCGTCGCCGCTTGCGTTTTGTCGTCACAAACTATTGAGGGGACCTCCGGATGGATCAGGATAAATTCATGGCGCGCGCCATCGAGATCGCGGCGACCGCGGCGGGCGAAGCTGGGGCGCTGCCCTACGGCGCTGTCGTGGTGAAGGACGGCGTCATCGTCGGCGAAGGCTTGAACCGCGCCGCCAAGCTGTTCGATCCGACCTCCCACGGCGAGGTCGAGGCGATCCGCGACGCCTGCAGGCGCCTTGGCTCGACCGACCTGTCGGGCGCCATCATGTACACATCCGCCGAACCCTGTTCGATGTGCGTCGCGACCATGATCCTGGCGAACATGGCGAAGCTGGTCTATGCCGCCGACTGGCAGGACAGCAACGCCTTCATGGCGGCGCTGTCGGCGTCGAACCCGACCGTCAAGCGGCGCTACACCACGGTCGAACTCCGCGAGCAGGTCGGCCGTCCGCCCGAAGCCAGGGATATGCCGGCCGAGCAGATGGGGCAGGCCGCCGCCAGAGCCGTTCTGGACGCATTCGCCGCAAGCCGACGCTGATCGGCGCCATGCAGCGGCGTCGCCGCGGCCGCCCTCAGGCGTGCGCGACCCGGACGATTTTCGGGTTGATCTCCATATAGGCGCAGGTTCCCCCCGCCATGTCGTAGGCGAGGCGCTTCGGCAGGCGTTCCAGGGACAGGCCGTACATATGGAAATGCCGGCGGCAGACGTCGCCCGGCGTCGCGACGCTGTGGATGTCGTCGGGCAGCATCCCGACGCTTTCGCCGTCTCGGACCTGGACCGTCCGGGCAAGGCGGATTTCGGCCGGGCCGGGCAGGCGCCCGCCGGCGACGGTCTCGAAGAACTGGTTTTCCTCCGTGCCGGACAGACCGGCGACGGCGGCCCAGGTCGCGTGATTGTGGGGTCGGACCGCGCCGCCGGGCCGGGCGCAGGTCAGGTAAAGCGGGAAGCGGCCGTCGGCGTCTTCGCTGAGCAGGTAGAGGCGGGTCGCGGCGCCGGGCGCCGGGTTCGGGAAATCGCGCTCGGAAAACAGCGCCTTCTGCTGGGTCAGCGCTTCCAGCTCCCGCCGGATGGCCGCGACGGCGTCGGCGGTCACGCCCATGTCCCGCTCGATGGCGCGGACATTGGCGACGGTTTGGGCGACGGCGGCGCGGCGCGCTTCGATCGTTTCGGGATTGTAGCCGTCGACTGCGATCAGGTCGGCGTCGGACATGGGTTCGGTCCTGTCTGTTTCGGGCAAGCGTCAGATACTGAGGTCTTCGAGATTGTAGTCCCTGATGTCGGCGCGGGCGACCTTCGACCAGCGATAGGCCAGGCCGGCTTGCCGATGCGGTTCATAGACGAATGGCGTTTCGTCCGGAAAGCGCTGGCGGCGGGCGTCGATGGCGTAGCCCAGCAGCCGCGCCCGGCGCTGGATGCGGGCGGCGTCATAAACGGCGCGGGCATTGTGCAGCCCGCCCGCCTCGACGTTCAGCACGGAGCGGCGGCGGTGGAAGCCCATATTGACCGTGACGCGCCAATCCTTGCTGGTGTTCGCGAAGGAGCCGTGGACGGCCTGCCGATTGGTCATGGCGACGTCGCCTGGCTGGCAGATGATCGGAACCGCGTCGGGAAACCGGTCGGAGCCGGCGGCGGCGGCCATCGCCTTGATGTCGACCCGCCTGAGTTTGTGGGAGCCCGGCACGACCCAGACGCCGTTCGCCGCCGTGCACCCGAAGACCTGGCCCATGAAGTTGAAGCCGTGGCTGCCTTCGTCCCAATCGGGCGCGTTCCAATGGGTGACGCCGTCCCGATGCCAGGCGACCGATGCGCCGAGGCCCGGCTCCTTGATAAAAAGCGCCTCATTGAAGGGCGTGAAATCCGGTCCATGGACCGCGGCCGCGATCGACAGCAGCGTCGGGTGGCCGTAGACGCGCAGACACGCGTCCGAGAATCGCAGCGACCCCAGGATCAGATAGACGACCTCTTCCGGCGCGCCCGCGGCGGCCTGGTGTTCCCGCATCTTGACCGGATGGCGCCCGGCCGCGAGGTCGGTGCCGCCAAACGGATCGGCCAGCGGCTTCGACCAGAACAACGTCGGCGCCGCGCAGTCGCGGCCGAGCGCCGGGCGGCCCGACGCATCGACGTCGGCGCCCCTGGCGACCGGCAGGCGGGACTGGATGTCGGCGACGTCGGCCTTCAGATCGTCCAGCTCTTCCGGGCGCAGCACGCCCTCGAAGACATAGAAACCGGTTCGCCAGTAGGCTTCGGCGATGTCGGGATGCAATGCCCCGTCAGGCGTGAAACGCGCCGGCCCGCGATTGCCGAGCGCCATGGCCCGGCGTTCGCCGTCTCGCAGATAGTCCTGCATCGCCCGGTCGTCGTCGTCCGCCGGATTGCTTTGATGCGCGGCCGCGCCGTCCATTCCCGCCTCCATCAGAATTGCGTGGCGGGAAGTCTGCGCGGAATTTTAGCATCATGGAAGCCTGGGCCAGCGCCGTGTGGGCCAGCCGCTGCAGCGTCGCTTGACGTGAGGGGGAGAGATGGTGGGCGGTACAAGGATCGAACTTGTGGCCACTGCGATGTCAACACAGTGCTCTACCGCTGAGCTAACCGCCCGACCGGGAAGGCGGGTTTATTAGCGATATTCGCTCTGTCCCGCAAGGGCGTTTCGCTGATACGCTGGCGAAAAGCACGCTAGGGAGGTTCGACCATGTCAGCAAACGGCCAGGCGCTCGCGGAGCGCTATCTGAAATTCGGCATATTTCTCGCGCCGTTTCACCCGATGGAAGAGAACCCGATGCTGTGCCTGCAGCGGGACATGGACCTGCTGACCCATATCGACGGCCTCGGCTATGACGAGGCTTGGGTGGGCGAACATCATTCCGGCGGATTCGAGATCATCGCCAATCCGGAGCTGTTCATCGCCCAGGCGATCGAACGCACGCGCAATATCCGGCTGGGCACCGGCGTGATTTCGCTGCCCTATCACAACCCCTTCACGGTCGCGAGCCGGATGACCCAACTGGACTACCAGGCCCGCGGCCGCGCCATGTTCGGCGTCGGTCCGGGCGCACTGGTCGGCGATGCCTTCCGCATGGGCATCGACCCCGAAAACCAGCGCCGCATGCTGAACGAAGCGCTTGACGCGATCATGCCATTGATGCGCGGCGAGCAGGTCACGATGGAGACCGACTGGTTCAATCTGCGGGAAGCCAGATTGCAGCTTCCAGGCTTTACCCGCCCGCACATGGAGATGGCGGTCGCGTCCGCCCGCTCGCCCGTGGGGGCGCTCGCGGCTGGCAAGCATGGCCTCGGCATGCTGTCGATCGGCGGCACCTCGGCCGACGCCCTGAAGGCCCATGCCGCGAACTGGGGCACGGCGGAAGACGCCGCGGCCGAGAACGGCAAGACGCTGGACCGCAAGAACTGGCGCATCGTCACGCTGATGCATGTGGCCGAGACCCGCGACAAGGCGTTCCAGAACGTCAAATGGGGCATCGAGCGCTGGGCGAAATATTTCCGCGAGATCGCGACGTTCCCGATCGTGCCGGCCGACATCACCGACGCGGCGGAATATCTGACCGCCGGCGACATGGCGGTGATCGGCTCGCCTGACGACGCGATCGAATATCTCGAGACCTTATGGGACGGCGCCGGCGGCTTCGGCTGCCTGATGCAGCTTGCCCATAACTGGGCGGACTGGGAGGAGACCAAGCGGTCTTACGAGCTGATCGCCCGCCGGGTTTTCCCGCATTTCCAGAACTCCAATCAACTCCGGCGCTATTCCTACGACTACTCCCACGAGAACCGCCCGATGTTCATCGGCAAGGCGGAGAAAGCGGTGCTGGGCGAAATCGAAAAGCATCAGGCCCGAAAATCCGGGCGGGCGGCAGAGTGACGCCAGTGACGCGCGTTATGCCGGCATCTTCAGGAACTCCATGCCGCTGACGATTGCGCTGCCTTCGGCTTCGGGCGCGGTAGAGACCTATCAAATGGGGCCGCCCGCCCGCTTTCCGGCACGGTCCGTGCCGTTCAATCGCCAGGCGCTCGCAGCACTGCACGTCGTCCCGGATATTTCCGGCGCGTACGATCCCTGGCAGGGCGGCGCCCTGGATTGGGATGCGACGCTCAGCTTGCGCCATCGGATCTGGGACCTTGGTCTGGGGGTCGCGGAGGCGATGGACACGGCGCAGCGCGGCATGGGCCTTGCCGTCGCCGATGCGATGGAGCTCAACCGGCGCAGCATTCTGGAAGCCCGCGCGAGGAAGGACCAGCCAGTGCTGTTCTGCGGCGTCGGCACGGATGCGCTGGCCGACGGTCCGCAAAGCCTGGACGCCATCCTATCTGCCTATGAAGCGCAGATGGAGGCGGTCGAGCGCGACGGCGGCCGGGTCGTGCTGATGGCGAGCCGGGCGCTCGCCGCTGCGGCCCAGGGACCGGAGGATTACGCCCGCGTTTATGATCGGTTGCTGGCGGGGGCTGCGGCGCCGGTCATCATTCACTGGCTCGGCGAGATGTTCGATCCGGCGCTGCAAGGCTACTGGGGCCATGCCGATCATTATGGCGCCATGGATGTCGTGCTGGACCTCCTGTCCCGCCACGCCCTGAAGACGGCGGGCGTGAAGCTGTCGCTGCTCGACGCGGATAAGGAAATCGCGCTGCGCGCCCGGCTGCCGGACGGCGTCCGCATGTTCACCGGCGACGATTTCAACTATGTCAGCTTGATTGAAGGCGCCGATGGCGCGACATCCGACGCGCTGCTGGGCGCGTTCGACATGGCGGCGCCGGCGGCGTCTGCGGCCTTGGGGCGCCTCGCCGCGGGCGACATTCCCGGCTGGCGGGCGATTCTCCAGCCGACAGAGGCGCTCGCCCGGCACGTGTTCGCGGCGCCGACGCGCTATTACAAGACCGGCGTCGTCTTTCTGGCATGGCTCTACGGCTGGCAGCGGAGCCCTCTGATGTTGGGCGGCCAGGAGAGCGCTCGCTCGATCCTGCATCTCGCGGAATGCTTTCGGTTGGCCGACCGCGCCGGCCTCTTCGCCGATCCGGATCGGGCGGCGAGCCGGATGGAGACAGTGCTCGCCGTGCATGGGATCGGGTCATGACGAAGCGGCCTTTGACCCTGGACCGCCTCGCGATCAACCAGCGGACCTTCGGGCCGGATGTCGATCTGCCGACTGCCGTAGAAGCTGCGGCGCGGGCGGGTTTCGCTGGCATCGCGCCCTGGCGGGAGCATGTGACGTCCGTCGGCCGCGACGCGGCGGCCCGGATGATCCGGGATGCCGGCCTAAAGGTATCGGGTCTTTGCCGGTCTGGCTTTTTCGGCCCTGGCAGCCGTCCCGAGGATGGCCAGGGCGCCCTGACAGAAATGCTTGAAGCGATCGAGGATGCCGCCGTGCTCGGCGCGGCTGCGGTGATCGTCGTCGGCGGCGGCGGCGGGGCGAATATCGACGCTGCTCGCGCCCGGCTCTGCGCCGGGCTGGCGGCGGTCATCCCGGCGGCGGCGGCGGCTGGCGTGAGGCTGGCGCTCGAACCGCTGCATCCGATGACGGCGGCTGACCGAGGGTGCATCTCGACCATCGACTATGCCCGCGATCTGGCTGTCCTGCTCGATCCCGACAACACGGTGATCGGCCTGGCGCTTGACGCCTATCACGTCTGGTGGGAGCCCTATCTCGCGGCGTCCGTCGGGCGGGCGGGCAAACGCATCGACGCTGTGCATATCTGCGACTGGCGCGTGCCGACCCGGGACCTGCTGCTCGACCGGGGCCTGCCGGGCGACGGCGTCGCCCAGCCACGCCGCCTGCGCTGCCTGGCGGAGGCGGCGGGATATCGGGGGCTGATCGAGGTCGAGGTCTTCCAGCCGGAGCTTTGGGCGCTCGCCGACCCGCTCCGGATCGCGGAAGCTGCCCGGGACGCAGCTCTGGCGCACGGCTGACCGGGACGCGCCAGCGCGAAGCTGCGCCGATGCGGGCGCCGGCGGCTTCGCATGCATCCTGCGATCGACCGACTGACCTGCCCTTTGGCGATCTGTCCAAGAGTGAGTAAGTTGATCCCATGCAATGGCCGATTGAAGCCGCATCTGATTGGGACGGACAATGAAAGTATTTTTAGCGGGCGCCTCAGGCTATATCGGCGGATCGGTCGCCGCGGCGCTGATCGCGGCCGGTCATTCGGTGACGGGCCTGGTGCGCACCGACGCCAACGCCAAGAAGGTCGAGGCGTTCGGCGTGACGCCGGTCATCGGCGCCCTCGACGATTCGGACGTGCTGGCGAAAGCCGCGTCCGCGGCGGACGCCGTGATCAACGCCGCCAACGCCGACCATGAGCCCGGCGTCAGGGCGCTGATGGGCGCGCTGATTGGCACAGGCAAGGCCTATATCCACACCAGCGGCTCCAGCATTGTCGGAACCCAGGCGGGCGGCAAGCTCGTCGACGCGATCTATGACGAGACGACGCCATTGACCCCGTCGCCGGGCCGCGCCGCCCGGGTCGCGCTCAATCAGGCGATCCTGGCCGAAGCGGACAAGGGTTTCCGGCCGGTCGTCATCTGCCCCAGCCTGATCTACGGCCTGGGCGCAGGCGCGACGCTGCACAGCATGCAGGTGCCCTGGTTGATCGCGACGGCCCGCAAGAAGGGCATCGCCAAGCATTTCGGGCCGGGCGAGAACATCTGGTCGAACGTGCATATCAGCGATCTGGCGCCGCTCTATCTGGCGGCGCTGGACGCGGCCCCGGCCGGCGCGTTCTATTTTGCCGAGAACGGCGAGAACTCCATGCGCGAATTGTGCGTCGCGATCAGCAATATGCTGGGCTTCGGCGGCCGGACGGAAGCCATGACCCTGGGTGAGGCCGCCGAGGAATGGGGCGAGGGCGCGGCGCTCAACACCATGGGCTCGAACAGCCGCGTGCGCGCCGTCCGCGCCCGCGAGGAATTGAACTGGCGGCCTGGCGCCCCCTCTCTGATCACGGAAATCGAGCATGGCTGCTATGCCGTCTGAGAGCGAAGTCCCCTGGACGGAAGCCGATCTGCTATGGCGGCCGGAGACACTGCGCGCCCATCTGAACGACCCCGATATCGTCGTCATCGACACGCGCCCGGCGGAATTGTTCGCTGGCGGCTGCATTCCCGGCGCCCGGCATTTCGACCCCTATTTCGTGAACTGCGACGACACCGATCCCGCGCCGCTCGCCTCATTTGCCAGGATGTGGGGCAACATGCTCGGCTGGCGCGGCGTCAAGCCGACAGACCGGATCGTCTTCTACGGCGCCTTCTCCGACATGTGCGCCGCGCGCGGGTTCTGGTTCGCGGAATATCTGGGCGTCGCCCGCGTGCATGTGCTGGATGGCGGGCTGCGGGCCTGGGCGGCGGCAGGGCTGCCGCTCGCCCAACCAGGCCAGCTGCCGCGGCCGGAGAAGTTTCAGGGCCAGCCGGTTCCCGGCCGTGTCGCCACATATCGATCGGTGCTCGATGCGATCGACGACCCCGGCGCCGTGATCCTGGATAATCGCAGCGCCGCGGAATATTCCGGCGCGGACCGGCGCGCCAAACACGGCGGCGCCATCCCCTCGGCGCGGCTGCTGGATTGGGAGGAATTGTTCGATCCGGCGACCGGCGCCATGCGGCCGAAGGCGGAATTGCGCGCGATCCTGGAAAGCCGCGGCGCGACGCCCGACAAGGAAATCACGGTCTACTGCAACACCGGCTACCGCTCCGCCCATGCCTATCTCGCGATGCGGCTCCTGGGTTATCCCCGCATTCGCAACTATGTCGGCTCCTGGCAGGAATGGGGCAATCGCGACGGAATGCCGATACAGCGCGCAAACTGATAAAGGCTAGATCAAACTGTTGGCGCATGGCGCTCATCCGAGCGCCATGCGCTAGACTAACGCTATAATGGGCGTTTCCGGGGGAGTATGGGCATGGCGGAATCGGGCGCTGAGACCTTCGACTTTATCGTTGTCGGCGCCGGTTCCGCCGGAGCTGCGGTCGCGCATCGACTGTCTGAGAATGAACGCAATCGCGTTCTGCTGCTGGAAGCAGGCCCGGCGAGCAATCCCTGGTCGCGCATTCCGATCGGGTTCGCCAAGCTGATCAACAACCCGGCCGCTAACTGGCTCTATGCCTCGGAGCCTGAGGCCGGCACGAATGGCCGGAAAATCCCCGTGCCGCGCGGCAAGCTGCTGGGCGGGTCGAGCGCCATCAACGGGCTCGTCTTCGTGCGCGGCCAGGCCGCCGACTACGACGGTTGGGCGCAGATGGGCAATCGCGGCTGGAGCTACGATGACGTCCTGCCGTTCTTCAAGCGGTTGGAAAGCTTTCAGGGCGGGGCGGACGACTACCGGGGCGATAGCGGCCCGATCCGTGTGACCGTGCCGGACGAGAAAGGCCCGCTCTATGATGCGCTGATCAAGGCGGCCGGCGAAATCGGCGTGCCGCACAACCCCGATTACAACGGCGCCCGGCAGGACGGCATCGCCATGAGCCAGGCGACCATCGCCGGCGGGCGGCGCATGAGCACGGCCCATTGCTATCTCGACCCGATCCGCAAGCGCCCGAACCTGAAGATCGTGACCGGCGCCCTGACGGAGCAATTGCTGCTGAACGGCAAGCGCTGCATCGGCGTGCGCTACCGGGTCGGCGGCGTCGTCCATGAGGCGCGGTCCGGCAAGGATGTCGTGATTTCGGCGGGGACCGTGAATTCCCCGCAATTGCTGGAGCTTTCGGGCATCGGCGATCCCGAGCGGCTGGTCAAGGCCGGCATCGCGGTCCGCCATGCCTTGCCCGGCGTCGGCGAGAACCTGCGCGATCATTATGCGCCAAGGACGCGCTGGGCCGTCGGCGCCAAGGGCATGACCTATAACGACAAGGCGCGCGGGCTTGGCCTGGTCTATCAGGCGCTCCGCTATGCGACGCAGCGGAAGGGCATGCTGGGCATTCCGGCAGCCCCGATCCGCGCCTTCGTCCGCACCCGCGATGGCCTCGCCGCGCCGGACGCGCTGCTCGGCTGGGTCCCGATGCTCTATGAGCCGGGCTACAAGCTCTCGAAGCAAAGCGGCTTCACCTGCTATGCCCACGCCATGCGGCCGGAAAGCAAGGGCAGCATCCATGTCAGAAGCGCCGACGCTGGGATGGCTCCGGCGATCCGCTTCAATTTCCTGTCGTCGCCCCTGGACGTCGAGGTGACGCTGGCGGCGGTGCGGATCGCGCGCTCGCTGATGCATGCGCCGGCGATGGCGGGTCTCGATATCACCGAAATCGCGCCGGGCGAGGCGGTCAGGAACGATCAGGATCTGCTCGCCTGGGTCCGCGCGGTCGGCGAGACCACCTATCACCCGGTCGGCACCTGCAAGATGGGCTCGGACCCGATGGCGGTGGTGGATTCGCGGCTGCGCGTGCATGGCATCGAGGGGTTGCGCGTCGCCGACGCCTCGATCATGCCGACGTTGATCTCCGGCAACACCAACGCGCCGTCGATCATGATCGGCGAGAAGGCGGCCGACATGGCCTTGAAGGACGCGGCGGCCTGAACGCCCGCGATCAGGCCATCACCAGCCCGCCATCGACATAGAGCGTCTGCCCGGTCATGAAGCGCGCCCAGGGCGAGGCCAGGAACAGCACGGGGCCGGCGATATCCGCTGGCGTCGCGACCCGCCGCAGGGGCGTCTGGCTGGCGATAGCGTCGCGCATCGCCTGTTTGGTGCCCCGGCTGGCGTCGGTCGGATAGACCAGGCCGGGCGCGACCGTATTGACCCGCACCCCAAGCGGCCCGGTCTCGGCCGCGAGATTGCGCGCATAGCCGATCAGCGCGGCTTTCGCGGTCGTGTAGTCATGATAGGGCACGCTCGGCCGCGCCACGAGGTCGGTCGCGAGCATGACGATGGCGCCGTCGGCCCGCGCCAGCATGCCCGGCAGCACGGCCTGGATCAGGCCGTGGGCGGCTTTGACGGAGCCGTCGATCTGGCGTTGATAGTCGTTCCAGTCCAGTTCCCAATGGCGTTTGCGCGTCTCCGGATCGAAGCGATAGGGGCCGAAGGCGTTGTTCACCAGAACATCGATCCGCCCGAACTGATCGAGCGCCTCCTTGACCAGCCGGGCCGCCGCGGCCAGGTCCGTCACGTCGGCCTGCACGGGGAATGCGTCGCCGCCGGCGGCCTCGCAGGCGGCGACGGTTTCGGCCGCAGCTTCGGTATTGGCCAGATAGTTGACGACGACGCCCGCGCCTTCGCCGGCGAAGGCTGTCGCGATCGCCCGGCCGATGCCGCGGCTCGCACCTGTTACGAGAACCGTCTTCCCGGCGAAATCCATGGCGTTCGCCTATTCCGGCAGCAGGTCGGATTTGACGACGGCGTTCATGTCGAGCGGGTGCTTGATCAGGCCGAGGGCGAGGAACGTATCGGCGCCCTTCTGCAAAAGATCCACGTCGAAATGGCCGAGACCCTTGGCGACCGTGGTCGGCGACTGGGCGGAAGCATTGCGGATCTTGATGATCCCCAGATTGATGCTCGCGTCGCGGCCGTTGATCGCCCGGGTCACGGCAAGCGTCGCGGCTTCCTCCGGTTCGGCGATCATCCAGGCGGCGCTATCCCGGTAGGCTTTCAGGAACCGGCGGAGCAGGGGCTTGTTCGCTTCATAGTAGGAGCGGCGGACGATGAACATGTCGCTCGGCACGTTCAAGCTATCCTTGACTTCGATGACGTTGACCTCGCCGAGGCCCTTCAGCTTGCCGACAAAGAGGCCGGTGTCGGTCGCCGCCGTGGCGTCGACCTGGCCCTGGATGACCGGCGCGAAGTTCAGGAGGCCGGTCACCTTGATCGTGACGTCGGCCTCGGTCAGTCCCACCTGATGCAGCAGGACCTGCAGGTTCTGGCGAGTGCCGCTCGACAAGCTGTAGACGCCGATGGTCTTCCCCTTAAGGTCCTCGGGCTTCGCGATGCCGCGCCCGACGGGGGCGACGACATTGAACACGTTCTGGGGATAGATGTTGTAGATCGTGACCAGATCCTCGCCCTGATCCAGCGCCTGATACAGCGAGGCCGGGTCGGAGAACGCCACCTCCGCCGCGCCCGACAGCATGTTGACGATGGCGGAGCCGCCGCCTGCCCCTGGCACATAGCCGAGGTCGATGCCTTCGGCCTTGAAGAAGCCCTTGTCCGGCTCGGCCAGCAGATTGGCGATCTCGCTGATCGGCTGGCTCCAGCCTGCGATCGCGACCTTGTCCAGCGTCTCGGCCGCCGCCGTCGAAACCGTCAGCAGAAGCGCCGCGAGCGTCGTAAAAGCCTTGAGCATCATTGGGTATCTCCTTTATGCCAGCCGCGCAGCAGCCAGCGCTCCAGTACAACCGTGCAGTGATAGAAGGCCATGCCCATCAGGGTGATGACGATGAAAAGCGCAAACATCAGGGTCGAGTCCATCATGCCCTGGGCCGCGATGATGCTGGCGCCGAGACCGGCGTCGCCGCCGATGAACTCGCCGACGACCGCGCCGACCAGCGCCAACACGATCGCGACCCGGACGCCTGCCAGAATGACAGGCAGGCCGGAGGGAATTTTCAGGCGAAGCAGCGTCTGCATCCGGCTCGCCCGCAGCATCCGGAACAGGTCCCGCTTCTCCGGCGTCGCGGCGGCGAGGCCGGTCAGGGTGTTTTCCAGAAGCGGGAAGAAGCAGATCAGCGCGGTAATGACGATGGTCGATGTCATGCCGAAGCCGAACCAGATGATGAAGATCGGCCCGAGCGCCAGCTTGGGCACCACCTGGCTCGCCAGCACATAGGGCCAGACCAGCCGCCGAAGGACCTCGACTTCCGCCAGCAGCACGCCCGCCGCGAACCCGATGACGCAGCCAAGCGCGAAACCGGCGAGGGTTTCGGCAGCCGTCACCCAGATATGCGGCCAGAGGAAGCCTGTGACGAGCCCGTCCCAAAGCGTCGCCGCGATCGCCATGGGGGCCGGAAACACCATCGCCGACGCGCCGCTCAGGCGGACGCCGACTTCCCACGCCAGCATCAGCAGCACGAACAGCAGAACCGATATGAGGCGCATCCCGCTCATGCCGCCATCCGGCTGGCGGCGGCCATCTGGCGGCGGATGTCGCGGCAAAGGGCGTTGAAGCCTGGGTCGTAACGGATGTCCACGGCGCGCGGCCGGTCGAGCGCGACAGGCATGTCGAACGCGATCCGGCCCCGCTCCATGACGGAGACATGGTCGCCCAGGTAGACAGCCTCGGCGATGTCGTGGGTGACGAACAGCACGGTGGTCCGGCGGTCTTCGGCGAGGCGCAGCAGATCGTCCTGGAGTCCCTCGCGGGTGATCGCGTCGAGCGCGGCGAAGGGCTCGTCCATCAACAGCGCCGGCGGCTCGGTGATCAGCGCCCGGGCCAGCGCCGTCCGGCTTTGCTGGCCGCCGGACAATTGCCCCGGATAGCGCTGGGCATGGCCGCCGATGCCGATCCGCTCCAGCGCCGCATGGGCGGCCGCGCGGTCCGCCGCCGTGACCTGGCGCTTCAGGGAGATCGGCAGCAGCACATTGTCCAAGACCGTTCGCCATTCCAGCAGCGACGGCGTCTGAAAGACGAAGCCGACGGCGGGCGCCGGCCCGTCGATCGGCGCGCCCTGGATGCGCGCGGCGCCGGCGCCTGGGCGCAACAAGCCCGCCGCCAGCTTCAACAGGGTCGTCTTGCCGGAGCCGCTCCGCCCGACCAGGCAATGAAAGGCGCCCGCCGGCACGCGGAGGTCGACGCCCGTCACGGTCGGCGGGTCGTCGCCATAGGCATAGGCGACGCCGTCCAGGTCCAGGAATGGCTGGGCGTCAGTCGACATAGGCCGCCAGCCTGTCCGCCGTCGGCAGCGCGCGGCCGTCGATCTCCGTGATTTCCACGAGATCGAGAATGTTGAAGCGGCCGTCATGGTGCCATCCGGCCTCGGGCGCGGTCATGTCGCCGAGGGCGGCGACCCGGCGCACGCCCGCCAGCCCGAGCTCGGCGCTCAAGGCGAACAGCCGGTCCGGCGCGCATGCGAGGCCCGCCGTCTGGAGCAGGCGGCGATAGGGCGCGACCCTGGCCGCCACATCTTCCAGGCGCTGGACCGCGACCACCCGGATGGCGCGGTTCAAGCTGCTTGGGCTGAACTGCCCGTCCGTCCCATCGTCGAAGGCGACCGTCCAGAGGCCCGCCGGATCGCCGATCACGGCGCCGCCCGGGCTGGTCTCCGCCGCTGCCCGCCAGGCCGCGACGTCGGCCGCTTCGCCGAGGCTGAGGGCGCGGCGCGGATATGTGCGCTCGAACGCTTGCAACTCCTGGGCAAGATGCCCGGCAAAGCGTTCCGGGCTGGAGCGGCCGCCAGCCTCGACGAAGATCACGTGGGGCGCGAAGCAGCCCTGCTGGTCGTAGCGCATCACGTCATAGGCGGCGGCCCGCGCGGTTTCGGCGGTCTTCGCGGCGTCCAAGGCCTCCCGGCCGATCATGGCGAAGCTGACCTTGTGGCCGTAGGCGAGGAAGCGCGTCGTGATCGGCGTGCGCGCCCGGATCGCCGCCAGCGCCGCATTGCCGCCGTAGGCGAGCGCCAGTTCGGCGGCCTCGAGCAGCGCGCGCTCGGGCGCTTCCTCGCCGCCTTGCCACCAGACGACCGCGATGCACTCGGCGAGCGCAGGGTCGACCTCCGCCAGGGCGTCGACGAACAGGCCTGCGAACAGCGGCTCCGCCGTCGGGACCTTGCCGACGGCGCCGGATTTCGCGAGCAGCCCCGCGGCGAGGCTCCAGAGCGGCAGGCCAGGCACGTTGCCCGCCCAGATATGCGCCGTCAGGTCCGCGCCATAAGCCCGGCCGTATCCGCCCTTGGGCAGCGGCTGGAACCCGTCGAGGATCGCGGGATTGGGGAAATCCTCGGCAAGGAACCGCAGCAGTTCGGGCTTGCGGAAGGTCATGAGGTAGCGCGTCAACCCCAGGCCGACCATGTCCGCGTCATAGCCGGTGAGGCGCGGCAGCAGCCGGTCCATCTGGCGGCGGATCGGGTGCGCGCGGTCGAGCAGCCGGGCGATCGCCGCATCGAGCGTGTCGACAATTCGGGCGACCGGATAGGTCTTGAGAGTTCGGCGCGTCGCGGTCTTGACGCTCGCCGCGACCGCCGCGATCGCCGCCGCGTCCAGCTTGGGCAGCGCGATCGACACTGGCGCGTCCGCCGGTCCATAGGTCTGGGTCACGTGGCCAAGCGCATCGGCGTTCATGCCGGGCAGGCGTGCCGCGAGGATCGGGTGCTCGGTCACGCCGCGCTCGCGGCTTTCAGGAAGGCGTCGACCGCCATGGAACATCCGGCCGCCGCCGCGCCCGCCGCCCGGCCAAGCAGCAGGAAGCCGCCGTCGACCGCGATGCCGGCATCCTCGGTCAGTATGGTCGCGACGATGTTGAAATGGGCGAGATCGGTGTGCGCCAGCACCCCGGTCGCTCCGTCCGGCACTGACTGGCCGGTCAGGGGATCGACGACGCGGGCGCGGATCCAGTGCGGGCCAGACTTGACCGACGGGCATGCGGCGTTGCCGTCGTCATAGAACTGCGTGCTGAGTTCGGTCATGCCGTACATATTGATGCAGCGGCGCCGGGGCACGCCGAAGGTCATGGCGAGCGCGTCATAAAAGGCATCCGGCTCCAGCTCGCGCGACTGGCCCTTGAAGCCGCCGGTATCGAGGATGCGACTGCCCTCGGGCAGGCGGAAGCGCCGCCCGCGCGTCGCCAGCGCGTCAAGGGCGTGGACCAGGCTGAAGCTGGCGCCGATCAGACCATAGGGCGCGCTTGACGCTTCGGCCCGTTCCAGGTCCTGGCAAAGGCCATCGATGTCGATCCCGTCCGGCCCGATCAGGTGGCGGCTGCCAGGGCTGCCGAAATGCTGGCGCGCGAGGTCCAGATAATGGGCGAGGGAGGAATTCGGCAAAAGCGCCGGCGTCGGGAACAGCACGCCGAGCGGCATCCGCTCCTGGCCGCCCATGAAGCGCTGGGCGAAGTTCCGGCGCATCGAGGCGTCATAGACGCTAAGCGTGGCGTGATAGCTCTTGCCGCGGACGCCGCCCAGGGTGGTGCCGCTGGTCATGAAGGTCGCGACGCAGTCCTCGGGCGGCCGGCAGGTGAGGTCGAGGGACTTGAAGGCGTTGATCGGCACAGCCGGGATATCGGCCCAGCGCTTCACCGTGCGCGGGGTCTTGCCGCGCGCGCGGGCGAACTTGGCGAAAGGGGCATTATGCTGGAACTGATAGGCGAAGACCTTGAGCGCGAGCGCTTCGAACGCCGCGTCGGCCGCGGCCGGGTCGCTGGGCGGGTCCGCCTCGATGAAGGCCAAAAGCTCGGCGATGATGTGCTCCTGGTCCATGGGTCCGCTCCGGCGCCCGGTCGGCGCGCGGCGTCGGCGATGGGGGGAACGGAGCTTTTTCGGAGCGCCAGCACATCCCATTCCCTACGCCGGCGTGATCCGGTTCAGGTTCAAAGGGTCGTCGCGCCGGGGCCGGCCATCCCGGCCCCCAATCGACATCTCAGCCCCTCAAGCAGGGCTCCCCTATGGATAGCGCACAGACGCTAGGGTCTGCGGCCCCTCACGTCAAGGGAGACGTGGTATTGGCGGGGGCGGATTATCTACCCCCGATATCGGCTCTCCGGCCGCGGAAGGCCCAGGTTTTCGCGGAGGGTTTGACCTTCGTAGCGGGTGCGGAAGATGCCGCGGCGTTGGAGGGCGGGCACGACCTGATCGACGAAATCGTCGATGCCGGCGGGGAGGTAGGGGAACATCACGTTGAAACCGTCGGAGGCCTCGCCGTCGAGCCAGGCCTGCATCTCGTCGGCGATAGCCTCTGCCGTGCCGACCAGGGCGTGGCCGGCGTAGCCGCCGAAGCGGCCGGCCAGTTGGCGCACCGTCAGGTTTTCTTCAGCCGCGAGCTTCAGGACGCGTTCGCGCCCGCTCTTGCTGGCGTTGGTGTCGGGGATGTCGGCGGGCAAGGGCTGGTCGGGATCGAAGCCGGATGCGTCGGAGCCAAGGGCGATCGAGAGCGAGGCGATGCCGCTGTCGTAATGCACGAGGCTGTCGAGCAGGGCGCGCTTCTCTTGAGCCTCCGCGTCCGTCCGGCCGACGACGACGAGGGCGCCCGGCAGGATCTTGATGTGGTCCGGGTTGCGCCCGGCCTTGGCGGCGCGGCCCTTGATATCGGCGTAGAGCGCCTGGGCGTCCTGGATCGTGCGGCCGGAGGAGAAGACCATCTCGGCGGTTTCGGCCGCGAGCTGGCGGCCGTCGTCGGAGGCGCCGGCCTGCACGATCAGCGGCCAGCCCTGCACCGGCCGGGCGATGTTCAGCGGCCCGCGCACCTGGAAGAAGTCGCCCTTGTGGTCCAGCACGTGCAGCTTGGCGGGATCGAAGAACACGCCGCTCTCGACGTCCCGGATGAAGGCGTCGTCGTCCCAACTGTCCCAGAGGCCGGTCACGACCTCATAGAACTCACGGGCGCGGCGGTAACGCTCGGCGTGATCCATGTGATCGGTCATGCCGAAATTCAGCGCGGCGTCGGGGTTGGAGGTGGTGACGATGTTCCAGCCCGCCCGCCCGCCCGAGATATGGTCGAGCGAGGCGAAGCGCCGGGCGATCATGTAGGGCGGCTCGAACGTGGTGGAGGCCGTCGCGATCAGGCCCAGATGCCGGGTGTGCATCGCCAGCGCCGGCAGCAGCGTCAGCGGATCGAAGCTGGTCGCAGTCGCGCTGCGCTTCAGCGCATCCATCGGCATGTTCAGCACCGCCAGATGGTCTGCCATGAAGAAAGCGTCGAACAGGCCTTCCTCCAGCTTTTGCGCATAGGCGATCAGGGCCCGGAGATTGAAGTTGGCGTCCGGCGTGCCGCCCGGATAGCGCCATGCGGCGGTATGGATCGACACCGGCCGCATGAACGCGCCGAGACGGAGTTGCTTCTTGGCCATGATGCCCCTTGCCCCGAATGCTAGCGTGCGGCGTTCAAGGCGCGCCAGACCTTTTCCGGCGTCGCGGGCATGTCGATGGCGCCGGCCCCGGTCGAGGCGAGCGCGTCCCGGACGGCGTTCATCACGGTCTGCGCGCCGGCGATGGCGCCGGCCTGGCCGCTGCCCTTGACGCCAAGCGGGTTGGCGGCGGTCGGCTGGCCTTCGAAGCGGATGTCGAAGTTCGGCAGGCTGCGGGCAAGCGGCGCCGCATAGTCCATCAGCGTCGCAGAGAGGCACTGGCCGTTCCCGTCATAGACGATCTGTTCGCCCATGGCCTGGCCGATGCCCTGGGCAAGGCCGCCATGCACCTGGCCCTCGATCAACTGGCCGTTCAGGATCGCGCCGTAATCGTCGACGCCGGCATAGGAGAGCAGCTCTACATGTCCGGTCTCGGGGTCGATTTCGACCTCGGCGACATGGGCGCCGGCGGGCCAGGTGATCGGCGCATCGTCCCATTGCCAGAAGCTGTCGAGGCCGGTTTCGAGGCCGAATTCCGGCTGGCGGGCGGCCGCCGCGACATCCGATAGCGCGACGCTCCGTCCATCGCTGGCGACGAAGCTTCCGTCCTTGAACGACACGGTCTCGGGCGCGGCCTGCAGCAGCCGGGCGGCGACGCCCTGGCCCTTGGCGAGGGCGGCGTCGATCGCGCCGACGATGGCGGTGCCGCCCATATGCATCGACCGCGCCCCGCCATGGCCGTGGCCCATGCGGGTTTCGGCCGTGTCGGCCTGGATATAGCGGATCTCGCCGAGCGGCGCGCCGAGCCTTGCGGCGACGAGGTCGGAGAAGGTCGTCTCGTGGCCCTGGCCGTTGCTTTCGGTGCCGGTTCTGACCTCGATCATGCCATCGTCCGCGAAGCGGATTTCGGCGCCTTCCGAAGCCGCGCCCCGGGCGCTTTCCAGGAAGCAGGCCATGCCCTGGCCGCGGAGCATGCCCCTGGCCGCGGAGGCGGCGCGCCGCTCCGCGAAGCCGGGCCGGTCGGCCAGGGCGTCGGCGGCCTTGATGGTCTCGACGATCTGGCCGCTGTCGACGACGAAGCCAAGCGCAGTCTTATAGGGGAAGTCGGCGATGGCGTTCTGCAGGCGGAGCGCCACCGGGTCGAAGCCGAACTGCCGAGCGGCTTCGTCGACCAGCCGCTCCATCAGGTAATTGCCTTCGGGCTTGCCCGCGCCCCGGTAGGCGTCGACGGGCGCGGTGTTGGTGAAGACGCCGGTCGCGATCATGCAGACATTAGGGATCGCATAAATGCCGTGGATCGAGCGGGTGACGGAAACCGTGCCGCTGCCGGGCGCGCCGGTCGAGAGGTGGGCGCCCAGGTCGGCGGTCATTTCGGCGAGCAGCGCCGTGAAGCGGCCGTCCCTGGTCAGCCCCAGCCGGGCGCGGGATTTGACGGCGCGGCCGTGGGCGCCGCCGGTCACATCCTCGGTCCGTTCCGCGACCCATTTGACCGGGCGGCCAAGCGCCTTCGCCGCATGCAGCACGAGCGCCCATTCCGGATAGGCGAAATTCTTGGCGCCGAAGCCGCCGCCGACATCGTGAGCGAGGACGCGGAGCATGGTCTTCTCGACGCCGAGCGTCGGGAGGAGGGCGTTCTTGATGCCGTGCACGCCCTGGCCGGTCAGCGTCAGGGCATAGCCCGTCTCTGCGTCCCATTCGCCGATGGCGGCGCGCGGCTCGAGCGGCAGGGCGGAAACCCGGTGATTGTCGACGGTCAGGTCCAGCACATGATCGGCCGCGGCGAGCGCGGCTTCCGCCGCAGCCCGGTCGCCGGCCTGGAAAACGCACATCCGGTTGCCGGGGGCCTGGTCCCAGATCTGCGGCGCGTCCGGCGCCTGGGCGAGGCCAGCGTCGATCAGCGCCGGGCGTTCCCGATAGTCGACCAGCACGAGGTCCGCCGCATCCCGGGCGGCCGCCAGGGTTTCCGCGACGATGAAGGCGACCGGCTCGCCCTGGTGGCGCACACGCTCGCCCGCAAGCACCGGCCGGGGCGGACGGACCAGCGGTGGGTCGCTTGGAATGGTCGAAACGTTCTGGATCGGGCCGACGCCGGCCTTGGCCAGATCGGCGGCCGTGATGACGGCGAGAACGCCGGGCGCGGCGCGGGCGTCATCGGCATCGATGCCGATGATATCCGCATGAGCATGGGGCGAACGCAGGACGACGCCATGGGCCTGACCGCGCCGGACAAGATCGGCGGTAAATCGGCCTTTGCCGGTGATGAACCTCTGGTCTTCGATACGGCCCTTCGGCTGTGACATCCTGCGGCGTCCTTTGGCGTTCGGAAACGGTCAGGGGCCATCATAGCCTGATTGGCGCAAAAGACAGGAGGGGCCGGTCAGTCGCGAAGATCGTCCCAGAATTCCTTGACCTTGGCGAAGAAGCCGTCAGCCTCGGGGTTGTTATTGCGGCCTTCGCTTTCGGCCTCGAACTCTTTCAGCAGCTCTTCCTGCCGCTTGGTCAGGTTGATCGGGGTTTCCACATGGGCCTCGACATACATGTCGCCCCGGCCGCGCTGGTTCAGGATCGACATGCCCTTGCCGCGCAGGCGGAAGCGGCGGCCGGTCTGCGCGCCCATGGGGATCGTGATCCGGGTGCGGGAGCCGTCGACCGTCGGGCATTCTATCTGCCCGCCGAGCGCGGCCGTCGTCATCGGAATCGGGGCGCGGCAATAGATGTCGGCGCCGTCCCGTTCGAACAGGTTATGGGCGCGGATCGAAAGGAAGATATAGAGATCGCCTGGCGGCGCGCCGCGCATGCCGGCCTCGCCTTCGCCGGACAAACGAATGCGCGTGCCTTCGTCGACGCCGGGCGGAATATTGACCTGCAGCGTGCGTTCGCGGCGCACGCGGCCCTGGCCGCCGCAAGCGCGGCAGGGGTCGGAGATGACCTGGCCCTGGCCATGGCAGTTCGGACAGGTGCGCTCCACGGTGAAGAAGCCCTGGCTGGCGCGGACGCGGCCGATGCCGTTGCAGGCGCTGCAGGTCACAGGCTCCGACCCGTCCTCGGCGCCCGAGCCGTTGCAGCTTTCGCAGGCCGCCAGCGTCGGCACGCGGATATCCGCCTTCTTGCCGGCATAGGCGTCTTCGAGGGTGATTTCCATATTGTAGCGGAGGTCGGCGCCGCGCTGGCCGCGCCGGCCGCCGCCGCCGCGCCGGCTCATATCGCCGAACACCTCGTCGAAGATGTCGGAGAAGGATGAGCTGAAATTGAAATCGAACCCGCCGCCCGCGCCGCCGGCGGCGCGGCGCTGGGCGAAGGCGTCATGGCCCATGCGGTCATAGGCGGCGCGGCTGTCGGCGTCTTTCAACACCTCATACGCGGCGCTCAATTCCTTGAACTTCTGCTCGGCCTCGGCGTCGCCGGGATTGCGGTCGGGATGATATTGCATCGCAAGTTTGCGATAGGCGGATTTCAGCTCCGCGTCGCTGGCGCCGCGTGTTACGCCAAGTGTCTGATAGTAGTCCTGGGCCATCGTTCGAGATCTCGCTCGGGGTCATCAACGCAATTGGGAGCCCGGCTTCAGCCCGGGCTCCCAAAAGAGTTTTAAGTATGGTCAGGAATCAGGCGGACTTCTTCTGGTCGTCGTCTTTCACCTCTTCGAAGTCGGCGTCGACGACGCCGTCATCGGCGGACGACTTGGAACCGCCGCCCGGGCCGCCGCCGGTCGGGCCGCTGCCATCGCCGTCAGTCTCGGCCTGGCTCGCCTTGTAGATCGCTTCGCCAAGCTTCATCGACGACTGGGTCAAGGTCTCCGTCTTCGCCTTGATCTCCTCAAGGTCGTCGCCGTCCTTGACATCCTTCAGCGCCTGAACGTCGCCTTCGATCGTCGACTTGTCGTCGGCCGACAGCGCGGAGCCATGCTCGGCGAGGTTCTTCTCGACCGAGTGAACCAGGCTGTCCGCCTGGTTCCGGGCTTCCGCAAGCGCCCGGCGTTCCTTGTCCGCGGCGGCGTTGGACTCGGCTTCCTGCACCATCCGGTCGATATCTTCGTCCGAAAGGCCGCCTGAGGCCTGGATGCGGATCGTCTGTTCCTTGTTGGTCGCCTTGTCCTTGGCGCCGACCTGGACGATGCCGTTGGCGTCGATGTCGAACGTCACTTCGATCTGCGGCATGCCGCGAGGCGCCGGCGGGATGCCGACGAGATCGAACTGGCCGAGCATCTTGTTGTCGGCCGCCATCTCCCGCTCGCCCTGGAAGACGCGGATGGTCACCGCGCCCTGGTTGTCCTCGGCGGTGGAGAAAACCTGGCTCTTGCGGGTCGGGATCGTCGTGTTGCGTTCGATCAGGCGGGTGAAGACGCCGCCAAGCGTCTCGATGCCAAGCGACAGCGGGGTCACGTCGAGCAGCAGCACGTCCTTGACGTCGCCCTTCAGCACGCCCGCCTGCACGGCGGCGCCGATGGCCACGACCTCGTCCGGATTCACGCCGCGATGCGGCTCCCGGCCGAAGAATTTCTCGACGACCTCAATGACCTTCGGCATGCGGGTCATGCCGCCGACCAGAACGACTTCGTCGATCTCGTTTGCGCGGAGGCCCGCATCCTTCAGGGCTTGCTTGCAGGGCTCGAGCGTGCGTGTCACCAAAGCTTCGACCAGCGCTTCAAGCTTGGCGCGGGTCAGGTGAATGTTCAGATGCTTCGGACCGGACTGGTCGGCCGTGATGAACGGCAGGTTGACGTCCGTCTGCGTCGCGGAGGAAAGCTCGATCTTCGCTTTCTCCGCGGCTTCCTTCAGGCGCTGCAAAGCCATCCGGTCGTTGCGGAGGTCGATGCCCTGTTCCTTTTTGAACTCGGACGCCAGGTATTCGATGATCGTGTTGTCGAAGTCTTCGCCGCCCAGATGCGTATCGCCGTTGGTCGACTTCACTTCGAACACGCCGTCACCGATCTCGAGGATCGACACGTCGAAGGTGCCGCCGCCAAGGTCATAGACCACGATGGTGCCGGTGTTCTTCTTGTCGAGGCCATAAGCCAGCGCCGCGGCCGTCGGCTCGTTGACGATGCGCAGCACGTCGAGGCCGGCGATCCGGCCGGCGTCCTTGGTCGCCTGGCGTTGGGCGTCGTTGAAGTAGGCGGGGACCGTGATGACGGCTTCGCTGATCGTCTCGCCGGAAAACGCTTCCGCGGTTTCCTTCATTTTCTGCAGGACGAAAGCCGCGATCTGGCTCGGCGCGTATTTCTCGCCGTTGGCCTCAACCCAGGCATCGCCATTATCGCCCTTGACGATCTTGAACGGCGACGCCTTGAGTTCGCGCTGGACGATGGGATCGTCGAAGCGGCGGCCGATCAGGCGCTTGATCGCGTAGAGGGTGTTATCGGGGTTCGTCACGGCCTGGCGCTTGGCCGACTGGCCGACGAGGCGTTCGCCGTCTTTCGTGAATGCGACCATGGACGGGGTCGTGCGGGCGCCCTCGGCGTTCTCGATAACGCGGGCGTTGGAGCCTTCCATAATGGCGACGCAGGAATTCGTCGTGCCAAGATCGATGCCAATAACTTTGGCCATAGTAACCTCCTTTGCGGCAAGCCCACTGATGTCCGCCCGTGAAGGCGCGGCCTGTCGGGGCCCCCAAATCAATGTTCAAGGACTGAACGGATCGTGCCGGCGACGCTTATGTCCCCTGGCGATGGGCGATATATAAGAACCTCCGGCGGCGGCCGCAAGGACGGGCGGCGCTATTCCCGGACGCAAAACCCGGGGAGATCGACGCCAGATCGTCTCGCCGGCGCCTGAACCGCCATTCCGGCCTGCTTTGACGACTGGGCGCCGGAATGGCTGGCGGCGGGCCATGGGTTTGTCCGCGATCCCCGTGGCGCCGCCGCCTGTCGGGTCGACCAGAGCCTGTTCGTGGCGCTCGGACGGCGGCCCCGATCACCGCCGCGCCGCAGCCTGGCGCAATCATGCGGCTTAATTGCTAACTTGTTGATATAGATCAAAGCCCGCTCGGGCGCTTTCGCTTAAAAGGCGTTCGATCCGGGCGTCGGAGCGGGTCGCGGCGGGCCGTAGATCGGCGGTTTTTATCCGCCATTAACGTTGTAACTGGCATGAAAGGCGTCCCTGGCCTTGCTCCAAGGCGCCCCAAAAGAGGAAAGCATCGACGGATGGCATCTTGTCTCATCGTCGACGACTCGCGTGTCGTGCGCGCCGTCGCCCGTCGCATCCTCGAGGAATTGCAGCTTGACGTGCGCGAGGCCGAGAACGGCCGGGTCGCGCTCGATCGCTGCAATGACGGGATGCCCGACCTGATCCTGCTTGACTGGAACATGCCGGTCATGGACGGACTGACCTTCCTGCGCACGATCCGCGCCGAGCCGCTGCCGCGTCAGCCGAAGATCGTTCTGTGCTCGACCCAGCGCGACATCGCCCACATTTGCGAAGCATTGGACGCGGGCGCCGACGAATACATCATGAAGCCGTTCGACCAGGAAATCATGTATTCCAAGCTTGTTGAAACCGGCATTCTCTGACCGATCGGCGACGTTGCGCGCCCTAGGGCTCGCCGGGTTCGGGGCTGAAGTGATCCTTGAACTTGTTCTCGACCGTCGCCCAGTCGTCGGCGTCGGCCGGCGGTTCGCCCTTGCGGGTGATATTCGGCCATGCGTTCGAATATTCCCGGTTGAATTCGACCCATTCCTCGGCCCCCGGTTCGGTATCCGGCTTGATCGCCTCAATCGGGCATTCGGGCTCGCAGACGCCGCAGTCGATGCATTCGTCAGGGTGGATCACCAGCATATTCTCGCCGACGTAGAAACAGTCGACGGGGCAAACCTCGATGCAATCCATGTATTTGCACTTGATGCAAACTTCGGTGACGACATAGGTCATCGGCAAGCTTTCCGGGCGTGATGGGGACGAAACGACAGAGCCTATATCGCGGGTAAGGCAAGGGATCAATGCGGCGGGATGCGCGCATCGCTGGCGTTCGACGCGGCGGCGCTTCTATACTTCGCCGACGCCGCAAAGCCAGCGGCCGCCGCGGCGGCCGCCAGGAGGAGAATGACCCCATGCCCATCATTAACCGGATTGGCGAACTGACCGACGTGATGACCGAATGGCGCCACGAGATGCACAAGCATCCCGAAACCGCGTTCGAGGAAGTGTGGACCAGCCAGTTCATCCTGGAGCAGCTTGAAACCTTCGGCATGGACGAAATCCATACCGGCATCGCCAAGACCGGCATTGTCGCCGTCCTGAAGGGCCAGGGCGGCTCGACCGACGCCATCGGCCTCCGGGCGGACTTCGATGCGCTCGACATCATTGAACTCAACGATATTCCCTACAAATCGCAGAACCCTGGCAAGATGCATGCCTGCGGCCATGACGGGCACACGGCGATGCTGTTGGGCGCGGCCAAATACATGGCCGAGACCCGGAACTTCGACGGCACGGTCTATTTCATCTTCCAGCCGGCGGAAGAAAACGAAGGCGGCGGCCGCGTCATGGTCGAGGAGGGGTTGTTCGAGCGGTTTCCGATGCGCGCCGTCTACGGCATGCACAACTCGCCGGGCCTGCCGGTCGGCAAGATTTCCATGGGGCCGGGGCCGATGATGGCCGGGTACGACATCTTCGAGATCACGATTGACGGCTACGGCACCCACGCGGCCCGGCCGCACCAGGGCGTCGATCCGGTGATCGTGCAGGCGCAGATCGTGCTGTCGCTGCAGACCATCGCCTCCCGCCAGACCGACGCCATCGAAAGCGTCGTGCTTTCGATCACCCAGGTGCATGGCGGCGATACCTGGAACGTCATCCCGCAGCAGGTGACGCTGCGCGGCACCGTCCGCTGCTTCAAGCCGGAGATGCAGGACCTGGTGGAGGAGCGCATGCGCAAGCAATGCGCCGCCATCGCCGCCGCCTATGACGCGACCGTCGAGGTGCGCTATGAGCGCCGCTATCCGCCGACGGTGAACGACCCGGCGCAGACCGACTTCTGCGCCGAAGTCGCGCGGTCGCTCGCCGGAGCGGACAATGTCGCGACCGACGCGCGTCCGGTGATGGGGTCGGAGGATTTCTCCTTCATGCTCCAGCAGAAGCCGGGCTGCTATATCCGCATGGGCAACGGCGCGCCTGGCGGGGCGGGCAGCGTGGTCGTCCACAATCCCCGTTACAATTTCAACGACGCAGCCCTGCCCTGGGGCGCCAGCTATTGGGCGCAGATCGCCGAGCAGGCATTGCCCCGCAAGGGCTGAGCCCCGGTCGACAGCGTCCGCGGGCCGTGGTTCGATCATCGCTGGTTTGAGCATCGATTTTTGTTCTGAAAGAAGGATTTGGCCGCATGGCGATTGCGAAAGAGCACCTGGAATTTGTCGTGCCCGACATGGACGCCGGCTGGGAAACCCCGCCGGGCTATCCTGCCGGCATCAAGCAGAAGATCCTGGCCGGCGCGCTTGATGAGCAGGGCAAGAGCGGCAGCCGGACTCGGTTGCTGCGCTTCGATCCCGGCGTCTTCACGACCGTGCCTTTCGTGCATGAGCACTGGGAAGAAGTGTATGTGCTGCGGGGCGACCTATGGGTCGGCAATGACGAAAATGGCAAAGGCGGCCGCAAGTGCGAGGCCAACACCTATGCCTGCCGTCCGCCCGGCGCCTACCACGGGCCGTTTAGGTCGGAGGGCGGCTGCATGCTGCTGGAGATTCACTTCTACGACTGAGACGGACCTTTTCGGCTGGCCCAGGCGATCCAGCCGAGGCTGCCGAGCTTCGCCAATTCCAGAACGGAATTGACGGCGTGCGCGGGCGAGGGCGCGACCGCGCCGCCTGCGGTCAGTATCGCCGTGCGTTCCAGAAGCTCCGGGCGCAGCCAGACGGCCTGCAGGATCAGCGCGACGGCGAGCGCGCCGAAGAGCATGCTCCGCCAGCGTGGCAGACCAAGCGCCAGAAGCGTCAGCAACAGCAGCAGCGCCGCCGCCTGTTCGCCGAGCGCCAGACGCTCGAAGACACGGGCGGCGGCGGCATAGGCGAACAGGCGGCCGGCCTCCGGACCCGCGAAGACCGCAGGCACGGCGATAAAGCCTGCGCCGACCAGACATCCGGCCCAGATAAGCGGCAGCATCCATGCCGCCTCACGGGCCGCGCGGCCAGGATCGAGCCTCATAGTTCCTGCCTTTTGGCGAGGCCGGCGAGCGCCAGCGTCGATGCGATCGCGGCGCCCGCGAAGCACCAGGCGCCCGCGCCCACGGCGGCGTCGGCGACGACGGAGGATTTCGCCGTCATGACCACAAGCGCGATGACGAAGACATCCAACATCGACCATTTCGACACGCTATGCGCGAGCTTGAGCGCCCCGGCGGCCGAACGCGGCCGGAGCCAGGCCCAGACGCCGATGAGTATCTTCGCCGCCGGGAACAGGACCGCGAAGCCGCCGATGGCCAGCACCAGCAGCCACTCGCCATCCCCGATCAGCACGCCAAGGCTGCCGACGATCGAATGCTCGACCCGGGCGACCCAGAAGCTCGTGACCGAGAGGACCGGCAGGATCCACCCCATGACCAGCAAGGGCGCCGACGCCAGGAGCGCCGCAGGAGCGAGGCGGGCGAGCAGGGCCGTGATGGCGATCATGGCGCGGGGCGGGCCGCCTGCCGCCGGGCCAGAAGCTGCTGGGCCGCGACTGGGAGCAGCAGCGCTGCGCCGATCCAGTTGGATTCCCAACTCGGGGCGACGAAGAGCACCGCCGACACGGCCAGCAACAGCCGCCAGACCATGCCAAGCGGCGCCGTCAGGTAACCGGTCAAGGCTGCGCCCAGAAGGATGATCCCGGCGACGCATGTGCCGACGACGGAGAGATATTCCCAGAGGTCGAAGTCGCCGACGACGATCAGCATGGTGGGCGCATAGACAAAGACGAAGGGCACCATGACCTTGGCGTTGCCCAGCCGGAACGCGGTCGTCCCGGTCCTGAACGGATTGGCGCCGGCGATGCCGCCCGCCGCATAGGCGGATACGCAGACCGGCGGGGTCAAATCCGCAAGCACCCCGTAATACAGCACGAAGAGATGGGCCGCGATCGGCGGCACCCCGAGATTGCCGAGGGCCGGCGTCGCGATCGCCTGCAGCATGATGTAGAGCGCCGTCGTCGGCAGGCCGGCGCCCATCATCACGCAGGCGACGGCGATGAACAGCAGGGAAATGAACAGCGTCGCGGCGTCGACGCTGAAGAGCGCGAACTTGTCGCCGCCGGCGCCGACGATATCGATCGGCAACGCAGCCGTCAGCGCCGCCATGAAGTCGACGACGTCGAGCGCGCTCTGGGTCACCATGTAGCCAAGGCGGAAGGTGACGCCGGTCAGCGTGATGATGCCGACGACAATGCCGACGGCCGCGCCGGCGGCGCCGACGGCGAGCGCATATTTCGATCCCATGGCGAAGGCGGCGGTGAGCGACTGACGGTCAAGGCGCCTCGAATAGCGCGCGAAGCCGATGGCGAGGCTCAGCCCGAAGAGCGAGAAGGTGATCGGATCGAACTTCAGCGCGACCACGTCCGCCAGCGTCAGGCCGATGGCGAGGACGGCCGTCGCGGCCGCAATCGGCGGCCAGCCGATCGCGATGGCGCTGGATATCCCCCAGAATGCCGCAAGATAGGGGGTGTATCCGGCGAACAGCACATAGACCAGGATCACCAATGGCGCCGCCGTGTGCCAGCCATTCTTGAGCACTGTGCGCGCCTTCGGCACCTCGTGGGGCTCAAGCCCTTTCAGGCCAAGGCGCTTGGCCTCGAAGTGGACCATCGCGAGCACAGCGATGTAGTGCATCAGCGCAGGCGTCGCGGCGGCGATGATGATCGTGGTGTAGGGAATTTCAAGGAACTCGACCATCAGGAAGGCGGCGGCACCCATGATCGGCGGGGTGATCTGGCCGCCGGTCGAGGATGCGGCTTCGACCGCGCCGGCGAAATGCCCCGGATAGCCGATGCGCTTCATCGCCGGGATCGTCAGCGACCCGGTCGTCACGGTGTTCGCGATGGACGAGCCTGAAATCGTGCCGAACAGGGAGGAGGCCAGGACCGAAACCTTGGCCGGCCCGCCGCTCAACCGCCCGGCCACGACTTGCGCGAGTTCAATGAAGAATTTTCCGAGGCCCATCTTCTGGGCGATGACGCCGAACAGCACGAAATGGAAGACGATGGTCGAGATCACCTTGACCGGCACGCCATAAAGGCCCTCGGTCGTCAGATAGAGGTGGTTGACGAGATCGCTCCACTTGGAGGGCGGGATCATCAAGACGCCGAAAGCTTCCATGTAGCCGAAGGCGCCGTAGCCAAGGAAACACAGCACGACGATCGGCAACACCCAGCCCATCGCCCGGCGGACCGCTTCCAGCGCCACGACGATCAGGATCGTGCCGAAGATAAGATCGGACAGGGTCGGCGACCCGATGCGGAAATTCATGGTGGTCAGGGCGATCGGCCATGTCAGGCCGGTGAACGTCATCGGCACGTAAAGCGCCGCCATCAAGGCCAGGATGGCGAGCAGCCAATCGATCGCCGGCACGCCGCCGGGCGCCAGCACGCCCGGTTGGCGGAGCGTTCGGCTCGCGCGCTTGCTCGCCCCGAAGCTCATGAAGATGAGCGCCAGCACGACGCCCAGATGGATGCCCTTGTGCCATTGCTCCCGCGGTATGCCGAAGCCCGCCGTGTAGAAATGATAGAGGCCGAGCGTGACCAGGGACCAGGCGATGCCTTTCTGGAGCCAGGGCGCGACCGGGCGAAAGTTCATTTCCGGGTCGTACTGCGCCTCAAGCGCTTCGATCCGGCGCGCTTCCTCATCGCTGATCAGCGGGGCGGCCTCTGCGTCATCGGGGCGTCGGGTTTCAGTCATGGCGTCAATATTCGCTGATCAAATGGAAAGCCCGGCTGCTCTTGCGAACAGCCGGGCCATAGGGAACCGGAAGGCGGCGCGCCTTATTTCAGGAGGCCGGCTTCCTTGTAGAAACGCTCGGCGCCGCGATGCAGCGGGATGCCGATCGCGTCTAGCGCCGTGGCGGTCTGCACGTCCTTGCCCTTGGCGTGGCCGCTATCCAGCAGTTTGCGGGTATTCTCGTTCCAAAGCGCCTTGGTGATGCCGTAGACCAAGTCTTCCGACTGATCGGCCGAGACCAGCCACTGGGCTGCGACCGCCAGCGTATTGGCGTCCTCGGTCATGCCGTCATAGACGCCGGCCTTGATCGGCGAGCCGAAATAGAACGGCGCTTCCGCGATCACCTGCTTCTGGATCGCCTCGGGGATCGACATCAACTGCAGGCCAGCCGTCGACGCAAGCTGGGCGATGCCCGAGGAGGGCGCGCCCGTGACCGTCAGGAAGGCGTCGAGCTGGCCGTCTGCCAGACGCTCGGCGGATTGGGACGTATTCAGTTCCTCAGCCGTGAAGTCCTTGTTCTTCTCAAGACCGGCGGCGTTCAGAATCAACAGCGCGCCGACCTGCGCGCCGGAAGCCGGGAGGCCGACGCCAATGCGCCGCCCGCGCATTTCTTCGAAGGTTTTGATCTTCGAATCCTTGGGCAGCACGATGTGGATATGCTCGGGATACAGGGTCGCGATGGCGCGCAGCTTGTCCAGCTTCTCCTTGCCCTCGAAGACGCCGGTGCCGTTATAGGCCCAGAAGGCGACGTCAGACTGCACCAGACCGGACTCCGAGGCGCCCGACTGAATGGCGTTCACATTGGCGACGGACCCGTTCGCGGATTGGGCGATCGCGATCAGGCCGGGCACGCCGCAACTGCCGCCCTTCTCGCACGGACGCGAGCCCGGCGGATTCGAGATCGCATTGGCAAGCAGACCGGCCATCGGGAAATAGTTGCCGCCGGCGCTGCCGGAAACGATGCGGAAGAAGCTTGGGGTCTGGGCGTTGGCGACGCCGGCCGTCAATAGCGCGCCCGCGGCCGCGGCGATTGTCAGGAACTTACGCATGGGTCGTCTGTCCTCCGATCATTTCCAGGGTTTCTGTCAAATTCGTTTATTGCGGAGGGCAGCCGCCTTGGCAAGGGCGAAAGGCCCGCGGGCGCTGAGCTGCCGGGCGACTGAAGCCCTGGCGCGCGGACTTCCAATCGCGCCCGGTCGGCGGCTATGCTCTGGACCCAAGCCATTTCGGAACGATCGGAGCCAAACGTCATGTTCAATGCGAGCATCAAGACTGACGCCGGAGAGATGGGCGGCTACATCGCCCGACCGAAGGGCGCCGGTCCGGCGCCGGCCGTCGTCATCCTGATGGAGGTCTTCGGCGTCAACCGCTTCATCCGCCGCATCGCCGATCATTGGGCCGAGCAGGGCTTGATCGCCCTTGCGCCCGACCTTTACTGGCGCATTCGTCCGGGCATCGAGCTCGATCCGGAGACCGATGGCCATCGGGACCAGGCGCTGAAGACGCGGGGCGGCATGAACGTCGACCTGGCGGCGCAGGATGTGGAAGCTTGTGTCCGGCATCTCCGGGCGCTGGACGGCTGTTCCGGCAAGATCGGGACCAGCGGCTACTGCCTTGGCGGCTTGCTGGCCTATCTCTCTGGCGTCCGGGGCACGGCCGATGCGAATGTCAGCTATTACGGCGTCGGGATCGAGGGCTATCTGAAGGAAGCGGAGGCGCTTGGCGCGCCATTGCTGCTGCATATCGGCGGGACCGACGCCTGGACGCCGGCGCCGGTGCGCCGGGCGCTGGACGCCGCCCTGGCGCCGCTCGGGGCCGAGGCCCATATCTATGAGGGCGTCGGCCATGCCTTCGCCCGCGAAGGCGCCAGCGCCGACGTGCCAGCGGCGCGCGCCCTCGCTAACGACCGCACAAAAGCCTTTTTTCAGCGTACGCTCGGCCTTGATTGACGGCAGGCGGCTTCCGGGCCGTCTGCCTGCCGAAACAGGAGGGATCCAATGCCGCGACTTCATGCTTGGGCCTGCGTCCCGGTTCTGGCCGCAATGCTCGCTGGGCCCGCCGCCGTCGCCGACGAGCCGTCCATCGGCGCCCGTATCGACGACGCGCTCCAGGACGCTCTGAAAGCGATGGACGCGCTGATCGACCGCTTTCCCGGATATGAAGCGCCGGAGGTCCTGCCGAACGGCGACATCATCATGCGCAAGCGGCGCGATCCTGGCGCCCGGCCGCCCGGCGCGCCGGGTGCGAAGGACGATCCGAAGGGCTCGCGCACGATCTGACGCCCGACCGGGAAAGCTTGATTGGAAAAATTCCAGTCTGGCCGGGCCCGCGCGGTCTTGAATTCCGGACGGCCGATCAAATATGTGAAGAAGTGTGCGACTGGCGGCGATTTTTCCGCTATGATCGTGCGACTAGGGTTTACCGATAAAACAGGGGAACAAGGGATGGCTCTCCAAGACCGCGAGTACATGCGCACTGGCGCTACGACCGCAGCCGCAGAATATGACGCCGGGCTCCGGGCCCACATGCTGCGCGTCTACAACTACATGACCGGCGCGTTGATTCTGACGGGCGTCGTCGCCTTCGGCATCGCGAACTCGCCGGCCGCGATCCAGGTGATTTTCGGCACGCCCCTGAAATGGGTCGCGTTCCTGCTGCCGCTGGCCTTCATCCTGGTGTTGAGCTTCGGCGTCAACCGGATGAGCTTCGCCAAATTGCAGTTGGTCTTCTGGGCATTCGCGGCCGCCATGGGCGTCTCGATGGCGTCGATCTTCCTGGTCTACACCGGCCAGTCGATCGCGAAAGTGTTCTTCATCACCGCTGGCATGTTCGCTGCGACCAGCCTTTATGGCTACACGACGAAGCGCGATCTTTCGAAGATGGGCTCGTTCCTGATCATGGGCGTGATCGGCCTGCTGATAGCCATGGTCGTGAACATGTTCATGCAGAGCAGCGCCATGCAGTTCGCGATCTCGATCCTGGGCGTGCTGATCTTCACCGGCCTGACCGCCTGGGACACCCAGCGGATCAAGGAGACCTATCACGAAGGTCATGGCCATGAGACCGCGGGCAAGCTCGCGATCATGGGCGCGGTTTCGCTCTACCTTGATTTCGTGAACATGTTCCAGTTCCTGCTGTCGCTGCTTGGCAATCGCCAGTAGCCTCTACGCCTGACTGCGACGTCGAACGAACGGCCCGGAAGCACAGCTTTCGGGCCGTTTTCGTGACGGGCGCCGCTTGGCGGCTCGGCCCTTTGCCCCCATGTTATCGGGGTCGCCGCCATGAAGGAGGCCCGATGTCATGCGTTCAGAACTCGCTGGCCCGTTTCGCGGAGCCGCATTCGCTGCGGCCACGGTCCTGACGGCGCTCGCCGCCGCTCCAGCCGCCGCCGCGGCCGCCGCCACGCCATCCGTATTCGATTGGGAGCGGGCCCGCGCTTTCTGCCAGAACGGCGACGCCGACCGGGCGGACCGATGCCTGGTCGATCAGCAGCGCGCGGGCCATCGCATCGACGAATGGCTCATAAGCGGACGCTTCGCCTATCCCGGATCGCGCCATGCCTTTCAGCGCTGCGACGCCCGATATCGCCCCGACCTCCGCCAGACCTGGCGCTGCCTCGACGAACTCCGCGACAGCCGGCGCAAGCGCTTCCCCTGAGCCGATCGGCGCCGCCAATTAGCGCCGCGTCGGGTCCATGACCCTTGAGAGCACGATGACCGGGGCCAGGCCGACGACCACGATTGCGAGCGCCGCGAGCGCGCTGGCCTCCAATTGCTCGGCCGAGGCGAATTGGTAGACGTGGGTCGCGAGCGTTTCGAAGCCGAAGGGCCGAAGTAGAAGCGTCATCGGCAATTCCTTCATGCAGTCGACGAATACCAGGATCAGCGCGGCGACGATGCTGCTGCGCAGGAGCGGCGCGTGCACGCGGACCAGCACCCGCCATGGGCCGCTGCCCAGGGTCCGGGCTGCGCTATCCATCGATGGGGTGATCCGCTCCAGCCCGGCGTCGACGCTTCCGTAAGCCAGGGCCAGAAACCGCACCGCATAGGCGAAACACAGGGCCGCGACTGAGCCGGTCAGCATCAGGCCGAAGCCGAAGCCCAGCAGCGCGTGCATCTGGGCGTCCAGCCAGTTGTCGAAGGCCGCAAGCGGGACGAGGACGCCGAGCGCCAGCACCGGGCCGGGAACGCCGTAGCAGAGCGTCGCCAGCCGTGCCGCGACGCGGAGCGGACGGGTCGGCTGCAGGCGCTTGCAATAGGCGAGACCGAGGGCGACCAGCAGCGAGACGACTGCGGCGATGCCCGCGACCATGACGCTGTTCGCCGCCAGGTCCGGAAACCGCGCGAGCGCGTCCGCCTGCCCGACGGCGGCGTCGACCAGATGCGCGGCGGGGGCGGCGAAGCCCGCGAGGATCGGCGCAGCGCAGAGGAAGGCCGCCAGCCAGCCGCGCCAGCCCCGCAACCGGCGGCGCTGCGCCCGGCGCATGGCGCGCCCGGATTCGGCGATGCCCCGACCCCGGCGGGCGAAGCGCTCCGCCAGGAGCGCCAGGACGACGCAGCCCAGCATCGCCAGCGCCAATTGCGCGGCGGCGGGGGCGCTGCCCATGTTCAGCCAGGCGTCGAAGACGCCGACGCTGAAGGTCTGCAGGCCGAAATGCATGGGGATCGCGATATCGTTCATCGTCTCCATGACCGCGAGCGCGGCCCCGGCGATGATCGCCGGACGGGCGAGCGGCAGGGTGACGCGATAGAACGCCCGCCACGGCCCTGCGCCAAGCGCGCGCGCCGCTTCCAGCGGCCCGGCGCCCTGGGCCAGAAACGCCGAGCGGGCGAGCACGTAGACATAGGGATAGAGCGCCAGGGCGAACAACAGGATCGCCCCGCCGAGCGACCGGATTTCCGGGAACCAGTAGTCCTGGGGGCGGGTCCAGCCGAAGACGCCCCTGAGCGTCGTCTGCACGATGCCGGAATATTGCAGCATCTCCGCATAGACATAGCCGATGATGTAGGCTGGCATCGCGAGCGGCAGCAGCAAAGCCCATTCGAAGATGCGCCTGCCGGGAAACTCGCGCATGGCGACCAGCCATCCCGCCCCGACCCCGATCGCGGCGACCAGCACGCCGACGCCGATGCTCAGCATCAGCGTCACCTGAACATATTTGGCGAGCACGGTATTTGCGAGATGGGACCAGACGTCGCCCGAAGGCTGCGCGGCGATCCAGCAAACCGCGGCCAGGGGAAAGATCGCCAGGGCCGCCAGCGCCCAGGCCAGCACCGACCATCCGCCGATCGTCCGGACGATGCGTCGCTTGATGGGTGGGCCGGCCGCGGTTCGCTCAGTCCTTGCGTTTACGGCCATAGAGCTCAAGCCGATGGTCGATCAGGTCGTAGCCGAGTTCGCGCGCGACGCGCTCCTTCATGATCTCGAGTTCCTGATTGAAGAACTCGATCACTTCCCCGGTCTCGATGTCGATCAGATGTTCGTGGTGGTGGCCGGTTTCCTCGTAGCGCGCCCGGCCTTCGCCGAAATCGTGGCGGACGAGAACGTTCGCATCCTCGAAGAGCTTGAGCGAGCGATAGACCGTCGCGATCGAAATGCGGGGGTCGATCTCGGTCGCGCGCCGGTAGACGGTTTCAACGTCCGGATGGTCCTCGGCGTCCGAGATGACGCGCGCGATCACCCGACGCTGGTCGGTCATCTTCAGACCTTTGTCTTCACAGAGCTGCTCGAGCTTGGTCAGTCCTGTCATTTGGCGCCCCCTGCTAATCCCGTTAATGGGGCATTGGGGGCGTTAAAGCAACGGAGCGGGAAGGAAACTTCCCGCTCCGTCGCAATGTTTTCCGCGTGCTGCGGGGAAAAGCCAGCATTCCCCGCGTTCGGTCAGTGGGCGTTGCGGACCGGCAGGGCCGTGTCGTCATCGCGGTCGATGCCGTTTTCCCGCGCCCAAAGCGCCGCCTGCGTCCGGTTGGTCGCGCCGATCTTGCGCAGCAGATGGCGGAGCTGCGCCTTCACGGTCATGTCCGTCGTGCCAAGATTGTTGGCGATCACCTTGTTGGAATGTCCGGCGAGCAGACCATAGAGGATGTCCTTTTCACGGGGGGTCAACCGAGCTTCGCCGACCGACGCCGCACGGCCGCGTCCGCCTTCGGCCAGCGCCCGCGCCATGCGGAGCGGCGCGACGTTCTCGCCAAGCGCGACCAGGTTGATCGCCTGCACCAGCGCCGCCGGCAACATGTCCTTGAACAGGCAGCCGTCCGCCCCGGCCCGGAGCGCCGCGGTCAGCATGGTTTCGTCGGCGCCATTGGAGAGCGATACGATCCGGCAATCGTTCCAGAGGTTGCGAACTTCGCCGACCCATTCGGCCTTCGGGTCGGCCGGCGCGTCGATGACGACGATGATGTCGGGGTCGACATTGGCGGCCTTCGCGGCTTCCAGATCGGCAAGCCGCTCAGCTTCGCCGACGACCTCGAAAGGCGCGGTCTGCAGGAGACGCTTCAGGCCTTCGCGGAAGAGCATGTCGCCGCCGACGATCAACACCCGTGAAGCTTCAACATCCGAAGCCGCGATGACCGCACGGGATTCGACCTTCAGCGAGCGATTGTCTGTCTGACCCAACATAATAACCTCCAATTTCGGCCCCTCGGGGCTCTCTTTGCGTGGCGTGGCGGCTTGCGCCGGCGCGAGCGTGTTCTTGGTTCCGTCGCCGCCGTTCTTGTCCGGCGGGCGGATCTGCTTGGCGATGCGGACGCTCATGCCGCGCGTCCGGCTTCATCCTCGAGGCCATGCTCGATCGCCCAGAGCGCCGCCTGGGTCCGGTTGTCGGCGCCGATGCGCGCGATCGCCTGCCGCACCTGGGATTTCACGGTGCTCTCCGGCAGGCCCGTGACGCCGGCGATCGAACGATTGGAGAGACCTTTCGCCAGAAGCCGCAACATCGACAGGTCCCGGACGCTGACGCCCAGGGCTTCGGCCATTTCGTCCTCGTCATCCATCTTCAGGCTGGCTTCGGCGACGCGGGTCGGGAAGACATTCTCGCCGAGGAGGATCAGTTCGACCGAACGGCGCAACGCTTCCGGCGACATGCTGCGAGACATCAGGCCGTCGAGGCCGGCGCGGAGCGCGGCGGACAGGTCGCCCGCGCCCGGCTCGGCCAGCAGGCCGGCCACATAGCGGGCGCCGGACCGGCGCATTTCATCGACGACGCGGCTCAACGCCGGCGCCGTCAGGCCGTCGGCGATGACGAGCGCCATGTCGATCGGCTGATCGTCTTCGCGGATGATGTCGAAGCTGAAAGCCGCGAGCATCTGCTCCAGGCCATTGCGAAACAGGGCGTCGCCGCCGATGACCGTCAAGCGCGGCGCAGCGTCGGCCGCTTTGTTGATCGCGCCGTGCGTCGAGCTGAAGAAATTCTGATTTAGCATCTGTCCCATGCTCCCCAATGTCGGACGGAAGGATTGAGCCAGAAGGAGCAAGGGTTATGCCAAAGGCGAAAATTGGCGGGCGAAAAAGCGTCACGAATTGCGATAAACCTAGGGCTACCTTGGGATTACGCCCGGAGAGCATCAAGGTTTCAGCCAGTTTCCAGGACCGGAACGCCTGCTCAAGTCCCGGTTGCGGCGTCGCAAATTGCAAAACGCATTGCAAAATGCAAGGCAGACTGCGGCTTGCCAGCGGGCGTCCTCTCCCCCATGTTCCGGCTTGGCCGATCCGGCGGCGCTTGCCGCCGCTTCTGCCTGGGATCATGGCCGCCGGACCTGTCCGGCCGGAAATTTGACGGAAAGTGTCGAGCGATGGAAATTATGCAAGGCGGCGCCGCCGCGAGCGCGAACCCCAACCCGTTTATCAAGGATGTCGGCGTCGAGACCTTCATGGCTGACGTGATCCAGGCGTCATCGGACGTTCCGGTGATCGTCGATTTCTGGGCGCCCTGGTGCGGACCCTGCAAGCAGCTCACGCCGATCCTGGAAAAAGTGGTGACGGCCGCGCAGGGCAAGGTCCGGCTGGTCAAGATCAACATCGACGAGAACCCCGAGATCGCGCAGCAATTGCGCATCCAGTCGATCCCGATGGTCTATGGCTTCAAGGGCGGCCGCCCGGTCGACGGTTTTCAGGGCGCCGTGCCGGAAAGCCAGGTGAAAAGCTTCATCGAGCGGCTGGTCGGCGGCGAGGTCATAAGTCCCGTCGAGGAAGCCGTGGCAGAAGCCAAGGCCGCCGGCGAAGCTGGCGACTGGCCGACCGCTGCGGCGATCTTCGCCCAGGTCCTGCAACACGAGCCCGATAACGCGGCGGCTTTGGCGGGCCTGGCGCAGGCCGCCCTCGCCGATGAGGATCTCGAGAACGCCAAGTCCTTCGTCGCGCAGATTCCCGAGAAGGCGAAAGCCGATCCCTTTGTCGCCGCCGCCGTTTCGGCGGTCGATCTGGCGGAACAGACCGCCGGCGCCGGATCGGGCGCCCTGACGGAGCTGGAGGCGGCGGTCGCGGCCAACCCGAAGGACCATCAGGCGCGGTTCGATCTCGCCATGGCGTTGTTCGCGGCGAAGCGCAAGGCCGACGCCGCGTCCGCCCTGCTTGAGATCGTCGCCGCCGACCGGCAATGGAACGAAGAGGCGGCTCGCAAGCAATTGGTGAAATTCTTCGAAGCCTGGGGTCCGACGGACCCGGACACCCTGGCGGCGCGCCGGCGCCTGTCATCCATACTATTCAGTTAGCAGAAGGGGCGGAGGACGGCATGAGCGACGACGAACGGGCGGTGGCGCTGCCGGCTATCGTGCCGATTTTTCCGCTGGAAGGCGTATTGCTGCTGCCGCGCGCGCGTTTGCCGTTGCACATCTTCGAGCCGCGCTACCGTGCGATGATGGCCGACGCCCTGGACGGCGACGGCATGATCGCCATGGCGCAGCCCATGCGCCCCGACAGCGACCAAGGCGACGCATCGGCCCCGGTCTACCCCGTCGCCTGCCTTGGCCGCATCGTCGAGCAGGCCGCCCTCGAGGACGGCCGCTGGAACCTGACGCTCGAAGGCGTGATCCGTTTCCGGATCGTCGCTGAATTGCCGCTGAAGGATGGCTATCGACGGGCGCGGGCGGACTATTCCGAATATCCGCACGATCTGGCCTTGCAGGACGCGGATCTGGGCGTCGACCGCACGGCCTTGCTTGCGGCGCTGGCCTCATATCTCGACGCGCGCGGCTTGAGCGCCGACCGGACCGCGATCGGCAAGCTGCCGGATGAGCCGCTGGTAAACGCGCTCGCCATGGCCTGCCCATTCCTGCCGGCGGAAAAGCAGGCGCTGCTCCAGGCGATCGACCTCCCGGGCCGCGCCGCCCTGCTGCGGACCTTGTTCGAGCTTTCGGTCGCGCCCGACGCCGCCAATGACGACGAACCGCCGACCCTGAACTGACATGCCGCGGCGCGACCGCGGCTGAGGACTGCGACCATGGCCTATGACCATATCCTGATCGAACGGGACGGCCCCGTCGCCGTCCTGACCTTCAATCGCCCGGAACGCCTGAACGCTTTCCACAATCCGTTGATGCACGAGACCTTGGACGCCGTCCGCGCGCTGGACGCCGATCCCGACGTCCGCGCCATCGTCGTCGCCGGCGCGGGTCGGGCCTTCTCCGCCGGGTTCGATCTCAAGGCGGCGGCGGAAAACCCGAAGGCGGGCGTCGAGGATTGGGAGCGGCAGATGCAGCTCCAGTTCGATTTCATCATGCAGTTCTGGCATGCGCGGACGCCGACCCTTTCGGCGATCCAGGGCTTCTGCCTGGCTGGCGCGTTCGAGTTGATGCTGGCCACTGACATCACGGTCGCAGCAGAAGGCACGAAACTTGGCGAGCCGGAGGTCCGGTTCGGGACCGGCATCGTCGCGATGCTGCTGCCATGGGTGACTGGCCCGAAGCAGGCCAAGGAAATCCTGCTGACTGGGGAAGACCGGCTGGACGCCGCGGACGCGCTGCGCATGGGCATCGTCAACGCTGTCGCGACGCCGGATCAGGTCTTGGCCCAGACCCTGGCGAAGGCCCACAGCATTGCGCGCGCGTCGGAACGGTCAGTCACTCTGACGAAGCGCGCGATCAATCAGACCTATGCCGCCATGGGCCTCGACGCCGCGCTGAAAGCCGGTCTGGATATCGACGTGCTGTTGAATGTCGGCGGCGGGCCGGAGAAGCGCGAATTCGCGCGCATCCGGGACGAGCAGGGCCTGAAAGCCGCGATCGCATGGCGGGACGCCCGCTTCCGCGCCTGACGGGCATAGATCTGTTAGCGCAGCGTCTGGAAGAAGGCGCGCAGCATCGCGGCCGATTGGGCCTCGCCGACGCCGCCGACGACTTCCGGGCGATGGCGGCAGGTCAGGCGCTCGAAGACCCGCGCGCCGTGCTGGACGCCGCCGCCTTTCGGGTCATAGGCGCCGAAGACCACCCGCTTCAGCCGGGCGTGCTCGATCGCGCCGGCGCACATCGCGCAGGGCTCCAGCGTCACAAACAGCGTGCATTCCGGCAGCCGCGCCGCGCCCAGGCGTCGGGCGGCGGCGCGGATCGCCAGAATCTCGGCATGGGCGGTTGCGTCCGGCGTCGCTTCGACCAGGTTGTGCGCGACGCTGATCACCCGTCCCGCCCTGACCACCACGGCCCCGACCGGGGTTTCGCCGGCGTCGGCGCCGGCCGCCGCCGCGGCGAGGGCCAGCGCCATGGCGTTGCGGTCGGGATTGGGGGACAAGGTCGTCATGGCATGATACCTACAGCGTCCGGACCATGGAGAGGAAGCGCTCCCGCGATGCCAGCCGATCAGTTCAGTCAAGTTCGCGAAATCTGCACGGGCGCCGGGGAGGGCGCGGCCAGCGCCATGCGGCGTCGGCTGCGGGGCATGACGGTCGCCGGGTTGGCGCTCATGCTCGTCCTCCTCGATGGCGGCGCGGCCTCCGGCCAGTCCGTGCGGGAGACCGGCCGGATCAACCGGGATTGGCAGGAGGCGTGTGAGCCGGTGTCCGGCGGCCGGGAAATCTGCTTCATATTCCAGCAATTGCTGTCCAAGGGGCGGCCGGCGGCGAACTTCTCGGTCGGATTCATGAATGGGCCGGGCGCGCCGGTCGCGGTGGCGCTTTTGCCGCTTGGCGTGCTGCTTCTGCCGGAAGGCGTGCGGATCCAAACCGATCGGGGCGTCGATGGGTGGATGGCGTTCAAGTCGTGCGACCTGAAAGGCTGCCATGCCGAGGCCGAATTGTCGCCGGAACTCCTCCGATCGATGCAGGCGGGCAGCGACGCCGCCATCGTTGTCCGCACCCTGGCGAACGAAGAAGTGCGCATGCAGCTTTCGCTCCGGGGATTCACGGCCGGGCTCGCGGGCCTCCCCCGCTGACCGCCGTCGCGTCGCGTCCAGAGCGGCCGGCGCTCGCCTGATGGGCGGCAGCTGGGGCATGCGTTCCGCCCTGGCGCGTGCAACGTAATCTTAATCCCGATCTGTTTCTGTGGCCCTGCTCTTTGCGGCCAATTCAGGGTTGAACGGAATGACAGAACGAGCGGCGTCCTCGCGATCCATATCGTCCAGGTTGGCCATCGCCGGCCTGGCGGTCGCGATGCTTATCGGGACAGCGTTCTGGGCGTTTCACTCCTACAATGCGTCGCAGGCGGAAATGCGCCGGCATATCGAAATGGACGTGCGCAACGCGGCCATCCCGGTCGCGGTCGTGCTCGGCGAGGCGGCGCGGCGGTTGTCGCCCATCGAGGAGACCGTCCGGCTCGATGCAGCGCTCGCCCGGATGATCCGGACCATACTTACCGCCGAACCGGCTCATGTGGCGCCGCTCGCCGAAGCGCTCAGCCGCGCCCAATCCGGCCAGCCAGGACTGAGCAACCCCTTTCAGACCGCGACGGGCTGGGCGGCGATTATCGCCAAAGAGCGCCAGTTCGAGGCCGGCATCGGGGAACCGATTCACTACACCGTCGTCGATCTCAACCCGATCCTCTCGGCGTGGAGCAAGCTATCTGCAGCTGGCCGCGCCACGATCTCCATGCTCGATGCGACGGGCGCAGTCTGGTTGCGGCTTTCGCACGGCGAGGTGGTCGCCGGCGGCCAGGGCGTGGTCGATGTCGCGGCGATCGACGCCATTCGCAATGCAGGAAGCGCCTCGGGCGCTTTGCGCGCCGCGGCTGTCGGCGAAACCGCCGACGGCCATTTCGGTTGGGAAACCGACCCGGATTTGGGGTATCACATAACCATCAATCACGATGAAGGCGCCTTGCGTGAATTCTGGACGGAGCAGCTTGCCCTGACGCTGGCTTTGGCGGCCGTGCTGCTGGTGATCACATTCCTTATGGCGCTGCATGCGGCAGGCCTGGCGAAGGAACAAAGCGAAACCCTGGGCCGCGCCAGGGAAAGCGAAGCGCGGCTGACGGATTGGGCGCGGGTGAGCGCGGACATATTCTGGGAACTGGACGAAAACCTGCGGTATCGAACGGTCAGGACGTCGGGCGAGCATGTGCCGTCGCATCTCGCCGATGACTTCCTTGGCCGGACGCCCTGGGAGAAAGCTGGAGTCGCCGTCCCGGATGAAGACCCGGATTGGGCCGTCAATCTTGCCGATTTCGCCGCGCGCCGGCCCTTTCGGGATTATGTCTGGGCGCTGCAATTGCCGACTGGCGTCCATCACGTCAGGGTCGCGGCCACCCCGATCTTCGATAGCGCCGGGGTCTATCGGGGCTATCGCGGCATCGCTGTCAGCGTTGAGGCCGAACGTGCGACCAAGCGCGCCTTGCAGGCGTCCCGGGAAGCAGTCGCGGCCTCGGAACAGATTTTCCGCGCCGTGATCGACCAGTTGCCGTCAACGGTCAGCATCAAGGACACCGACGGCAAGCTGATCATCTACAACAAGAAGTTTGCCGAGATTTTCGACCTGGATGTAAAATCCGCCAATGGCAAAACCATCGACGAGGCGATGCCGACCAGCGCCGGCGCCGCGATCGCCGCCCGCGACAGACTAGTGCTGGAAACCAAGCAGCCGATGGAACTGGAGCGCGCCGCGGGCGGCTACATCCTGCATATCATCAAATACCCGCAACTGGATGCGAACGGCGATTGTATCGGCCTCGTCAGCGTCGGCTACGATATTACGGAGCGGCGAAAAGCCGAACAGCAACTGGCGGAGTCCGAACGGCGCCTGGCGCATCTGGTGGAATTGCTGCCGGCAGGCGCGGTCTATGTCGAAGACGGTCTGATCACGATCAATGCCGCGATGGAGGCGATCACCGGCCGGTCGCGGGAGGAATTATGCACCCTGGACGATTGGTTCAGGCTTGCGCCCGCGATCGAGCCCGAAGAAGCCAGGCAGATCTACGACCAGGAAGCGGAGACAGGCTTCCCCCGCACGCTGCAGTTCCCGATCCGCCGCCCGGATGGCACGCTGTGTCAGGTCGAGTGGGCTGGCTACCGAGCGGGCGCGCGCGAGGTCTGGATGATAAGGGACATCACGGACAGCTTCGAAGCGAACGCGCGCTTCGAAGCTTTGTTCGAACATTCCTCGACCGGCCATCTGATCATCCAGGACTGGCGGATCGCAGACTGCAACGCCGCGGCGCTCCGGATGTTGAAAGCCAGGTCGAAGGAAGACGTCGTTGGATTGCATCCCCGCGAAATCTCCGACGAGCGCCAACCGGATGGCTCCCTGAGCCTGGAGCATCTCAGAGCATTCTCCGACCGGATCCGTCAGATGGGGACCGATCGACTGGAGTGGCGTCACCTGAGCCTCGACGGCACGCCTTTGGAACTGGAAGTGATCGGCACGCGCATCACTTATCGCGGCCGCCCGGCATTCCTAGTCGAATGGCATGATATTTCGGAACGCAAGGCCTATGAGGCCGAGTTGCTGCAAAGCCGCGCGCTGATCGAGCGCGAGCGCAGCCTCGCCGTCGAGCGGATGAACGATACGACGCGGGCGATCACGGGCTGGATGTGGGAAACCAACGCCAAGGGCCAGTTCGTATTCATGACGGAAAGCGTCGAGCGTGTCGCCGGCGTCCCCGCGGAATGGCACTACGGCAAGACCCGCAGGCAGTTGATGGACGCGGGCGTTCAACAAGGCATGGACAATCTCGCGCAGATCGAGGCGCTCGAACGGCGTCAGACCGCCTACAAGGATTTTGAGTTTCAGCGCGTCGGGCCCGACGGCGAAGCGCGATGGATACGGACCAGCGGCGTGCCGTTTTTCGATGAAACCGGCGCCTTCAGCGGCTTCCGCGGCGCCGCCTTCAGCATTGACTACGAAAAGGAACTGGAAGCGCGGCAGGCGGAGCTTGCCCGTGAGGCGGCAGAAGCGGGGCGGCGGCTGGAAGATGCGATCGATGCGCAGTTGAGCGGCTTCGCGCTGTTCGATTCGGACGATCGTCTGGTCGCCTGCAATGACGCATTCCTTGCGCTGGCCGCGGACGACGGCGATTTCGTTCGCATTGGCGAGCCGTTCTCGGCTCTGCCGGAGGCGGCGGCTGATGCCCTGGGCCTGGAAGGCGAAGTCCGGCAGGCCTATATTGCCCAGCGCATGCATGAGCATCTCAACGATGTCGGCCCGGTGACGCGCCGCAACAAGAACAATGCCTGGATCAAGTCGGAGGAGCGGCGAACCGCCGATGGCGGCATTGTCGGCATCTGGACCGACGTCAGCGAACTGATCCAGGCGCGGGAAGCCGCCGAGGCGGCCAACAAGGCGAAGTCGGAATTTCTGGCCGTCATCAGCCATGAAATTCGGACCCCGATGAACGCAGTGCTCGGCATGGCTTCCGTGCTGTTGCAAGGCGAGATGGGCGCCGAGCAGCGCTCCCAAGTGCGGACGATCCAGAACTCCGGCGAGGCGCTGCTGGCGCTGATCAACGACGTGCTGGATCTTTCCAAGATCGAGGCTGGCAAGATGGAGCTCGAGGCGGAGGAATTCTGCCTGGACGAGCTGCTGGATTCCGTTCTGGAAATTGCAGGCCAGCGCGCCATGGAAAAGCAGCTGGACCTTGTTGCGGTGTTGGGCGGCGGCGTGCCGGCCCGGCTGATCGGCGATTCGAACCGACTGCGGCAGGTCATGCTCAATCTTGTGTCGAACGCCGTGAAATTCACGGAGCGCGGCGGCGTTCGGATCGACGTCAAGGTGACCGAACGCGCCGATCCCGAGAATGTCAGCATTCGTCTGTCCGTGACGGATACCGGCATCGGCATCGCGCCGTCCGCCTTGCAGCGGCTGTTCCAGCCGTTCACCCAGGCGGACGCTTCCACCACGCGGCGCTATGGCGGCACGGGATTGGGTCTGACGATTTCCAAGCAATTAATCGAAGTGCTTGGCGGCCGGATCGGCGTCGATAGCAAGCCTGGCGGCGGCAGCTGCTTCTGGATCGAAGCGCCGTTCGGCGTCGCCGAGGCGGCCGGCGCGCCGGAATTCAGCGGACGCGAGTGCCTGATTGTCGGCGCTGCCGGCTTTGTACAAGATGCTGCGGTCGATTCCGTACAAGAGAGCGGCGGTCGGCCGGTCGCGGCTGCGACCTGCGAGGACGCCCTTGCGGCGATCGCAGCGCTGACGCCGGACGACGCATTCGCGGTCGCTGTCCTGCTCGGGCCTGTCGATCCCGATGCGTTGCAGGCATTCCTCGCGGCATTGGAAAGCGCTGGCGGCGGCGTCGATCGGATTGTCCTCCTCGACGAGGATGCGAATGCGCTTAAAGGTTTACAGACAGGTCCGACTTCCCTGAACATCATGGCAGCGCCGCCGCGGTCGTGGCGAATGTTGCGCATGGCGGCTGCGGCGACGGAAACAGCGGAGGATGAGAGCGACGCCATGCAAGAACTTGCGAAGGATACGCCGCTGCAGGTGTTGCTCGTCGAGGACAACCGGGTCAATCAGATGGTCGCCACGGCGATGTTGAAGATCGACGGCCACCGGATCGACATCGCGGAGAACGGCCTCGAGGCCATCGCTGCGGTGCTGCGGAAGTCCTATGACGTCATTCTCATGGACATGCAGATGCCGCAGATGGACGGCCTGGACGCCACGCGGGAAATCCGCGGGCTTGGCGGCGCGACCGCCGCGACGCCGATCATCGCGATGACCGCGAACGCCATGGTCGAGCATCGCCGGCTTTGCATGGAAGCCGGCATGGATGATTTTCTGTCCAAACCCATCGACCATGCCCGTTTGTCGGACACCATTGCGAAGTGGGTTCCGAGCGGGCGCGCTGCGAGCGCGGCCGCGGCGCAGGAAAGCGAGGCGACGGACTATTCCGAGGATCGGGAGCCGCTGACGGCGCAACCGCTCGACGTCCCGTCTGATGCCTCATCTGACGCCGCGTCCAACGCCAATGCCGATGCGCTCGGCCTGCTGGCGGCGGATCTGGACGCGATCCTCAACGATGACGACGATGACGCGGACGCGGGTCGGCCAGAAGCCGGCGCCGCCTGAGCCTCGTCGCAAATCGATCCAAGGTTCGCCTTACCGAGAGGACTTGCCCAGATCGATCAGGGCGAATATCTCGGCCGCGAGCGCGCGGACTTCCTCCGCGGCGCGGCCCCTGGGCTCGGTCTCGATCGCGGTCAGCCCTTCCGCCATGGCCGTCGGGATCGCGACCCTGCCGCCGAGACGGTTCGCAAGGACGGGCGCCCCAAGGGATTCGGCCTGCTCAAGCAAGGCGTCCGTCAGCCGGGAGCGCGGTGGGACGCGGTTCAGGGCGATGCGGAGCGGACGGTCCGCCGCCAGTGCTGCGTCCACCACCGGCTTGGTCGCCCAAAGATCGAGCGGGCTTGGCTGCATCGGCAGAATGATCATCTCGGCGGCGCGGATCGCCTGGCGGGTTTCCGTATCGTCGTGCGGCGGGGCGTCGATCACCACCAGATCGTGCCCGCGCTGGCCGCGCTCCGCGGCGTCGCGGACCCGGTGTCCCGCGACCGCCTCCACTTCGACCGTGAGCGCAGGCTGCCTGGCGGCGCGTAAAGCGCCCCAGGCGGACAGCGTGCCCTGAGGGTCGATATCGAGGCAAAGGACGGAATGTCCGGCTTCGGCGGCGGCCACGGCCAGATGGACGGCCAGCGTCGTTTTGCCGGCGCCGCCCTTCTGCTGGGCGACGGCGATAATCTTTCCACGCATGTTTCAGCTCCTTCAGAGCCGCCCGAAGATTCTATCCCCAGGCAGGTTGGATTGCTCATCCCCCGTAGGCACGGTTATAGTGCGGACAACGCCGCCTGGGGGGGCAAAAGTAAAATTAATGATCGGCACGGTTCGCCAGTGCATTCAGTCTGTTGCGGTAGGGTTGGCGCTCGCGTTGAGCGCGGCTTCCCTGCCCGCGCAAGCTGTCGACGATCTGGCCGGGCTGCAGCCGGGCAAGCCGGCGCGTTCCCCTGGGTCGACGCTGATCCTTGTCGACGCCAATGCCGATATGGGCGCAGGTAGCGGCAAGTTCGATTTGCAATTGCAGGCGCTCGCCGCGACGGCCCGTCGGGGCGACGACGCCTTGCGCGCGGCGGTTTTCGGCGGACCGTCATGCGGCGGTTTCCAGATGCTGGCCGATGGCCAGCCAGTCGCGCAGGCGGCGGCGAAAGCGAGCATCGCCCCCATGGGCCGGCGGGATATTACAGCCGCCCTGGACGCCGCGGCGGCCGAACTGCCGGCGGAGGAGGGCGGCGCCCGCATTCTCGCGATCGTCGGCGGCCCCAATCAATGCCTCGCCGCGGTCTGCGCCCATGCCATGCGACTGAAAGCCGCCCGCCCGGAACTGGTCGTCGATGTCATCGGCTTCGGGCTGAGCGACGATGAGGCCCGGCGCATGGATTGCGTCGCCGCGAACACCGGCGGGCGGTTTTCCCGGGCGGATAACAATGGTCTCGCGACTGCGCTGGCCCTGGCTCTCGGCCCCTCCTCGGACGGCATGACGGCGATGCCGGCGCCGATCCTTGCGGCGGCGAGCTTGCCGGAACAGGCGGCATCCGATGCTGGCGTCGCCGACGACGATGCCGAAGCGTCCGCGCGATATGCCGATATGACCGGCCCAGAACTGGCCTACCCGCGCGGTCTCAGGCTCACGGCGAGCCTCGCCGCCGGCAGCGGGACCTTGAGCGCGGGCGCCCGCTACGATCTCTTGCGCGCCGACAACGCCGGCGTGATGCGCCTTGTCGCCCGCACCTTTCGGGCCGACGCGCCGCTGTTCGGCGTGCCGCCGGGTCGGTATATCGCCCGTGTCGCTATCGGCGAAGTCAGCAAGGATATGCCGGTCGTCGTGCCCGTGGATGGCATCTCGAACCGCCGCATCGTGCTCGACGCGGGCCGCCTGACCTTGACCGCGGCGATCGCCAATCGCCAGATAACCCATGGCGTCGCCTTCAGGATCGACCGTCTCGACAAGCCGCAGACGCCGGTGACGATCCAGGGACGCGGGCAGGCGATGGCCGTGCTGCCTGCAGGCCGCTACCGGGTGTTGGCCGCTGTCGATGGCGCGGAATCCGCTTCGGTCGTCGACGTGCTGGCAGGCGGCACGGCGCGCGCATCGTTGAACCTGCCGGCGGGCTTCCTCCGGGTCGCGGACCATGCGGGGCTGCAACGTCTCAGAATTCTCAAGAACGGAACCCCGGTCTCACTGCCGGCGGGCGCGCGCGGCCTGTATCGTCTGACGCCGGGCGAGTACACCGTTGTCGGCATGGCCGGCGGCAACGAAGTCTCCGCAACGGCCTGGGTCAGGGAAGGCTGCCTCGCCGCCGTCAGGTTCGGCCACGATCAGTCCCTGGTCGCGGACGCCGCCAAAGCCGCGCCATTGCCGGTCCTGATGGCGCGTCAGGAGAACGGCGACGACGGCGCGATCAGCCGCTAGATCAACCCCGCTTTTGGCGGAATCGCCAAAAGCGGGATAAGTTGAACGCTATCAATAAGATAGAGCATGGACCGCGCGTCCTCTTAAACGCGCCGTGCTCTAGCAGCCAGCTAGATTCGGTCAGTCTCAAGGGATCGGCCAAGGCTAGATACCTTGAACGATATCATATAGTCAGCGCGAGGCGCGCTCGCTGGCGTTTGCGCCTTGGCCCTATGAGGCAGAGATGGATATCCGGCCTGTCGGCTTTATTCTTGGCTGCCTGATCTCTGCCCTGGCGGCGGCGATGCTGGTTCCTCTCGGCGCGTCGATCGTCCTGGATGACGGCGAATGGGCGCCGATCCTGTCGGCGATGATCGCGAGCATTTTCGTGGGCGGGACGCTCATCCTGGGCTTGCGGCCGGAGCGCGTGAAGATCGACCGCCGTCAAGGCTTTCTGCTGACGAGCCTGACATGGACAATCCTGCCGCTTTTCGGCGCCTTGCCGCTGATCTGGTCCGACTACGATATCGGCGTCGTCGATGGCATTTTCGAGAGCGTCTCCGGCTTGACGACGACTGGCTCCACCGTGCTCGTCAACCTCGATACGACCGACGCCAGCTTGCTGCTGTGGCGCTCCATGCTGCAGTGGCTGGGCGGCATCGGGATCGTCGCCATGGGGATCGCCATTCTGCCGTTTCTGAAAGTCGGCGGAATGCAGGTGTTTCGGATGGAATCGTCCGACCAGTCAGAGAAAGCCGTGCCTAGGGTGCGGCAGCTTTCGGCCTATCTGGTTTCGATCTACGCGGCGCTGACGGTCCTTTGCGTCTTGAGTTACTGGCTTGCGGGCATGTCGGGCTTCGATGCCATCAATCACGCCATGACCACCGTATCGACCGGCGGCTACTCGACGTCCGACCTCTCGTTCGGGAAGTATCCCGAGCCGCTGGCGCAATGGCTCTGTATCCTATTCATGATCGGGGGCGCCGCGCCATTCGGCGTTTATATCTATGTGCTGCGCGGACGGCGGTCAGCAGCAATAAGGAACGCGCAGCTTCGATTGATGCTTCTGGTCCTGTTCGGCGCAAGCATGGCGCTCGCGGCCTATCTTGCGGTCAGGACCGATATTCCATTCGCCACGGCCTTCCGCCTTGCGGCGTTCAATGTGACGTCCGTGGTCACGACGACTGGTTACGCCAGTGAGGATTACGCGCTCTGGGGCGCTTTTGCCATCACTGCCTTCTTTGTTCTGACATTTGTGGGCGGTTGTTCCGTATCGACATCCGGCGGCTTCAAGATGTATCGATTCGTCATTCTCATCAGAGTTTTCAGAACGGCGATGCGGAGCATTATTCGCCCCCATGCCGTGTCGGTCGCAGCGATCGATGGGCGGCCGATAAATTATGAGATCGTCACCGCGATTGCGATGTTTTCCATCGTCTATCTGGCGACGATCCTCGGGCTTGGGCTGGCGCTGTCGCTGCTTGGGCTGGATTTCATCACGGCGCTTTCCGGCGCCGCGACTGCCGTCGCCAATGTCGGCCCCGGTCTTGGCCCCACGATCGGGCCAGCCGGCAATTTCTCCAGCCTGCCGGACGCCGCGAAACTGCTGCTGTCGCTCGGTATGATCCTGGGGCGCCTGGAAATCATCACCATGGCGGTCCTGATCATGCCCGATTTCTGGCGGCGCTGATCCAGCTTCAGGCGGCGCTGACCCGGCAGAGCAGGGACTTCAGGTTGGTCTGTTCCGAGATCGGGCAGCGCTGGGTCTTGTCGGTCAGGAAATTGACCGGGCGCCAGGGATTGAAGGGCTGGCGCTCGCCCCAGCCGATCGGCAGGAACACGGCGGTTTCGCGCACGCCCGATGTGATCCAGGCGCGCGCCTCCACATGGCCGTGCGCCGTTTCGACGCGCACGGTCTGCCCGTCCCGGACCCCCAGCCGCACAGCGGCCTTCGGGTGGAGCTGGCAGTAAAGGTCCGGCCACATCTCCTGCGCCTGCCAGGCATAGTGGGTCCAGCTATGGAAATGCGGGGCGGGGGGCCGTCCGGTGACGAGTTCCATGTCATAGCCCAGCGCCCGCAGGGCCGCCGCCGGCCGGGCTTCCGAAGGCTCGACGATGCGGCCGCGCGGCGCGTAGGCGGCATTGTTCAGGAACGGACTTTCGACTCCCAGGTCCCCGTCGCTATCCAGCAATTCGACGAAGGGCATGTCGATCAGGCTCTCGCGTTCGCTGTAGAAGCGCGGCAGGGCGGTCAGGCCGTAAGCCTGGAATTTTCCCTCCATCGCCTCGGTCCAGAACTCCAGCTTGCCGCTGGGGCTGGGGAAGCGATGGCCTGCGGGCGCGCCGGCCGCCGTCGTGCCTTCGAGGTAGAGCGTATCCTGCTCTGCCGCGTCCTCGCTCGCGACCGGGAAGCGGACCCAGCGATAGGGCCGTTCGTGCAGGCGCTTCTGAGTGACGCCGCGCATCTGCACATTGTCGATCATCGCCTCGTCCCAGAAGCGGGCGCTGTCCTTCCATTCCTCTTTCAGGACATCGTCGAAGCCGAAGCGCTTGCCGAGCTCGATCCAGATCCAGCCGTCCGGCCTGGCGTCGCCCGGCGGCTGGATCATGCGGTCGATCCAGACGACGCGGCGGTCTTCGCATGCCCGGCCGACCTCGCCTTTTTCGATGCCAGTCGCGGCCGGCAGCACATAATCGGCCCAGGCGCTGGTTTCGTTCGGGAAAATGTCGATGTGCACCAGCAGGTCGAGCGCGGCGAGCGCCTTCCGGCTTTCGGTCTGGTCGGGCCAGAGGGCGAAGGGATTGTTGCAGGCGATCAGGGCCTTCAGGGGATAGGGCCGCCCGGTCGACATGGCTTCGGTCCAACCGGTCGGGCTGGTGCGGACGCGCGGGCGCCGGATCGCCGGCCGGCGATGGGCCGGGGCGTCGGCGGCCGCGGGGACGGAGGCCGACATGTTGAAATAGCAACCGCCCCGCCGGCCCCAATTCCCGGTGATCGCGGCGACGAACATCAGCGCCCGGTTCGACTGCACGGAATTCATGTGCTGATTGACGCCTCGGCTGCCGAAGATCACGCAGCCGTCCGCGGCCGCGATCTGCTCGGCGAGTTCCTTGATGTCGTCGGCGGCAAGGTCCGTGATCGGCGCCGCCCATTCCGGCGAATAGCCCGCTGTCAGAATGAAGTCCCGCCAGTCGCGCCAGCCCAGCACCCAGGCTTCGCAGAACGCTTCGTCATGCAGGTCGTTCGCGAGGATGTGATGGGCGAGCGCCAGCGCCAGCGCCATGTCGCCGCCGGGCCGGATCGCCAGATGCTTGTCCGCCTTCGACGCCGTCACCGTGAAGCGCGGGTCGACGACGACCATGCGCGCGCCCCGTTTCAGGCGCCAGTCGTTGATCATGCCGAAATGGACGGGCCGCGTTTCCGCCTGATTGTCGCCGACATAGACGTAGAGCTCCGCTGACCCCATGTCGCCTTCAGTGTAGCTGTTGCCGCTGCCGCCGACGCCCTGGATCATGCCGTAGGCGATGTTCTTGCCGCTGGAGCAATAGGGCTCCGTCGTTTCGACGTTCGGCGTGCCCCACATCTGGGCGAACATCCGGAGATAACCCTTGTTCGTCAGGGTGCCGGTGCGGGTGCCGGTGAAGATCGCGAGCGCGTCGGCGCCGTAGGCCGCACGGGTTTCGCCCAGCTTGGCCGCGATCTCATCCAGCGCCTGATCCCAGGAGATCGGCTCGAACTTGTTCTCGCCGCGCTGGCCGACGCGTTTCAGGGGCTGGGTCAGCCGGTCCTTGGAGCCATAAAGCTGGAGGGAAAGCTGCGACTTCGGGCAGACGCGGCCCTGAAGGATCGGGTCGGCCTCGTTGCCCGTCACCTTCACGAGCCTGTCGCCCTTGAAATGGAAATTGGTCGTGCAGGCGTTGAAGCAGATATTGCAGCCGCCTGGCTGGACCCGGTCCGGCGTCCGGTCCTCCCGCGGCGCCCGATAGGGAAAGGCGGTCGCATCTTCCGGCTGGCGGGAGCCGCTGTCGGCGACGGCCGGGGTCATCCGGGCATCCATGTCGAAGGCCGTGGCCTCGCCGATCAGCCTGTCGAGATAGACCGTGGCGGGCGCCATCAGGAATGGATCGGCATCGAGCGCGCGGCGACCCTCGGCCGCGGCGGCGGAGAGGAGACTGTCCCGCTCGCCGAAGCGGATCGCCCGGGTCGGGCAGACGGACTGGCAGGCCGTCGTTGCGGCGCCGGCGGCGCGGCGGTCATGGCAGAGATCGCATTTGACCGCGTGGTGCCCTTCGGCATCGAAGCCCATGGCGCCGTAGGGGCAGGCGGCGACGCACTCGCCGCAGCCGACGCACTGATCTTCCAGAACGCGGACGACGCCGGTGTCGCGATCTTTCGTAATCGCCTTAGGCGCCACCGGACAGGCGCGCACGCAGGCTGGGCGTTCGCATTGCTGGCAGGCGAGCTTCAGGAAGTCGAGCTGCGGCCACCCGTCGACATCCGCGCCGCCGAGCCAAAGCACCCGGTTCCGCCGTTCCCCTGGCCCCAGGCCATGCTCGGCCTTGCAGGCGACTTCGCAGCTCTTGCAGCCGGTGCAGCGTTCCAGGTCGATCATCAGGGCGAGACGCGACATGCTTCAGAAATCCCATGCTGCGAAATGCAGCCAATAGATCGGGCGGCCGTCGGCGACATAACCGGCGAACAGCATCACGATGACAATGTGCGCGACCAGGCCGGCGACGAAGGCCCACGCCAGCAGCCGGTGCAACAGCCGCCAGCGCGCCTGGGCAGGCGGCAGGGCTGTACGAGCGCCGGTCAGCCGCTCCTCTTCGGCGGCGAGCCGGGCATAGGCGAAGGCAGCCCGCGGCGCTGTCGCCCAGTGGCGCGGGCCAAGCGAGAACGTGCCTTCCTCGGCGCTGGCGTCGAGGGCGGCGAGGATCGCCTGCTTCGCCTGAATGACAGCGCCGATCCGGGCGCGGGCGGCTGGGTCGGCCTGGCGGAAGGCGCCGCGCTTCTGGCCGAAGGTTCCCGCCATCAAGCGGGCGCCGGCGGTCCGCGACCAGACGCCGAGGCCGATCAGCGCGAGCAGCAGCAGCAAAAGCGTCGCCGGCGGCCGACCGAGATTGCCCGCCGCATGGGCGAAGACCAGCGCCGCCCCCAGGCTCGCGAGCCAGACATGGGCGTGAAAGCCAGCCTTGCCCGACCGTCCGATCCGCTTGGCGAGCACGGCCGCGAAGGAGCCGAGCAGCAGCACGGCCCCAAGGGTGGCGGCGGCTTGCAGCGGCGGCCCGCCGGCCAAGCCCCAGGTCCCCGGCAGCGCGGGCGCCAGGATCGCCAGGAAAACGCCGCCGGTCAGGGCGAGCGCGACGATCGCCGCCAGGCGCTTGTTGGCAAGGTCCCCGTCAGCGCGCCTCACCGGGGGCGGTCGCCTTTCAGGACGACGCGGTGCATGCGCCGCCGCTTGCCAGGGTAGTCGTTGATGGCGAAGTGCAGCGTCGCCCGATTGTCCCATACGGCGATGGAGCCGGGTTGCCAGCGGAAGCGGCAGGTGAACTCCGGCCGGATCATGTGGCCGGTCAGATAGTCGATCAGCGGCTTGCTTTCCTCCGCCGTCATGTCCTTGAACCGCGCCGTATGCGACCGGTTGATATAAAGCGACTTCAGCCCGGTATCCGGATGCGTCCGCACGACCGGATGCTCGGACTCGAAGGTCGTGGCGGCCTGATTGTAGGTCCCGGCCATGCCGTCGAGCTTCGCCATGTTGCGGGCCCGTCCGCCGGCATAGCCGTTCTCGGAGGAATTGACGGCGATCAGGCCGTCCAGCATGCGCTTCATGCCGGGCGACAACGCCTCATAGGCGGCGGACGTATTGGCGAACATCGTATCGCCGCCCGCGTCGGGCGTTTCCAGCGCATAGAGCACGGTGCCGAGCGCCGGCTCGGGCATGTAGGAGGTGTCGGAGTGCCAGGAGCCGCCGAAGTTCTTGACGTCAGCCTCGGTCTTCAGAATCTCGATCACTTCTGGCGCTTCGTCGAAGCCCTTGATGAACGGATAGATTTCCGGCTCGCCAAACAAGCTGGCGAAGCGCTTCTGCGCGACCGGCGTCAGCGATTGGTCCCGGAAGAAAATCACCTTGTGCGCCAGGAAGGCGTTGCGGATCGACGCGGCCGCCTCATTCGACAAGCTGGCGACATCGACGCCGGCGATTTCGGCGCCCAACGCGCCGGAGATCGGTGCAATCTGCATGGGCTGGATCAGGTCCTGTTGGCGGCGTCGAACATGCCGATGTTCTTGGCGACGTCGTAGGGCTTTTCGGTCAATATTTCTGGGTCCCACTCGCTGCGATGGGCGCCGAAGAAATCGCCGCCATAGACGTGGATCGCGCCGGTCAGCCGGTCGAGCGGGTTGGTGACCGAATGGATGATGTCCGCGCCCAGGGGCGCGACCTCGCTGACGCCAAGCGATTTCGCGCCAGCCGCTTCGATGTCGGTCTTCGCGTCCGCGGGCAGCTTCCGCCAGAAGATGTTGTTCTCGCGGCCGGAATAAATCCCGATCACGGCCCACATCTGATGGTTATGCGGCATCACCGTCATATGCTTGCCCCAGACGAGATTGAGGATCGTCAGGTCCGGCGCATGATAGAGCTTGTTGACCCCGGCCTTCTCGGGCGCGCCGATGCTTTGCATCAGACCGTTGGGGTCCGAAACCGCGCGCTCGACCAGGCCCTTGACCAGCCGGTGGGTCGGGTCTTCGGCGACGGCTTGCTTACAGTCCTCGACGAATCGGTCCAGATCGAACATCGAATGTCTCCTCGATCGATCGACCGAAGGCCTGGCGGGATCGCCGGTCTGTGGCTCGGTTGATCGTTTGCACTATGATAGAGCCTGAAACAGCGGCCCTAGCGTCTCACGGCGCTATCGGCCGCGTCAATCGGAGGAACCGCCATGCGCGCCGCCATGCTGACCGAAGCCGGGGTCAAGATCCAGTCGACGCCCGAACCTGCGCCCAAGACGAACGAAGTGAAGGTGCGGGTGCGGGCCTGCGGTTTGAACCGGGCGGATCTGCTGGTCGCGAGCGGCCATGCGCACGGCCGCATCGGCGGGGCCGGCACGATTATCGGTCTGGAATTCGCGGGCGACGTCGTCGAAGTCGGCGCCGACGCCAAGGGCGTCGCGGTCGGCGACCGGGTGATGTGCTCCGGCGGGTCCGGCTGGGCGGAGTATGCCGTGGCCGACTGGGGCCGCGTGACGCGCATTCCGGACGCCAATGTGTCCTACGAGCAAGCCGCGACCTTGCCGGTCGCGCTCCAGACCATGCACGACGCCATCGTGACCAACGGCCAGTTGCAGGCCGGTCAGGCAGTGCTGATCCAGGGCGCCAGTTCCGGCGTCGGGCTGATGGCAATGAAGATCGCCAAGGTTCTGGGCGCCGGGCTCGTCATCGGCACATCGACCGATGCGGGCCGCCGGGCGAAGCTGACGGACTTCGGCGCCGACCTCGCGGTCGATTCGCGCGATGCCGGATGGGTCGACCAGGTGCTGCAGGCGACCGACGGGGCGGGCGTCGATCTGATCGTCGATCAGCTTTCGGGATATGTCGCGAACGACAACATGCGCGCGACCAGATTGATGGGCCGCATCGTCAATGTCGGGCGCCTGGGCGGCTTCAAGGGCGAGTTCGATTTCGACCTGCATGCGCTCCGCCGCATTCAGTATATCGGCGTGACCTTCCGCACCCGGACGGTCGAGCAGGTGCGCGAAATCGTGCGGAAAACCTATGCGGACCTCGGCGCCCATGTGGCGTCGGGCGCGCTCGCCCTGCCGATCGACAGCGTCTTCGAACTGAACCGGGCGGCTGACGCGCTCGCGCACATGAAGGCCAACGTGCACTTCGGCAAGATCGTGCTCCGGGTCGATTGAGGGCAGGCGATCAGTCGGCGGCTGTGGGGATGACGGCTTCGACGTCGATCTCCATCAGCATTTCGGGCTTGGCGAGCCCGGCGACGATCAAGCCGGTCTGGCACGGGAAGACGCCCTTGAGCCAGCGCCCGGCGACCGCATAGACGGCTTCCCGGTCTTCGCGGCGGGTCAGGTAGATCGTCGTCTTGACGATGTGGCTGAGGTCCGACCCGGTTTCTTCAAGCAGCGTCCTGACGCAGGCCATGGCGTTCTCCGCCTGGGCGGCGGCGTCGCCGGCGCCGACAAAATTGCCGTCCAGGTCGAGGCCGGTCTGGCCGCGCAGCCAGATGCGGTCGCCGGCGCGGACGGCCATGGCGAGGTCGTAATCGACCGCCTGGCCAGGGTTTGCGTCCTTCGCGTTATAGGTGCGGAAGCGTTGATGGGGCATGGGTTCGGACCCTCGCGCAAGGTTTCACGGACGCGCCATCATCGCGCCGGAATCGCCGGTCCGCCAACCGTTTGCTCAGTCCAGGGTCGAGGGGTAGGCCGCTTCCGCTTCGGGCGCGAAGGGGGAAGGGCGGCCGATCGACCAGTCGCCGCCGGCTGAAGCCGCCCCGATCACATGGTCGCTTGCAAAGACGCGGACGCCAGTCGCGGCTTCCAGGAAATGCACGAAGGCGGCCCCGTCATCGCCAGCCGCGACATTGCAGGCCCAGAGCGCAATCTCGCCCTTCGGTCCAAGCGCCATGCCGATGTCCCCCAGAAGGTCGAGCCGGCCCTTGAGCGCCTGGGCGTCGATCCTGTGACCGGCGAGGTCGATCGCGCCCGGCGCGCCGTGGGCGAGGATATGCAGCGCCGTCGGCGCCTTGCCGCGGCGCAGGACGTCCGCGATCTGGGTCAGCGGATGCGCGCGATTATGCAGCCAGACCACGTTCACCGGGCGGGCCAGGTCGCCGATCAGCAGATGCGCGTCCCAGACCGAATGATCGTAGAACAGGATTTCCTCGGCCGCGTCGAAAGCCGCCGCATGGGACGGCCAGGGCGCCAGCGTCTTCGGCCCGCGCGCCAGCGCCGCCTCCTCAGGCGCGGCATAGGGATGCCAGCCCAGAGCCGCGTCGCTCGCGTCACTTCGGAAAGCGGCGGCGAGGGTCGGGTCTGGCATGATGCTGCGCTCACGGCTGAGGTTTCGATGCAGCATGAATGCTATCGAGCAGGCCCTAAAAACCCTTTAACCAAGCCCCGTCTTCAAGGGCCGCTCGAATGCGGCCTATCAGAGGCGCTGGCCTGGATATGTGACAAGCCGGTCTGAGCTATCCTTCTGTTTTCCAACGATCAATTTGTAGAACACGATGCCTGTGTGCACGAAATCGAGCAGGAGCAGGCCGAAGCCAATGAACACCAGGGTGAAATCGGTCGAATGATTGACGCCGAACAGCAGATACATCGATGCGATGAACAGTCCAAGATCGAAGAGTCCGTGCAGAAAGTTCCCGAGATAGAAGTGATGGACGCCGACCGTCCCAAACACGCCGCAGAGGGCGACGGCGACGCCAAAGCTCTTTGGGCTGATTTCATCGGCCGGCAGAGGCCTGGCTTGCATGGTCGGAAGGCCGCATTCGATGCATATTTCGGCGGCAGCCGCGAGCGGGTTCCCGCATCGAACGCAGTACGGCATGCTTCCGAGCCTTTCCAGAATCAACCTTGCAGAGCCTACGGAGCCCGTTGTCGCTAGGGTCGGTTAGCGCCCCCGTTAGCGGCGCAACGGCAGGCCGTCTTTGTCTTTGAAGCTGCCGACGATGATCATCACCAGATCGATCAGGGTCCAGATGCCGAAGCCGCCCAAGGTCAGGATCATCAGAATGCCGGTTAGGATTTTGCCGACGTAGAACCGGTGAATGCCGAACGTGCCGAGGAAAAAGCAGAGCAACGCCGCTGGAACCATGCTCTTTGTCGATACGGGGCCGCCGACGGCGCGGTTTGGCGCGCCGCAGGACGGGCAATTCGGCGCCATTGCGGACATACCCGCGCCGCATTCGCTGCAAAAAACCTTCGGCGATGTTTCGGCGCCTCCGGCAGAAGAGGCTTGCTGAATTTCATTCATGGCGATTCCCCTTGTCGAGCGCCCCGATGCGCCCCCGCGCTGTCGATGCCCTGAAGCATATCTGCAACCGCGCGCGCGACGCTATACTAAAAAGTGTTAGCGCCGCGCGCGTGCGGTCCTCGCCCGCTCATTCTTGTGGCGAGCGATCAACCCGGCCTGCGCCGGTCCGGCCACTGGCTGCGTTGCTCTAAGCGGCCACCGCCGCTGCGAGCCGTGCGACTGGGCGGTCGTCGATGGGCGCGTGCAGCGCTGCGGCCGCCAAGCTGAGGCCGATGGCCATCCACCATACGGCGTCGTAGCGCCCGGTCGCGTCGAACACGAGGCCGCCGATCCATGCGCCGGCGAAGTTGCCGAGCTGGTGGCTGAGGAAGACGACGCCGAACAAGGTCGCCATGTACCGGGGGCCGAAGACCCTGGCGACGATGCCGCTGGTCAGCGGCACGGTGCCGAGCCAGATAAAGCCCATCATGCCCGCGAAGATCATCGCAGACGTCTCGGTCAGGGGGACGCTGATGAACACAGCAATGATCGCCGCGCGCGCGAGATAGATCCCGATCAACAGGTGCTTCTGTCGATGCAGCCCGCCCAGATAGCCCGCGGTCCAGGACCTGAACATGTTGAAAAAGGCGATGACCGCGAGGGCCGAGCCCGCAAAATAGAGACCGAGGCCGCCATCGGTTAGATAGGCGGGCAGGTGGGTCACGATGAACTGCACCTGAAACCCGCAGACGAAAAACCCGGCGACCAAAAGGCAATAACCGCGATGGCCGCCTGCCTCCCGGAGCGCATCGGAAAGTTTCTGGCCGACGCCGGATGGCGTCCGCCCCCGGTCTGCGGCGCGAAAGCACAATGTGACCGGGATCAGCAGAGCGAAGATCGACGCCAGGATCAGCAGCGCAAAGCGCCAATCCGCGGCTTCGATGACGGCCTGCATCCCGGGAATGATCAGGATCTGTCCGGCGGTGCCGCCGGCCGTCGCAAACCCAAGCCATAGCGAGCGCTTGTTCTCCGGCGCAGCGCGGCCGATGGCGCCCAGCATCACCGGCAGGCCGCAGGCGCTGATGCCCAGGCCGACCAGTACGCCGCCGCCGAGATACATGGAGAGCGGGTTCGTGGCCTCTGCCATGGCGACGAGGCCCGCGACATAAAGCAGACAACCGATGGCGACGGTCCGCGCCGTTCCCCATCGGTCCGATACGGCGCCCATGAAAGGGGCCGCGAAACCGTTCAGCAGGGCCTGGACGGCGAAGACAAGAGACAGGCTTTCCCGCCCCCAGCCAAGCTCGGTCGTGATCGGCAGCATCAGCAGGCCAAAGCTTTGCCGCGTGCCGAAAGCGATCGCCAGGATGACCGCCGCGGCAATGAGCGTCATCAACGCCGCGTTGGACGCGCGAGCTGCTTGCATTGGTCCTATCGCCTTCCGCCCACGCTTCGGCGGAATCGCCAGAAGCGTGGGCGGATCTGCTAAACAGTCTCAGCATCCAGGGCAATAGGCGCGCCCTGTTCGCGCCGAACTGTCAGTGCGATCAGGCCAGATCGAAACGATCCGCGTTCATGACCTTGGTCCAGGCGGCGACGAAGTCGTGCACGAACTTCGCGTTATTGTCGTCCTGGGCGTAGACCTCGGCATAGGCCCGCAAGATCGAGTTGGATCCGAAGACGAGATCGATGCGCGTCGCAGTCCATCTGCTTTGGCCGGTCTTGCGGTCGCGGATATCGTAGAGGCCGCCGCCGGTCGGCTTCCACTCGTTGGCCATGTCGGTCAGGTTGACGAAGAAGTCGGTCGTCAATGCCCCGACCCTGTCGGTGAGCACGCCATGCGCGGTCCCGCCGTGGTTGGCGCCCATGACGCGCATGCCGCCGACGAGACAGGTCATTTCCGCCGCGGTCAGGCCCATCAGCTGGGTCCGGTCGAGCATCAACGCTTCCGCGCTGACGGCATAGTCCTGCTTGAGCCAGTTGCGGTAGCCGTCATGAATCGGCTCCAGGGGCGCGAAGCTTTCGCCGTCGGTCTGCGCATCGGTGGCGTCGCCGCGGCCCGGCTGGAAGGGCGCCGTGACGTCGATGCCAGCGGCGCTGGCCGCCTGTTCGACGCCGATATTGCCAGCCAGCACGATCACGTCCGCGATACTGGCGCCGCTTTCGGCCGCGATCGGCTCGAGCACGCCCAGCACCTTGGCCAGACGGTCGGGCTCGTTGCCTTCCCAGTCCTTCTGCGGCGCCAGGCGGATACGGGCGCCGTTGGCGCCGCCGCGCAGGTCCGAGCCGCGGAAGGTCCGCGCGCTGTCCCAGGCGGTCGCGACCATCTCGGCGATGCTGAGGCCGCTGGCGGCGATCCTGGCCTTCACGGCGCCCACGTCATAGGACGTCGAGCCGGTCGGGACCGGGTCCTGCCAGATCAGGTCTTCTGCCGGCACGTCCGGACCGAAGTAGCGGACCTTGGGTCCCATATCGCGATGGGTCAGTTTGAACCAGGCTCGCGCAAAGGCATCCTTGAAATACGCTGGGTCGGCCATGAATTTCTGGCAGATCGCGTTGTAGATCGGATCCATTTTCATCGCCATGTCGGCGTCGGTCATGATCGGATTGCGGCGGATCGAGGGGTCGGTGGCGTCCGCTGGCTTGTCCTCTTCCTTGATGCCGATCGGCTCCCACTGCTGGGCGCCGGCTGGGCTTCTGCGGATTTCCCATTCGTAGCCGAACAACAGGTCGAAATAGCCCATGTCGAACTGTGTGGGCCGTGTCGTCCAGGCGCCTTCGATGCCGGAGGTTACGGCGTTCGCGGCCTTGCCGCCCATATTCGGGTTGGCCCAGCCGAAGCCCCGCTGATCGACGTCCGCACTTTCCGGATCCGGACCCAGGGCGCCGGCATCGCCATTGCCGTGAGCCTTGCCGACCGTGTGGCCGCCGCAGGTGAGGGCGGCGGTCTCCTCGTCGTCCATCGCCATACGTTCGAAAGTTTCGCGCACCGCTTGCGCCGTCTTCAACGGATCGGGCTTGCCGTCGACGCCTTCCGGGTTGACGTAAATCAGGCCCATCTGCACGGCCGCCAGCGGATTCTCGAGCGAGGTCTCGTCGCCTGCTTGCGCGTAGCGATCCTTGGCGAGCCACACCTTCTCGGAGCCCCAGTAGGTGTCCTTCTCCGGGTGCCAGATGTCGACACGGCCGAAGCCGAAACCGAAGGTCTTCAAGCCCATGGACTCATAAGCGATGTTGCCGGCGAGAATGATCAGGTCGGCCCAGCTTACTTTGTTGCCGTACTTCTTCTTGATCGGCCACAAGAGCCGCCGCGCCTTGTCGAGGCTGACATTATCGGGCCACGAGTTCAAAGGCGCGAAGCGCTGATTGCCGGCGCCGCCGCCGCCACGACCATCGGCGAGCCGGTAAGAGCCGGCGGCATGCCAGGCCATGCGGATCATCAAGCCGCCATAGTGGCCCCAGTCGGCCGGCCACCAGTCCTGACTGTCTGTCATCAGGGCCGTCAGGTCGCGCTTGAGCGCCTCGACGTCGAGCTGCTTCAGCTCTTCGCGATAGTCGAAATCGGCGCCCATCGGGTTCGTCTTGACATCGTGTTGATGCAGAATGTCGAGATTGAGGGCGTTCGGCCACCAATCCATGACAGTCGCGCCTGCGGCGGTATTGCCGCCATGCATCACCGGGCATTTGCCCATGCCGCTTGTGCTGTTTCCGTCCATGATGCTCTCCATCTTCTGGTTCTTGGTCATCAACTGAAGCGTCGGGCGCAAAACGCAAGCGCCAGATGTCCCGACGCATTTTTGCCCGTAGCCCCGCTTGCCGACATTTGTAGCAAGAGCATACAATCAGGTAAAATTGTTTATCCTGATGGCTTCGATAAGAAATACCTATGAACAATGTGACCCTGAAGCAGATTCGGTACTTTGCGGCGTTAGCGCGCCATCGCCACTTCGGCCGCGCCGCGGCCGCCAGCGCAATTTCACAGCCGGCCTTGTCCATGCAGATCAAGGAGTTGGAGGATGCGCTCGCGACGCCATTGTTCGAACGGGGCGGGCGCTCTATCAGCCTGACCGGGTTTGGCCAGACGTTTGCCGAGCGCGCCCGCGAAATCCTGCTTGCAGTCGATGAACTGGGCGATCTGGCGCGGGCCTCACGGGACCAGTTGGTCGGAAAGCTCCGGATCGGCGTGATTCCGACGATCGCGCCTTATCTCCTGCCCGCCTTCGTCGCCGGATTGACGGACGCCTTGCCTGGGATCGACCTCCGGATCCGCGAAACGCTGACTTCGCGGCTGATCCAGGAACTGGCGGACGGCCAGCTCGACGCCGCCATTGTCGCCCTGCCGATTTCCGAGCCGGCGCTGACCGAGGTTGCGCTGTTCGACGAGGCCTTCCTGCTGGTCCGCCCGGCGGCGGACGCCGCGAAGCCCGCGCCCGACCGTTGGGCGCTTCGGAAGATGCCGCTGCTATTGCTGGAGGAAGGCCACTGTTTCCGCGACCAGGCCCTGGCCTTCTGCAACATGCATGGGGCCGAGCCGCGCGCCTCGCTGGACGCCAGCTCGCTTTCGACGCTGGTGCAGATGACAGGGGCCGGCATCGGCGTCACCTTGATCCCGGAAATGGCGGTTGCGGTCGAAACCCGCTCGGCTGCGGTGTCGGTCGTCCGGTTGCCGAGCCCAGAGCCGTCGCGGACCGTCGGCATGATCTGGCGGAAGACCAGCCCGCTCGCGCCGCGGCTGCAGGAGGTATCGGACATTGTGCGCACGGCGGCGGCGCGGCGGCCCGCGATCTGATATGTTTGGAACAATGACCCGACTCAACCGTTGGCAATGCAAGGGCTGCATTGAGGTGAAGCAAGGCGCCGCGAGGGGGATGCGCTGGCCGTGGGCGCCTCTGGCGGGCCCCGGCCAGCGATCGGCCTGCTTGTCAGCCCGCAATCGGCGCCCGCGCGCCAGGAGGCATATTTGACTGCGACCCAGGATGCGACCCGGACCGAGCGCGATGCGTTCGGCGAAATCGAAGTGGCGGCCGACAAGTACTGGGGCGCGCAGACCGAGCGAGCGCGGCGGCTCTACAAGATCGGCCGCGAAACCTTCCCGCCTGCCTTGATCCATGCCTTCGGCATGCAGAAATGCGCCGCCGCCAGGGCCAATCGCCGGTTCGACGCGCTGCCGGAAGGCCTGTTCGCGGCGATCGAGCAAGCTGCCCTCGAAGTCTCGGAGGGACGGTTCGACGCGCATTTCCCCTTGCCCGTGTGGCAAGTCGGGTCGGGCACCGCGACCAACATGAACGCGAATGAGGTGATCGCCAATCGCGCCAACGAAATTCTGGGCTCGCCCCTGGGCGCCAAGGACCCCGTCCACCCGAACGACCATGTCAACCGCAGCCAGTCCTCGAACGACAGCTTCCCGACGGTCATGCATGTCGCGGCCGTGTTTGAACTGGAGCGCGGCCTGATCCCGGCGCTGCAAGGCTTGCAAAGCCGGCTGGAGGCGAAGGCGGAAGCGTTTGCGGGCATAGATCGCGTCGCGCGGACGCATCTCCAGGACGCCGTGCCGATGAAGCTCGGTCAGGCGTTCGGCGGCTATGCGCGGCAGGTCGAGCTTGGCGCGGGGCGCATCGCGTCCGCGGTTCAAGCGCTGCTGCCCCTGGCGCAAGGCGGCACGGCGGCCGGCACGGGCCTGAACGCCCCGCCGGGCTTCGACAAGGCGTTCGCCGCCGAAATCGCCAAGATGACCGGCATCGCTTTCACGGCCAATATCAACAAGTTCGAGGGCATGGGCGCCCACGATGCGCTGGTCGAGGCAAGCTGCGCAATGAATACCGTCGCGGCGTCGCTGACCCGGATCGCCAATGACATTCAGTTCCTCGGCGCCGGCCCGCGCGCCGGCCACTCAGAACTGCATCTGCCCCATGACGGCCTGACCTCGTCGATCATGCCGGGCAAGCGCAATCCGACCCTGGCCGAAACCCTGCTCCAGGTCTGCTATCGGGTGATGGGCAACCATGTGACCGTGACCCATGCGGGCGCGGCCGGGCATTTTGAACTGAATGTTGCGAAACCCGTCATCATCGACGCCATCCTGCAATCGGCGGCGCTCATGGCGGAAGCTGTGACCGCCTTCGCCGACGGCCTGGTCGCAGGCATCGAGCCCGACCGGAAGACGCTCGCCTCAGATGTCGCAGGCAACCTGATGGTGGCGACGGCGCTCAATCCGGCGATTGGCTATGACAAGGCGGCGAAGATCGTGGCGAAGGCGCTGGAAGACGATATCGGTCCCCGGGAAGCTGCGATCCAACTCGGCTTCCTGACCGGCGAGGCCTACGATCGGATCGTGAAAACGGCGCTTGGCCTGGGCGAAGCTGATTTAACGACCTTCCGCGCCGACGGTCCCATCACGCCTTGAGCAAGGTCCGCCAGCCGTCCCACGCGCCGATCCTGCCGGCCATGATCTCGTAGCCGCGGCCTTCCGGATGCAGGCCGTCGGACGCTTTCAGGCTGTCGAGAAACTCCGCGTCGGTCGATAGCGACGAGAACAGGTCGAGATAGGCGAGGCCCATCTGCCGCGCCGCCGCCTTGTAGGCGTCGTTATAGCGGGCGATCGTGGCGTTATCGAAACTGAAAGAAAGCGCCGGGACGGGGGATACAGGCATCATTGCCTCGATCACCGGCGTCGGTCCGACCCAACAGGTCCGGCCGAAGCGGCTGGCGGCATTGACCATTTTCGCCATCAACGTAAGGCTGGCGTCGAGCGGGACGCGATTGGCTTGCGTCGCCGCGTTGTTGTCGACCGCCGTATCGTTGATGCCGAGCGCGAAGACGGTCGCGGTCGGGAAGGCGGGGGAAAGCCGGGCCATGGCTTCGGCCTCCCAGCGGGCGTCCGCAAGCTCTGTCGTGTCCGCCCGAACTCCCAGGTTATAGACGACCAGGTCGACGCCTTTCGGCCGCTCCGCCTGACCGAGGCGGATCGTCCAGCCAAGCAATGCGGCGTCGCCCGTGCCGTGGGTAATGCTGTCGCCGATGAACCCAACTCTGACCTGTCGCATGAATCGATCCCCCCAATTCCCGTCCCGGCCAAGGATGTCCCGCATCTCGCCCGGCATGCAAGTCCGCGAGGCGAACTGGCCGCCGCCCGCAGTAGCTTGGGGCCGCGAATGGCGGCATAAAGGGGGCGAGCAATTGCGAAGGGTCGAAGAAACGATGTCTGACGTCCGCTATGACGCCGCGACGCTGGAATGCTTCGCGGCGGCGCTGTTCGTAGAAGCAGGCATGCCGCACGACCGCTCGGCGATCGTCGCCCGCTATCTGGTCGAAGCCGACCTGATGGGCCACGACACCCACGGGCTCGCCCAGGCGGCCGGATATCTGAAGGACCTAAAGGCTGGAACCATGCCGGCCGACGGCGACGTCGATGTCATTTCCGACCGGACCGTGGCGACGGTCTGGGACGGGGGCTATCGCTCCGGCGTCTGGCTGGCGTGGAAGGCGGTCGATGAGGCGGCCCGGCGCGCGAAGCTGCATGGCCTTGCCGCCATCGCGATCCGGCGGTCGCACCATATTGCCTGCCTCGCGGCCTTCCTGCCGGTCGCGACGGACCAGGGCCTTGCGGTGATGCTGGTCTCATCCGATCCGTCGGTGAAAGCCGTCGCGCCCTTTGGCGCGACCGAGCCGTTGTTCACCCCGAACCCGATCGCCTTCGGCTACCCGACCGACGGCGATCCGGTGTTGATCGACATCTCGACCTCGGGCGCCACCATGGGCCTCGCCATGCGCACGAAAGGCGAAGGCGGGCGCCTGCCGGGCGACTGGCTGATCGGCGCCGACGGCAAGGCGACGAACGATCCGGACGTGCTGTTCGCCGATCCGCCGGGCGCCTTCCTGCCGCTCGGCGGGCTGGATCGGGGCCACAAGGGCTTCGGCCTTGGCCTGATGGCGGAAGCGTTGACCTCCGGACTCGGCGGTTTCGGCCGGGCCGACGACCCCAGCCAGTGGGGCGCGTCGGTCTATGTGCAATGCATCGACCCGGAAGCGTTTGGCGGGCGTGCGGCCTTCGAACGTGAGACCGGCTGGCTCGCCCGCGCCTGCCGCGCCGCGCGCTCCGCGCCGGGGGCGGCGGGCGCCCGCATGCCGGGGGATAGCGCCCTGGCGCGCAAACGCGCCGGGCTCGCCGATGGCCTCGCGCTGCATCCCTCCATCCTGCCGGCACTGACGCCGGTCGCGGCCGAGCTTGGCGTCGCCCTGCCGGAACCCCGGTCATGACCGGCGGCGCGGCCCCGGCGCCCGTCGCCTTCACGATGGCGGACGGCGTCGTCCTCCGCGGCGACGCCTATGGCGATCCGGCCGGGCGGCCGGCCTTGCTGCTGCATGGCGGCGGGCAGACGCGCCATGCCTGGGGCGGCGCGGCGCGAACCTTCGCGGCGCGGGGCTGGCGGGCGGTGGCGATCGATCAGCGCGGCCACGGCGAGAGCGACTGGGCGGCGGATCACGTCTACCGGATCAACCATTTTGCGCGCGACATGCGCGCGGTCGCGGCGACTTTCAGGGCGCCGCCGGCTGTGGTCGGCGCCTCGCTCGGCGGTCTCGCGACGCTTCTGGGCGCCGGCGAAGCGCCGAAGCCGGAAGCCGTCGCGAGCGCGGTCGTGCTGGTCGATATCACGCCGACGGTGATGCGCGCCGGCGTCGAGCGTATTGTAGGCTTCATGCAGAAGCGCATGCTGGACGGGTTTGCGGACCTTGATGACGCGGCGGACTATGTCGCCTCGTACCTCCCGGACCGGCCCCGGCCGAAATCGACGGCGGGCCTTGAGAAAAACCTGAGGTTGCGGGCTGACGGCCGCTGGTACTGGCACTGGGACCCCGGTTTCATGACAGATATCGACGTCCGCATGGAAGATCGCGACCCCGTCCGCATGAAAGCTGCGACGCGGCGCCTCACCATGCCGGCGCTGCTGGTCCGGGGCGGCAAGTCGGATCTGGTGACGCCGGAAACCGCCGCCGAATTCGTCGATCTGGCGCCCGACGGCCGCTTCGTCGACGTCGCCGCCGCGGGCCACATGGTGGCCGGCGATCAGAACGACGTCTTCATCGACGCGGTGACGGAGTTCCTAGGCTGAGCGCCTGTTATACCTGCACCTTGTCGAACGTGAACGGTGTCAGATCGGCGAAGGCCTGGCGGAGGGAATTGCCCCAGCCGGACGAAATTTCCTGGTAATAGGGATCGTCCTGGGTCATCCGGAATTTCCTTCCGATGGCGAAGCTGTCGGCCTCATAGACCTGCATGTCGAGCGGCAGGCCGACCGAGAGATTGGCCTTCACGGTGGAATCGAACGAGACCAGCAGCAATTTCACCGCTTCTTCGAAGGACATATGCGCGTCGAAGGCGCGGACCAGCATCGGGCGCCCGTACTTGGTCTCGCCGATCTGGAAGAACGGCGTATCGTCCGACGTCTCGATGAAGTTGCCTTCCGGGTAGATCAAAAACACCCGCGGCTCGGAGCCGATGATCTGCCCGCCGACGATCATCGTCGCTCCAAACGCGCTCGCCACGAGGTTGGAGCGCGCGGCCGATTGCTGAATCACCGACTGCAGCGTCTCGCCGACCATGTTGGCGATCTGGAACATCGATGAGGCTTCCATGATCGACGGCCGCGTCCCGCCGGAACAGCGGACGCGCTCGTCGAGGATGCTGACCACCGCCTGGGTCGTCGCCAGGTTGCCGGCGCTCAGCACTGTGACCATGCGCTCGCCCGGTATGTGCCAGGTGTTCATCTTCGGGAAGGTGGAGATGTTGTCGACGCCGGCATTGGTGCGGGTGTCGGAGAGGAAAACGAGGCCAGCGTTCATGCGCAGGCCGACGCAGTATGTCATGTCTTGGGTTTCCGCCCGTGAAGGCACACCTTGTTGCTATTGTTCCACGCGGATGTGCACAGCGAGCGTCTCGCTATCCGCTCCCCGCGTCAAGCCCGAAATCGGCGCCGCTTCCCGGGCGTCGAGGCCGGTCGCGACCCTGACATAGCGGTCGTCGGGGCAGATGCTGTTCGCGACATCGAAGCCGACCCAGCCGAGGCCCGGCACGTAAGCTTCGGCCCAGGCATGGCCGGCATCCTGGTCTTCCGTGTCGTCCAGAAGCAGGTAGCCGCTGACATAGCGGGCGGGGTAGCCCATCAGCCGGGCCGCTGCCGTGAAGATATGGGCATGGTCCTGGCAGACGCCCTTTCCGGCGACGAGCGCCGCTTCGGCTGTGTCCAGGGCGTCGGAGGCGCCGACCTCATAGGCGACGCTCTCGCCGAGCTTGTCGGAGAGCGCATGTAGGCGCGCGATATCCGTGGCGTGATCGCCGATCCCGCCGACGCTCGCCGCAAGCGCGCGCAAGGCGTCGCCCGGTTTGGTCAATGGCGTCGACCGTTCGAAGTACCAGAGCGGCGCAAAGCCGCCATGGGTGCCGACGACGCCGGCCGCGTCGGTCGTTTCGACCTCGCCTTCGCAATGGATGCTGATGGCGTCGACGTTTTCCTGGATGCCGATCAGGATGACCTGGTTGTTGTGCTGGTCGTCGAAGCGCGCCTCGACTACGCCGCCGGAGACCCTGACATTCCAGCGCAGCACGGTCTGGCCGGCGCGGGATTTCGGCGTCATCCGCAGTTCCTGCAGGCCGAACCGGATGGGCGCGTCATAGCGATAGGTCGTCGTGTGCTCGATCTTAAGCCGCATGAGGCGAAGACTCACTCATTGAACCGGTAATCCCGTTCGATCTGCTCGGCCAGCGTATTGTTGGAACGGATGAACGCATCCAAAGTTTCATGCAGGCCGAATTCCATGATCTTCTCGATCGGCTTCGATGTCAGGCGCGTCTCGTTCTCGATGGCCAGTTGGGTGGAGGGCGTTTCTTCCCCGTACTCTTTGGCGATCTCGCCGAGGTTGCTGGTGATCGCGGCCGAGCAGAACGCCAGGGAACGCGGCAAGCGCTTGTCCAGAATGAGGAATTCGCCGATCCCCTGCGCCGTCATCTTGTCCTGGGTGAGCCAGCGATAGGCGCGCAAGCTGGAAAGCGCCCGCAGGATGGTCTCCCACTGCACATTATCGAGCGCCGCCCCGACATGGGCGACCGAGGGCAGCAGGACATAATATTTGACGTCGAGAATGCGCGCCGTGTTGTCCGCGCGCTCCAGGAAGGTGCCGAGCCGGGCGAAATCGTAGATGTCGTTCCGGAGCATCGTGCCATGCAGCGCGCCGCGCACCAGGGCGCTTTGCTGACGGATCGTGTTCAGGACTGCCGGCAGGTCTCGGTCGCGCACAGGTTGCGCCAGCGCGTCCCGCAGGATCAGATAGTTTTCGTTGACCGCCTCGAAGACTTCGCGCGTCAGCGCGGTCCGCACGGCGCGGGCGTTGGTCCGCGCGGCTTCGGCCATGGAGTTGACGCTGGCCGGATGGCTTCGGTCGCGCAGCAGGAAGTTGATGACGTTCTCGCCGTTATAGCCCGAATAGCGATCATCGTAGGCCTTGCGGACATCAGCGGTGTCGAGCACGGACATCCATTCCTGCTCGGCCGCCGTGTTGCGGGTCAAGGCGATGCGGAACCCGGCTTCGACGAGACGGGACGTATTTTCGCAGCGTTCCAGATAGCGAAACATCCAGAACAGGCCGCCAGCGGTGCGTCCGAGCATCGGCTTATTCCTCCAGCACCCAGGTGTCCTTGGTGCCGCCGCCCTGGCTGGAATTCACCACCAGCGAGCCTTCCTTCATGGCGACCCGGGTCAAGCCGCCCGGAATGATCTCGATCCGCTCGGGCGAGACCAGGACGAAGGGCCGAAGGTCGACATGGCGCGGCGCGAGGCCAGCTTCCGTGAAGATCGGAACGGTCGAAAGCGCCAGGGTCGGTTGGGCGATATAAGCCTCGGGATTGGCCTTCAGCTTCTCGGCGAAGTCGGCGCGTTCCTGCTTGGTCGCGGCCGGGCCGACCAGCATGCCGTAGCCGCCGGAGCCATGGACTTCCTTGACGACGACTTCCGCCAGGTGCGCCAGCACATAGCGCAGCGCATCGGGCTCGGCGCAGCGCCAGGTCGGCACGTTCTTCAGGATCGCCGTCTCGCCGGTATAGAACTCCACGATATCGGGCATATAGGAATAGATCGCCTTGTCGTCGGCGATGCCGGCGCCGGGCGCGTTCGCCAGGGTGATGCCGCCGGCGCGGTAGATGTCCATGGCGCCGGGGGCGCCCAGCATCGAGTCCGGGCGGAAGGTCAGGGGATCGAGGAAATCGTCGTCGATCCGGCGATAGAGCACGTCGATCGGCGTATAGCCGCGGGTCGTGCGCATGGCGATGCGGCCATTGACGACCCGGAGATCGCTGCCTTCGACCAGTTCGACGCCCATCTGATCGGCGAGGAAAGCATGCTCGAAATAGGCGGAATTATAGACGCCGGGCGTCAGCACCGCGACAGTCGGCTCGCCGTGGGCCGCGGCCGGGGCGCAGGCGGCGAGCGAGCGCCGGAGCGCTTTCGGATAATGGCTGACCTCGCGCACCGGGATCGCCGCGAACAATTCCGGGAAGATCTGCAGCATCGTCTCCCGGTTTTCGAGCATGTAGGAGACGCCGGAGGGCGTGCGCACATTGTCCTCGAGCGCGAAGAAGTCGCCGGGGCCGGTGCGCACGATATCGACGCCGACAATATGAGTGTAGACGCCGCCGGGCGGTGAAACGCCGATCATCTGCGGCAGCAGAGCGACATTGCGGCGGATCAGATCCAGCGGCACGCGGCCGGCCTTGATGATCTCCTGTCGATGATAGAGGTCGTGCAGGAAGGCGTTGATCGCGCGCACCCGCTGCTCGATGCCCCGAGTGAGGCGGGACCATTCCGTGGCGCCGATGATGCGCGGCACGATATCGAAGGGGATCAGGCGGTCGGTCGCGTCCGGGTCGCCGTAGACGTTGAAGGTGATGCCGGTGCGCCGGAACATGCGCTCCGCTTCCTGGGCTTTCGCCCGCAGCCGGCTTTCGTCCTCATTGGTGATCCAGGCATGATAGCGTTGATAGGGCGCATGCGGCGTCAAGTCCGCGTCGCGCATCTCATCATAAAAATCTGGCCTGTCTGACATGACCGCCAAGGGTAGAGATTTTGCGCAATATGACAAGCGAGGCGAAGGCGGCAAAAACATGCTGGACACCGGGGTTTCCGCCCAAGTTTTGTGCAAATTGAGCAACATGACGGCAATAGCCGAAGATGCGGCCGCCGGGGGCGGAACCAGCGGAACCGCTGGCCGCGCCGCCTGTCAGGGGCGCCTGGCCATGGGCCGCTTTTGCGGTCTCATGGGAATGGCGATGACCTGGTTCGACGGGACGCGCTTTCCCCGCCGACGCTGCCGCTGGAACGCTCCCAGCCTTAGCGCGTCGAAGCCAGGTTTTGCGGCGCGCCGTTGCGCAGTTCGGCGTCGATCGTGTCCTTGAAGCGCTTGAAGCGTTGCAGTTCCTTGCCGCTCAGGGCTTCGGCGCTCTGGAAGCGCACCTGCTGCGGGTTGACCTGCTTGTTATCTTTGAGGATTTCATAGTGCAGATGCGGCCCGGTGGAGCGTCCGCTGGTGCCGACATAGCCGATGATCTGCCCCTGGCGCACGCGCTCGCCTGGCTTGACGCCGCCGGCGATGCGGCGCAGATGCGCATAGGCCGTGTCGTAGGAATTGCCGTGCTTGATCCGGATATAGCGCCCGAACGTGCCGTTCCAGCCGGCCATCTTCACGACGCCGTCGCCAGCCGCCTTGATCGGCGTGCCGCTCGGGGCGGCGAAGTCGATGCCCTTGTGCATCCGTGAATAGCGCAGGATCGGGTGGCGGCGCTTGCCGAAGCCGGAGGATATCCGCGCGCCGTCGACCGGCGTCCGCAGCAGCGCCTTCTTGTTGCCGCGCCCGTCCTCGTTGAAATATTTGACCTGGCCGTCGGCATATTCATGGCGGTACAGAGTGATCCGGCGGTCGCCGATTTCCAGGGATGCGAACAGAATGTCGCCCGAATGCACGACCGAGCCGTCGCGATCGACATAGCGATCGTAGACGATGTCGAACTTGTCGCCTTCCTTGACGTCCCGCTGAAAGTCGACGTCGAAGCTGAACAGGCGGATGAACGAAGCCATCGACCGGACCGGCACCCCGGCGTTCACGCCATCGACAAAGAGGCTGGAGGCGATAGTCCCGGCGCCGCGCGCCCGCTCCAGTTTCAGGGGCTTCAGGATTTCATAGGAAGCGAAGCCGCCATCCAGCGTCCGGCCGACGCCGGCGATGCGGTCGAAGCTCTTGACCAGTTGGATGCCGAGAAGGCGCCCGGGCGCCGCCTCGCCGATATCGGGGGCGAGGCTGATCGACACGGTGTCGCCGTCCCGGAGGGTGCGGGGGTCATAGACCTCGCGGAGCGCCTGGACCGAGCGCGCCGCTTCCTCGGAGGCGACGCCGGCGCGGGCCAGCACGGCGGAGAGCGTGTCGCCCGAACTCACTTCGGCGTCGGCCTCGATCGGCCCGCCCGCGACGAGCGGATCGGACGGGAGGCGGACGACGCCCGGCAGCATCGGCTCCGGGGCCTGTTCGATGGCGACGACCAGCGACTGCGGCTGAAACAGGCCGCCGTTCGCCTTGAATGCCGGGGCGACCGCGGTATAGGCGGCGCCGGCGCCGGCGCAGGTCAGGCCCAGCACAATAAAGGCCGGCGCCAGATGACGTAACGTCGCCGTCAGCTTGCGCTTGCGGTTCCGCCGTCCGAGTCGCGGCTGTCGCCGAAGCAATAGTGCCATCCCTTCTCAACCCTCTCACGCGGCGGTTCAGTCGCAATTTCGCCTGGCGCAGCATGTCGGCGACCCGGCGTGAGCGCCCAACTCGATGGGCGCGAGCGCTCCGGCCAGGCCGAAAAATGCCGATGTTCCGCGGGTCTGTCAACCGATCGTCATGTTGGGCGGAAGCTAGCACGGCGGCTCCCAGAATTTGGTTAACGGCAGGTCGGTTCCGAGCCGGCGATAATTATTGAAACAAAATTGAAATGCGTGTTGACACTCCGACGGGGAGCTTATAGAAACCCGCTCTCTCGACGGCCGCTGCGCCGTCGTTTGCGCTCTTGGACATTGAGAATAACAGAGAGGGGAGACGTGGTCGGCGTTAGCTGGTT
>ERZ888423.152-NODE-152-length-74596-cov-25.718289_pt1 | contig 74596 bp, 71 predicted proteins | sample MGYA00520523_ERZ888423 | MGnify/ENA primary metagenome ERZ888423 (study PRJEB32303, sample SAMEA104408611) | aquatic metagenome | biome: Brackish water; feature: Pelagic; material: water | place: Baltic Sea | collected 2014-06-08T10:24:00 | depth 30,27 m ... | reverse complement strand
ATGGTGCCCAGAAGAGGACTTGAACCTCCACGCCCTTACGAGCACTAGCACCTGAAGCTAGCGTGTCTACCAATTTCACCACCTGGGCAAGAGCAGGCCCTCACGCAAATCTTGCGGACTGGGACTGTCAGGGCGCGAACTGTACTTTTCCCGCGCGGCCCTGTCAATCCTAGCGTATAATTTGGTGACATCGCCAAAATCTCACAACAAAACTCTTACGGAAGATTCAGACCTTATGACCCGAAAAGGCAAAATTGCCGATCCCCATGCCGAGCGTGAAGCGGCAAATTACGAGAACCCGATACCCAGTCGAGAGGTTATCCTTGAGCTGTTGAGCGAGGCGGAAAAACCACTCGATCACAACCACATTGCGAAGAGCCTGAATCTGGTGGAGCCAGAACAGCTGGAAGCTCTGCGAAAGCGTCTGCGTGCCATGGAGAGAGACGGCCAGTTGATGGTTAATCGCCGCGATGCATACTGTCTGGTCGACAAGATGCATCTGTTGCACTGCCGTGTGCAGGGCCACCGTGATGGTTATGGCTTCGCGATGCCTTTGGCAGAGGGCGAGGACATTTACCTTAGTGCACGGCAGATGCACTTTGTGTTCGATGGCGACGAGGTGTTGATTCAGGTGACCGGGGAAGATCGCCGCGGACGTTTGGAAGGTAAGGTGATAGAAGTGCTGCAGCGCAAGCACAAAACGGTAGTGGGTCGTTATAAGGAAGAGAGCGGCATCGGTTTTGTCATCCCTGACAACGGCCGTCTCACGCAGCAGATACTCATACCCACCCAGGCAAAAGGCAGTGTTGAGTCGGGTCAAATTGTCACAGTGGAAATCACGGACTATCCCACCCGTCAACTCGGTGCCAAGGGTCGTATTGCCGAGGTGCTGGGTGAACACCTAGACCCAGGAATGGAAATTGATGTTGCCATTCGGTCACACGGGATTCCTTGGGAGTGGCCGGATGAAGTGCTCCATGAAGCGGCCGGTTTGGAAGCTGAACCGCTTGAAGAAGACAAGCAACACCGGGTTGATTTGCGTCAATTACCGTTTGTGACTATTGATGGTGAGGATGCCCGGGATTTTGATGACGCGGTTTACTGTGAAGAGGGCAGTGGTGGAAACTGGCGTCTTTGGGTGGCGATTGCCGATGTCTCCCATTATGTTTGGCCTGATTCCGCTCTCGATCAAGAGGCATCATTGCGTGGCAACTCCGTTTATTTCCCGGCGCGGGTGGTACCTATGCTGCCGGAGGCACTATCCAACGGTCTGTGTTCACTGAAGCCCGATGTAGATCGTCTAGCGATGGTCTGTGAAATGGAATTAACCGCTGCTGGCGTACTGGCTAAATACCGTTTTTATGAGTCGATTATTCATTCTCATGCCCGGTTGACCTACACCCAGGTGGGTGAGGTGTTGGAGCAGGGCAGTCACGCTGACGTCGACAGCCAGCGTGTGCCCGACCTTAAGCGCCTGCACAGCCTCTATCGTGTGTTGCGCGCCGCACGGGACAAACGCGGCGCAATCGATTTCGAGACTGTGGAAACCCGCATTATATTCGATGAGCACCGCAAGATTGAAGCCATTGTGCCGGTGGTGCGAAACGATGCGCACAAGCTGATCGAGGAGTGCATGCTCTGTGCGAACGTCGCGACGGCACGTTTTTATGACGCTAATAAGCTGCCCATACTCTTTAGGGTGCATGAGGGGCCGGGAGAAGAAAAGCTCGAGGGCCTGCGCAAGTTCCTCGGGGAATTGGGTCTGGATCTTGCCGGCGGCGACAAGCCGACCCCTGTCCACTATCAGCAACTGTTACTGCAGATAGTCGACCGAGAGGATGCAAATGTGATCCAGACAATGCTTCTACGCTCCCTCAGCCAGGCCGTCTATCAGCCGGAAAACAAAGGTCATTTTGGCTTGCACTACGAGGCTTACGCTCATTTCACCTCGCCCATACGACGTTATCCCGACTTGCTAGTGCATCGAGGGATACGGCACCTTATTCGCAGCGGCGGTAATGCAAAAGGTGTGTTGCGAATTAAGGGCGCTGAGCCCATCCCGGCTAAACAGATATTTCCCTATGATGTTCGTTCCATGGTAATCCAGGGAGAGCATTCATCTATGAGCGAGCGCCGTGCGGATGACGCCACCCGGGAAGTCGATTCTTGGCTCAAGTGTGAATATCTGCAGGAGCATGTCGGAGACGAATTTGACGGCGTTATTAGCGCGGTCACGGGCTTTGGCCTATTCGTGGAACTCAAAGACCTTTATATAGAAGGGCTTGTCCACATCACGGCCCTGCCAGGCGATTACTACAACTTCGATAAGGCCCATCAGCGCCTAACCGGTGAGCGCTCAGGACGCAGTTTTCAGCTCGGGGGCATTGTTCGGGTGCAGGTGGCTCGGGTAGACCTCGATGATCGCAAGATTGAACTGGAGTTGATCGACGCCAAAAGTCCGCGCAATGCTGCATCAAAAAAGTCTGCGGGTCGTCCGCCTGGCAAGGCTGCCAAAAAAGCGAAAAAAACCACTCCCTCCCCCAAGACAAAAAGTAAGACCGGGCCAAGGCGGCGCCGTTAAACATGGAATACGTCTACGGCATTCACACGGTTGAGAGCCTGCTGCGTCGCAATCCCAAATCAGTGCAGTGCTTGCTGCTGCAAGTGGGTCGTGACGATAAGCGCATGGCCGCATTGCTGGAGTTGGCGCAGAATCAGGGAGTCGCTGTGTCGCGCGAGCCCCGTGCTGACCTAGACGCCATGGTCAGCGGGCGTCACCAGGGGGCGGTGGCCCGCATGAGTGCTGCTGCGGTGCAGGAAGGGTCTGCCGCGTCCAATCTGTGGCGTGAGTCTGATTTGCTGCAGGCCGTTGAAAATAAGAAGGGTCCAATGCTGATTTTGGTGCTGGACGGTGTTACCGACCCGCACAATCTGGGGGCCTGTTTGCGCAGTGCGGATGGGGCCGGTGTCGATGCCGTCGTGGTGCCTAAGGACAATTCGGCGGATCTGACGCCCGTGGTGAGCAAAGTGGCCTGTGGTGCGGCAGAAGTAGTGCCCTTCGTCAGGGTGACCAATATCAGTCGTACTCTAAAGGCTCTGCAGGAACGCGGTGTGTGGCTCTATGGTGCCGACGGCGGTGCAGAAAAATCGATATATAACAGTGACTTAAAGGGATCTGTCGCGCTTGTCATGGGGGCTGAAGGCTCCGGTATGCGCCGCTTAACCCGAGAACAATGCGATGATCTGATACATCTGCCGATGGCCGGCTCTGTGGGTAGCCTCAATGTTTCCGTGGCAGCGGGTGTTTTTTTGTTTGAGGTGGTTCGCCAGCGCAGCGCCCCAGACAAATAATCTCCTTGTCACCTACTGCCAAACTCGGTAGACTTCGGCTCCTCAAAAATTGCCCGGCTATTTTGATGGCCGGTCCTCCTTGCTACACCACTATTGTGGGTAGCATTAACCCTTAAGGAGCTTATTGTATGCGACATTACGAGATCGTATTCATGGTCCATCCGGACCAGTCAGAGCAAGTGCCCGCCATGATCGAGCGCTACACCCTCGCTATCCAGAAAGATGGCGGTCAGGTGCATCGTCTTGAAGACTGGGGGCGCCGTCAGTTGGCCTACCCCATTAACAAGATCCACAAAGCACACTACGTGCTAATGAATGTGGAGGCTTCTAACGAGGCCCTGGAAGAGCTAACAACCACTTTCCGTTTCAATGACGCTGTTATTCGTAATCTGGTCATTCGCCGCAAAGAGTCTGTGATTGAAGAATCTTTTATCATGAAGGCTGAGAAAGAGAATCGTGAGCGCAAGAGCCGCTACGAAGAGCGTCAGGCGCCTGAGGCTGCCCCTGATGAAGTCGCCGCTGTTGCTGATGATGCCGGTGCCGATGATAATGAGACGGATAAAGAGTAAGTTTTCTCCGTCACGTAACGCATATAGAGGTTTAGAGGAGTATCACCATGGCACGTTTTTTCCGTCGCCGTAAGTTTTGTCGCTTTACTGCCGAAGGCACTAAAGAAATTGATTACAAGGATCTGGAAACGCTGAAGGCTTACGTATCCGAAACCGGCAAGATTGTACCTAGCCGTATTACCGGTACCAAGGCTAAGTATCAGAGACAGTTGGCGACCGCCATCAAGCGTGCACGTTTCCTGTCTCTGTTGCCGTACACGGATTCACACCTGTAACAAACCCTTGATCCGCGCATTGCCCAGTCGAGGTTTTTCTTGAAGGGCTTGGCAAATTTTGTCATGCGCGGACGACTGCAGGCGCTGGTGGTTATAATGGCGGGCGCCGGTAGCTTATTATTTTGTTGGATTAGCGCGGCGGCATTGGCGTTAGTTATCCTGCGCAAAGGTGTGGGATCTGGGGCCTGGTTATTCATGTGGGCCCTGTTGCCAGCCGGAACGTTGCTTTACGCCTATGGCGATAGTGGGCCAATGACGTTGTTGGTAGGGACCATGGTCCTGGCGCTGGTGCTGCGTAGCACGGTGAGTTTGTCGCTGGCAGTATTGGCAGGGGTAGGCGTTGGAGTTTTGACCGGATTGGCCCTGATGGCCTTCTCCGCAGAGTACCTGAATCAGATGGTAGCTTTCTTCAGTGAGTTTCTCGGTGCGCTTGAGGAGCAATTGTCGAAGGAAGGGCAACCCATCGTATTGCCCAGGCCGGAGGCGGGGCAGATTGCGGGTATGCTCGGTGCGGTAACGGCAACGATGTCGGTACTGTGCTTGTTGTTGGCGCGATATTGGCAGGCAGCACTGTATAATCCGGGTGGCTTTGGTGCAGAATTCAAAGCGTTACAGTACTCGACGGCGGTCAGTTCGACGCTGGCTGTGGCGGCCATCGCCCTTTGGGGCCTTGGCGAGCAGTACCGATCATGGGCGATGATATGCCTTCTCCCGCTGACGTTCGCGGGCCTTGCGTTAATCCACGCTCGTGTAGAGGCACTCGGACAGAGTAAGGGATGGTTAACGTGGTTTTATATCATCTGGTTGCTGTTTGACCCGGTGAAGTTTTTGTTGGTGTTGTTCGTTATCGCCGACAGCTGGATTAACTTTCGCCAGCGCTGGCTTAAAGCGCCGGGAAAAGAGCTGAATAAGCACGACGAGCACGACCAAAAAGACGATCGAGACATTTGAAGTGGTGGGAGAATACTCCCCGAAGAGAGGAACGTAAGATGGAAATCATTTTGCTGGAAAACATTGCCAAGCTAGGTAGGCTCGGCGATAAAGTGGATGTGAAGGCTGGTTTTGGCCGTAACTTTCTTATTCCACAAGGTAAAGCAGTGCGCGCCACACAGAGCAATACTGAAGAGTTTGAAGCTCGCCGCGCAGAGCTAGAAGCTGCTGCTGCCGCGCTAGTGAGCGCAGCTCAACTGCGGGCTGATGCAATCAATGCGCTGGGATTGATCACGATCGCTGCCAATGCCGGTGAAGAAGGCAAGCTGTTTGGTTCAGTCGGCACACGGGATATCTCGGACGCCATTGTGGCGCTCGGTTGTGAGGTGGACAAGTCTGAAGTTCGTCTTCCAACGGGCGCACTGCGGGAACTGGGTGAGTATGAAGTGGCTATTCAGGTCCACGGTGACGTTACGGCAATGGTTGCTGTTGAGGTCGTTCCAGAGTAAGTGATTGCGTGTGTTTCCTGCGGGGAGCGTCCAATCTCAGATAATGCGCCGACTGGCTTAGTCGGTGCATTTTTCGTTGTATGGCGGTTGCTATGCAATTGTGACCTGCGAGCAGGGTGTTTTCACTTCTTCTGATCGCCTATTTCCTATAGGCTGTATACCCGTAAAAAATAATATCCCTTATGGCCGACCCAGAGTTTCCCCGCAATGTTTCTGAAATCCGCTACCCCGGAACGGGTGAGATTGCGCGGATTAAGATGCAGCCGCATTCTGCTGAGGCAGAACAATCGGTGCTGGGTGGCCTGTTGCTCTCAGCCGACGGTTGGGACGCGGTTGCCGAATTGGTTTCAGACGGTGATTTCTATCGTTTAGGCCATCGCTTGATCTTTCGCCAGATAGCACAACTGGCTGAAGCGGCGGAACCGGTCGATGTCATCACCGTAGCCGATAAGCTTCAGGCCAGAGATGAACTGGACGCGGCGGGTGGACTTACCTATCTGGCAGAACTGGCCCAGAACACGCCGAGCGCCTCTAATATCCGGGCCTATGCTAAGGTGGTGCGCGAGCGAGCCTGCCTGCGCAAGCTGATCGAGGCGGCGCAGGAAATAGCCGAGAGTGGTTTCAACCCCGACGGACGCAAGTCAGATGAGCTGATTGACGAGGCGGAGCGCCGGATCATGCAGATCGGAGAGGACGGCCCCAAGGACGGTGCCCCCAAAGATATTAACCCTTTATTGCAGGCTGCTCTGGGTCGGATAGAGGAGCTGTTCCAATCCGGTGGCGCTATCACCGGCATCAGTACCGGCTTTATTGAACTGGACAACATGACATCGGGTTTACAGGATTCCGATCTTGTAATTGTGGCCGGTCGGCCCTCAATGGGTAAAACCGCTTTTGCCATGAACCTGGTGGAACATGCAGTATTAAATCAGAAGAAGCCCATTCTTGTATTCAGCATGGAGATGCCGGCCGACTCCCTGATCATTCGTATGCTGTCCTCCATTGGCCGTATTGATCAGACGCGTCTTCGCAATGGTAAGCTGGAACAAGAGGACTGGCCCAAGTTGAGTGCGGCGGTGACCAAACTTAAGGATGTGCCGTTGTACATTGACGATACCCCCGCACTCACGCCCACGGAGATACGCAGCCGTGCTCGGCGGGTAGCGCGTGAGCACGGCGGTTTGGGTATGATCATGGTGGATTACTTGCAGCTCATGCAGGTAGCGGGCTCATCCGATGGCCGTACGGCAGAAATTTCCGAGATATCGCGTAGCCTCAAGGCTATCGCCAAAGAGTTCAAGGTGCCAATGGTAGCGCTGTCTCAGCTAAACCGCTCACTCGAACAACGCCCCAATAAACGGCCGGTGAATTCAGATCTAAGAGAGTCTGGTGCCATTGAGCAGGATGCGGACGTCATTATGTTTATCTACCGCGATGAGGTCTATCACGAGGAGTCGGAAGAGAAGGGCATCGCCGAAATTATCATTGGTAAGCAGCGAAATGGTCCCATCGGGATTTGTCGTCTGGCCTTCATAGGCCAATATACACGCTTTGAGAACCTTGCTCGCGGCTCCTCAGGCGAGCGTTAGAGCCAGAACGTTTTGGCAGCGGATAATGTCGCTGCGATCTAAACGTTAGAGACCGGTTTGTTCGCGCAACTCGCGCAACCTGGCAAGCTGCTCTTGAGACGCAATCGGTTCAGAGGGCTTCTGTTCTATCGCTTCAGGTTCCGGCACTGTCAGTGATTCACCGCGCAGCACTCGCGCACAATACTTCTCATAGTGGCCCTTGAACACGGGCCAACTGGTGCGTTCGGTGTTGTTGGCCAGAAAGAACCAGTCGCTATCGCGGCCAGCCAGGTAAACAGCAGCATGGCTCCAAGCTTGGGCAGATTTAGGCGAAGGCGCACTGCAAGCTTCGACATAGGCATTGTGCGCAGGCGGGAGCCCCAGATCGGCTAGCCCTTGCTGGCAGCATTCAAGCATTCGGTTCAGTGTGGGCAAATATTCGCTGTGCTCTATGGCGTGCTTGGCCCCCTTCAGGATGTGTTCCACCGGATAGTCCGACAGTGACTCCAGCCACAGTTTTTTAATTTGATTGAGCTGCTGTGCGTCTGGGAAAGCCGCATAGTACTGGTTATGATAGTTCAGCCGGAACAAAGCGAAGACCTGATTGAGTGCATCAACATGCGCCTCAATGGCTAGTCTGCGACTGGCCTCACTCTGCCCAGGATGTGTCGGTGAGGTCTTGCTGGAGGCTTCGATCTCTCGTGCGACCCGTTGTACTCGTTTCTTTATGTCCGCCATTACTGTGTCCCGCTTGTTCAATCTGGTGACGTTTTGCCCAGTGGTGTTTTACATGTTGGATAAATTTGCTGTTCCAGGAGGTCTGCGCCTGGTTACTGTCGCGCCAGTATACGATGAACTCGGGCACGAGTGATTGGGCAAATTGGGTATCGATATGGGACAGGCGCAAAATATCAAAGACGTCACCGGAAGGCTGCCAGTGGTCAGCGATACGTTTGGGCTCTGTGCTGTGCTCCAGGCTGGAGGTGTATTTGGCCCACTGTATGCGGATATGCTGGATAAATTTTGAGTTGAGTTCCTTCGGATTGGCACCGCGCTCCCGCCAATACAGGATGAACTCGGGCACAGCCTGTTCAATAAATTCGCGCTCAATCTCTCCCCGCTCCATGATCTCCATAGCGTCCGCGCTGGGGCGCCAGTTATTGTCCAGTGTTGTGGTCGGTGGGACGCGGAACGATTCTGCCTGATTTTGCTGATGACGCCGCCAGGCGGAAATAATGTGCTGGCGGAACCTATTCTCCCAAGCATGGCTAGCCTCTGCGCGTTCGCGCCAGTAAAAGATGAAATCTTCCAGTTGGTCCAGGGCGAATTGGCGCGGTATGTTATGGTTCAGGCTTAACAACTGCAGCAAGTCTTCGCTGGGCGACCAGTGCAGCGGCAGTAGTCCCGCACTGCGCTTGGTCGGCGCCAATGGGGCTGGCTCAAATGTGGAAGGCTTATCGGTCGGCTTAACCGGTTCGTTCAGGGCAAACACCAGTTGCGTGGCTGTATGCAATGGCGCGGAGTCAATCAACAGCACTCCCTTATCTGCCAGGCTGCGGCTGATGCGATGTAAATCTTCTGCGCTCCAGAAGGGTAGGGTGCGCAGCAGGAAGGTTCTGTCCACACTGAGCCACGCGTAGCCGTTTCGGGTCTGCGGGCTGTGGTGTTCGAACAATGGCTGTAAATGCTGCAACAAAATGGCCTCCTCAAGGCCAATGGTTGCCGCCAGAAGCGGGGAAAACAACAGCTGTCGTTCGGGAATCAGGGAAAAATCTGACATCGTGGTACCGGAATCTTGTCGCAAGTGGGTTAGGATACCGCATTCGTGGAATCGGTGCGCGGTGCGCCTCGCTATCCAGCTTAAAAACTGAGTCCTTCTGGAAGAAAAATGGCAAAACAAAAGACTGCCTTTGTGTGCACCGATTGCGGCTCCGATTATGTGAAGTGGCAGGGTCAATGCGGCGACTGCGGGGCCTGGAATACGCTGACTGAAATCAAGCTCGGTCCAGAAAAAGGATCGGGCCGCGCCGGCGCACAGGTGCGAGGCAAGCTCGCCGGGTTCACCGGCAGTCTGGACAGCGCTAGAGTCCTTAAGGATATCAATTTGGAGGATCTGCCTCGATTCTCCTCCGGCGCAGAAGAGTTTGACCGAGTTTTGGGGGGTGGGTTAGTGCCGGGTTCGGCCATCCTGATAGGCGGCAATCCGGGCGCCGGTAAGAGTACTCTGCTACTGCAAACCATGTGCCATCTCGCCTGTACCATGGAGGCCTTGTATATCACCGGGGAGGAATCCCTGCAGCAGATCGCCATGCGTGCGCAGCGCTTGCAATTGCCGACAGACAAACTGCGACTCATGTCCGAGACCAACGTGGAAGCCATTGTCGGGGCAGCGCAGGAGCTCAAGCCTAAGGTGCTGGTGGTAGATTCTATTCAGGTGGTGCATACCGATGAGATCACCTCTGCCCCGGGTAGCGTGTCGCAGGTGCGCGAATGTGCCGCCTACTTGATCCGCCATGCGAAGCAGACCGGAATGGTGTTGTTGTTAGTGGGCCATGTCACCAAGGACGGCTCCCTTGCAGGCCCCAAGGTGCTGGAGCACATGATCGACTGTTCTATTCTTTTGGACGGCAGTGATGATGCCCGTTTTCGCACGCTGCGCGGACAGAAAAATCGCTTCGGTGCAGTGAACGAATTGGGTATTTTTGCGATGACAGAGCAGGGTATGCGTGAGGTCAAAAATCCTTCTGCTATTTTTCTCGACCGTGGCAGTGAGCCCGCCTCAGGCAGCGCCGTGATGGTCGTATGGGAGGGCACGCGCCCACTGTTGGTGGAGATTCAGGCGCTGGTGGACGACAGCCAGCTGGGCAACCCACGCCGTGTGGCCGTCGGGCTGGAACAAAACCGATTAGCCATGCTGCTGGCAGTGCTGCACCGTCACGGTGGTCTCCAAGTCGGTGACCAGGACGTATTTGCGAATGTAGTGGGCGGCGTCAAAGTACTGGAGACGAGTGCAGACCTTGCCTTGTTGCTGGCTATTGTGTCGAGTTATCGCGACAGAATCATACCGAGCGACATGATTATTTTCGGCGAGGTGGGTTTGTCGGGTGAAATTCGGCCCGTTCCTAATGGCCAGGAGCGTCTGGCCGAGGCCGCCAAGCACGGCTTCAAACGGGCCATTGTGCCAAAGGGCAATGCGCCCAAGCGCCCTATTGTTGGGATGGAGATAACGGCAGTATCCAAACTCGCCGATGCGCTGGCAGCGCTGGATTAACCCTCAGCTGGCCTGCTTTCTCTTCCCGTTTAAGGGTACCCACAAACAAAGGCTACGAGTTACTTGAGCTTGCGGTACTTCAACCGCTGTGGCTGATCTGCTGCAGCGCCGAGGCGTGTCTTGCGATCCTCTTCGTAATCGGTGAAATTGCCTTCGTGAAATACCACGCCACCATCATCTTCGTAGGCAAGGATATGTGTGGCGATACGGTCTAGGAACCAGCGATCGTGTGAAATCACCATGGCAGCTCCCGGGAAGACAAGCAGCGCATCCTCCAGCGCGCGCAACGTCTCTACATCAAGATCGTTGGTCGGTTCGTCGAGCAGCAGTACATTGGCGCCCTGCCGCAATAGTTTCGCCAGATGCAGGCGGTTGCGCTCGCCGCCGGAGAGATCCTTGACGAATTTTTGCTGGTCCGAGCCCTTGAAATTGAAGCGCCCCACGTAGGACCGAGAGGGCACTTCATAGTTGCCGATACGGATGATATCCAGGCCGTCGGAGAGTTCTTCCCATACGGTTTTACTGCCGTCTAGGTCATCGCGTGACTGGTCCACATAACCTAGCTCAACCGTCTCGCCCACATTGACTTCTCCACTGTCGGGCTGTTCCGCACCCATCAAAATTTTGAACAGTGTGGATTTACCCATGCCGTTGGCGCCGATGATGCCTACTATGCTGCCTTTGGGTACCGTGAAGCTGACATTATCGAAAAGGAGGCGCTCGCCGAAACTTTTGCGGAGGTTTTTAACGTCGATGACGCTGTCACCCAAGCGCGGCCCCGGGGGAATGTAGATTTCGTTGGTCTCGTTTCGAGCCTGATAATCCTGCGACTGCAATTCTTCAAAACGTTGCAGGCGTGCTTTGCTTTTGGCCTGACGACCCTTAGGGTTACTGCGTACCCACTCCAGTTCCGATCGGATGGCTTTTTGATGAGAGGCCTCTGTGCGTTTTTCCAGTTCCAAGCGTTGTTCTTTGGCGTCCAGCCAGTCCGAGTAATTGCCCTCGTGCGGAATGCCGCGACCACGGTCCAGCTCTAAGATCCAGCCTGCGGCATTATCGAGGAAATAGCGGTCGTGAGTTATGGCCACCACAGTGCCAGGAAAATCGTGTAAAAAACGCTCGAGCCAAGCCACGCTCTCGGCGTCCAAGTGGTTGGTTGGCTCGTCGAGCAGTATCATGTCAGGGTTGGAGAGGAGCAAGCGGCATAATGCTACCCGGCGCCGTTCACCTCCCGACAGTGTTTCCACACTAGCATCCCACGGTGGCAGACGCAGCGCATCAGCGGCAACTTCCAATTTGTGGTCCAGGTTGTGGGCGTCTGTGGCCTGAATAATGTCTTCCAGGCGGCCTTGCTCTTTGGCGAGTGCATCAAAGTCTGCATCGGGTTCGGCGTAGTCGGCGTAGACTTTCTCCAGCCCGCCGAGTGCATCGATGGCCTCCTGAACCCCTTCTTCGACATTACCACGCACATCCTTGTCTGTATTGAGCTGAGGTTCCTGGGGAAGATAGCCTATCTTGATGCCGGGTTGGGGCCGCGCTTCGCCAAGGATATCGTTATCCAGCCCCGCCATGATGCGCAACAGGGTCGACTTGCCCGATCCGTTGAGGCCCAGTACGCCGATCTTGGCTCCGGGGAAAAAGGAGAGAGAAATATCCTGCAGGATCGTTTTTTTGGGCGGCACGATTTTGCCGACTCGGTTCATAGTGAAGACGTATTGAGCCATTGAGGTGTGTCCGCTGTCTTGATGGTAGAAAGAAAATTTTAGCAGAAAAGAAGCGTTAATAGTTCAGCCTGCATCGCATACTACTCTTATATCGAGCTCGCGTTTCGGGTAAAATATGCGGCTGCCATCTGGGGTAGATTACATCTGCCCTGTCACCAATGAGAGGGATAAGCATGTTTGATAACAACATGACTATTGAAGGGTTCGACGATGAGATCTTTAGCGCCATCGCAGAAGAAGAACGTCGCCAGGAAGACCATATCGAGCTTATAGCGTCTGAGAACTACGCCAGTCCTCGCGTGATGCAAGCCCAGGGCTCTGCTCTGACCAATAAATACGCTGAAGGTTACCCCGGTAAGCGTTACTACGGTGGTTGTGAGTATGTCGATAAAGCCGAGGTGCTGGCCATTGAGCGCGTCAAGGCACTGTACGGTGCAGATTATGCGAATGTTCAGCCCCACTCGGGCTCCCAGGCCAACGCTGCCGTCTATCTGGCGCTGTGTAACGCGGGCGACACCATACTAGGCATGAGCCTGGCGGACGGTGGTCACCTGACTCACGGTGCCAAGCCTAATTTTTCAGGCAAGACATACAACGCCATCCAATATGGACTGAACGCCGAGACGGGTGAGATAGACTACGATCAGGTAGAGGCGCTGGCGCTGGAGCACAAGCCAAAAATGATCGTTGCTGGCTTTTCCGCTTACTCCCAGATTGTAGACTGGGCACGTTTTCGAGAGATCGCCGACAAAGTCAGTGCGTACCTCTTGGTCGATATGGCCCACGTATCGGGCCTTATTGCCGCCGGCATCTATCCCAATCCGTTGCCCTTCGCCGATGTCGTGACGTCCACCACTCACAAAACGCTGCGCGGCCCGCGCGGTGGCATTATTTTAGCTAAGGCAAATGCGGCGCTGGAGAAGAAATTTAACTCTGCGATATTCCCCGGAATTCAGGGAGGGCCGCTGATGCATGTGATCGCAGCCAAAGCCGTGAGTTTCAAGGAAGCTCAGAGCCCTGAGTTTGTAGAGTACCAAAAGCAGGTCGTCAAGAATGCCAAGGCGATGGCGGCCACCTTTATCAAACGGGGTATCAAGATTGTCTCGGGTGGCACCGAGAATCACCTGATGCTGGTCGACCTGATTGGCAAGCCCTATACCGGTACAGATGCCGATGCGGCTCTGGGCGACGCTAACATCACCGTCAATAAAAATGCGGTGCCTAACGACCCGCGTTCTCCGTTCGTGACGTCAGGTCTGCGCGTCGGCACACCTGCCATTACGACCCGTGGATTTGGTGAAGCAGAGTCTATCGAACTCACCGGCTGGATGTGTGATGTGTTGGAGTCGCTTGAGAATGGCACGTCCGAGGCGGTGATTGTTGCAGTAAAGGCTAAAGTGCTGGAAATTTGTCAGCGCTTTCCGGTTTACGGCTAACGCCCTGAGTTCGCCGACAACTGACAGCGGCCTCATACTCTCTTTTGCATGCTATGGATGCTCGATGGGGTGTGCGCTCACTCATCAACCCTCGGGCTTCGAGTAGCGAGCCCGCAGGCGCTCGTTGTTGCCTGATGCGTACCCTAAATGAGTCAAGTCGGGAACACTAAAAATGTGTTACTGTTCAGCGACTTAGATTAACGAGACTCGCAGATGCACTGTCCGTTTTGCGCCGCACAAGATACTAAGGTCATCGACTCACGGCTGGTTGCCGAGGGGGATCAGGTGCGCCGTCGCAGGGAGTGTCTAAGCTGTGCGGAGCGTTATACCACCTACGAGACGGCAGAGCTGGTGATGCCTCGGGTAATCAAGCAAAACGGTAACCGTGAGCCTTTCGATGAGACGAAACTGCGTGCGGGTTTGCTGCGCGCCCTAGAGAAGCGTCCGGTCTCTGTTGAGGATATCGAGGCGAAAATTAATAGCATTAAACATGTCCTGCGAGCGACCGGCGAGCGTGAGGTGGAGTCACTGGTGTTGGGTGAGTTGGTGATGGAAACCTTGAAAATACTGGATCAGGTTGCCTATGTGCGATTTGCTTCTGTTTATCGAAGTTTTCAGGATATCGCCGAATTTCGCAACGAAATAGAGCGGTTAGAAGCAGAACCGACAACAAACTGACCGGTTTTTTAACGCCCGCCTATGGATACTTCTTTTGATATACAGATGATGGCTCGCGCATTGCAGTTAGCGCGGCGCGGGCAATATTCGGCCACGCCTAACCCTTCTGTGGGTTGCGTACTGGTGCGCGACGGGCGCGTGATAGGAGAGGGGTTTACCTGTCCGGCGGGCGGTAACCATGCAGAAATTGAGGCCCTTTGCGATGCTGGTGACGCGGTCGGCTCCACGGCCTATGTGACACTGGAGCCTTGCAGTCATCAGGGCAAAACGGGCCCCTGTTCTGCCGCGCTGATTCAGGCCGGGGTCACACGGGTTGTCGTCGCTCTAGCCGACCCCAATCCACTGGTATTAGGCGCTGGTCTGGAACAATTGCGCGCGGCGGGTATCGCTGTGGAGTGTGGTTTGCTGGAGAGCGAAGCTCGCAGGGTAATTCCTGGTTTTATTGCACGTATGAGCCGAGGACGAGGGCGGGTGAGGGCTAAATTGGCTATGTCTCTGGATGGACGTACGGCCATGGCCTCGGGTGAAAGTCAGTGGATTACAGGTTCTGCCGCAAGACGGGATGTGCAGCGTTTGCGCGCGATGAGTTGTGCCATTGTCACTGGCGTGGGTACGGTACTGGCTGACGATTGTGCTCTGACTGTTAGACCGCAAGAGTTGGGCCTCTCACGTGAAGCGACCCGACTGGCCAGTGGCCGTCAGCCAATGCGCGTGGTGCTCGACTCACGTCTACAAACGCCGGCTGATGCCAAGGTGCTCGATGGGGCCGCGCCAACGCTGCTATGTCACGATGAGACGGTTGCGGTGCCCGCGGCTATTGCTGCCAGCGCCGTTGGGTGCCTGGCATTGCCACGCGGTGATAGTGGCTTGGATCTGCAGGGCTTAATGAAGTACCTTGCGGCGCAGCAATATAATGAAATTCTGGTAGAATCTGGTCCGCGTTTAGCGGGGGCCCTATTACAGGCGGGGTTGTTGGACGAGTTGATTGTTTATATGGCTCCCGCCCTACTGGGCGACAGGGCGCGTCCCTTGCTGGAGTTGCCGCTCGACAAGATGGCGGACAAAGTGCAGTTGCAGTGGGAAGACGTTCGCAAAGTCGGAACAGACTGGTGTTTTACGGCTATTCCCGTTCGAAGTAGTTAGTTCGTTACACACTGGCGTTAGTGAGAGCACACTTATTATGTTTACAGGAATTATCCAAGCCGTCGGCACCGTGGCCGACATGCAGCCTCGCGGCGGTGATATGCGTTTGCGTATCGACACCGGCAAGCTGTCTTTAGATGATGTGGCTCTCGGCGACAGTATCTGTACCAATGGTGTGTGCCTGACAGTCATTGAACTGTCTGGCGATGGATATTGGGCAGATGTTTCTGTCGAAACGTTAAACTTTACGACATTGGGCGATTTAAAGACCGGTTCTGTGGTGAATCTAGAAAAAGCGCTGACGCCGCAGAGTAGACTGGGTGGGCATATTGTCAGTGGCCATGTCGATGGTGTCGGCCAAATTGTGAGTCTCAGTGAAGATGCTCGCTCTATCCGCGTAGTGCTGCGCGCGCCGGATCAACTGGCCAGATATATCGCCCACAAGGGCAGCATCTGCATCGATGGCACCAGCCTGACCGTCAATGCAGTAAAGGGTGCAGAGTTCGATCTGAATATTATTCCTCAAACTATGGCAGAAACAGTGTTCGGCCACTACCGAGTCGGTAGCAGCGTCAATCTTGAGGTCGATGTGATCGCCCGTTATCTAGAGCGGCTTATACAAGGAGATGCTGCCGCAAATGTTTCTGGGGAGGGCTTGTCTATGGAAACGCTTGCCGAGAATGGTTTTCTGGGCAGTTTGAATACGAGCATGTGGAAACAATAGGAATGGAACTCAATAGCGTAGACGAACTGATCAGCGACATTCGCCAGGGGCGCATGGTAGTGCTGCTCGATGACGATGCTGACAGTCATAACGAAGGCGTGGTGATGGTGGCGGGCGAACACTGTGAGGCCAAGCATATCACCTTTATGGCGCGTCAGGCGCGTGGGCTGATCTGCCTGACTCTGACCAAAGAGCGCTGCCAGCAGTTAGATTTGCCCCCTATGGTCGATGGCGCGCAGGGAGAAAAATCTAATTTTACGCTCTCGATAGAAGGCGCTGTCGGTATCGATACCGGTATTTCTGCCGTCGATCGTGCGGCTACGGTGCAGGCTGCGGTGGCACCTCGTGCTCAACCGGCCGACATAGTGCAGCCAGGGCATATCTTTCCGCTCACAGCGATGCCCGGTGGTGTGCTGACGCGGGCTGGTCACACCGAGGCAGGCTGCGATTACGCGCGACTGGCCGGCTTGCTTCCCGCCGCCGTTATCGCGGATATATTAAAGCCCGACGGTTCGGTGGCTGATGGCCAGGCACTGCGTGAATTTGCGGCCCAACATGCCTTAAAAATTGGTTCTATTGCTAATCTGATTCATTTTCGTATGGTCAACGAACGCACGGTTCGCCGCATACGTGAGGGCATGATTGAAACTGATCACGGCCCGTTTCGTCTGACGGCCTATCGAGACCAGACCGCCGGGAAAGTACACGTCGCTCTGTCTCGAGGTGAAATTCAGTCGCATGAACCGACGCTGGTGCGAGTGCATGTGCAATCTGTTATGCGTGATCTTGTGACCAGCAATATGGCCGGCCACCCCACCTGGAGCTTGGGAAAATGCCTGCAGGCGGTGGCGAAAAATGGTTGCGGCGTGATTGTGCTGTTGGCGCACACTGAGCGCCCGGAGCAACTGTTGGCCAGTATTGATATGGCGCTGGGAGAGCACCCTAGCCCAGTGACCGGTGTGGTACCGGACGCCTACAACGAGGTGGGTCTAGGCTCACAGATTCTCAAGGATTTGGGCGTGGGAAAAATTCACCTGATGGGCGCACCCATAAAGTACAATGCCATTTCTGGTTTTGATCTGGAAGTGCTAGATTTTGTGGATCCCGGACAATAGAAGGACATGATTATGACTGATATCAAGACAATCGAAGGTACATTCACCAGCGGCAAGGGCAATTATTCTATTGTCGTGGGGCGCTGGAACAGTTTCGTTGTGGAGCCTTTGTTAAAAGGTGCCCTCGACACGTTGCGACGCCATGGTGTTAGCGATAAGCAGATCACCATCGTGCGCGCTCCCGGCGCTTTTGAAATACCTCTGGTGTGCAAAAAAGTTGCCGCCAAGGGTAATGTCGATGCCATTATTGCCCTCGGCGCGGTGATTCGTGGTGGCACCCCACACTTTGAATATGTCGCAGGCGAGTGCACCAAAGGCATTGCGATGGTGAGTATGGAATACGACATCCCTGTGTCCTTTGGCGTACTGACAGTGGATACCATTGAGCAAGCTATTGAGCGATCCGGCAGCAAGGCGGGCAACAAGGGTGAAGAGGCGGCTATGTCCGCACTGGAGATGGTTAGCCTTATGAGTGTGCTCATCTAAATGGAAAAGCCGGCGCACAATACGCTCGCCGCAGAGCGACGCAAGGCCCGGCATTACGGCATGCAGGCACTGTATCAATGGCATATGGCCGGTGCTGCGGTCAGTGATATTGAGGCAGAGTTCCGCACGGATTACGACTTTAGTCATGTCGACTTAGAGTATTTCCAGTCTCTTTTGCACAAAATTCCAGCCTGTCTGGATGAGTTGGACGAGGCCCTGGAACCGCTGCTGGACCGCAAGTTGAAAGACTTGGATCCCATCGAGCTGACGCTATTACGCATGGGGATGTACGAGCTTACTTGGCGCATCGATGTGCCCTATAAGGTCGTGATCAATGAAGAAGTAGCATTAGCGAAGAAATTTGGTGCCACAGACAGCCATAAGTACGTTAACGGTGTGTTGGATAAAGCCGCCAGACAATTGCGCAAGGTTGAAGTCGACGCGGCATTGTGATGCCAGGCGCCGAGTTTTCACTGATTTATCGCTATTTTTCCGATCTGGGTCGCGGCGATGCTGTAGACCTGTCGGTCGGTGATGACTGCGCCATCCTGCGTCTGGGCGAGGGTGAGAGATTAGCCACTTCCGTTGATACGATGGTCCCCGGAGTTCATTTTCCCTGCGATAGTTTTCCCGAGGATATTGCGTTTCGTGCAGTGTCTGTTGCCGTGAGTGATCTTGCTGCTATGGGTGCCAGGCCGCTGGGAATGACGGTGGCGTTGACGCTGCCGGAGGTGGACGAGTTGTGGCTTAACGCCTTTAGTCAGGGCCTGGCTGCGGCGGTTAGTGAGTATCAATTGCCGTTAGTTGGCGGTGATACCACGCGTGGCCCACTGTCGATCTCGGTACAGGTGATGGGTGCGCTGCCCATGACCCTGGCTCTGCTGCGCAGCGGTGCACGGGTAGGGGATCAGGTTTATGTGTCCGGCACCCTGGGCGATGCGGCTGGCGCCCTTGCTTTTTTACAGGGACAGTGGCAGCCGACGCCCGACTATGCTGAGTATCTGCTGGATCGCTTTCATCGCCCTCGGGCACGGCTTGAGCTTGGCTGGGCATTATTGGGTCTGGCCACCGCGGCCATCGATGTGTCCGATGGCTTGCTGGCGGATGCGGGGCACATTGCCGCCGCCAGCGGCGTAAAGATTTGTATTGAGACCGAGTTGTTGCCGCTGTCAGCTGCACTGTGTTCCCATGATTGCCCGCAGACGATTTTGCAATGGGCGCTGGGCGGCGGTGATGATTATGAGTTGTGTTTCTGTCTGCCGGCTGATGAGTCGCCTCCCGCCGGTAGTACGCGAATAGGGCAGGTGGAGGCGGGAGCCGGAGTGGACTTTGGATTGGATATTGACATACCGCACGGATACCAGCATTTTGATGACTAGAAATCTCGGCCTGACAACGGCAGTGTCCGCGGCACATGAACACGGTAATGACGATGTCTTCATCGCCTGATAGCCACTTGAAGCGACATCTTGCGCCCGATTTTCGGCGCCATCCCGTACAATTTCTGGCTTTCGGTTTTGGCAGTGGACTGTCTCCCAAGGCTCCCGGCACAGCGGGGACATTAGTGGCCGTGCCGATCTATCTGCTCATTGCCGACTGGAGTCTTCTCCAATATTCTTTTTTTATTATCATTTGCGCAGTGTTGGGTGTCTGGATTTGTGGCGCCGCCAGTCGGCAACTGGAGGTTCATGATCACCCCGGTATTGTGTGGGATGAATTCGTCGGGTACTGGATTACCCTTTGGGCAGTGCCGTTTGACTGGGTATGGATTATTGCAGGCTTTGTGGTGTTTCGCGTCTTCGATATTATCAAGCCCTGGCCAGTGAGTGTGCTGGACAGGAAAGTGGGTGGTGGGTTTGGTATTATGATTGATGACGTGCTGGCCGGAGTGATGGCCTGCGTGACATTACACATTGCGTTGTATTTTACCTAGCACCGCGCCGGAGGTATCTGCATGCCTACAAAGAAAGCGGTAACCCTGACGCTCAGTCTGTTGATGGTGGCTGCGCAGGCTTGTGGGGAGCCGGCCGCTGTTGTGGTTGAGGCACTCATGGGCAAGGCCGCTGTATTGATGATTGATGGCCAGCGCAAAATGCTGGCAGTGGGAGAATCTTTCGCCGGTGTGACTTTGGTCGCGACTGAAGCCACGACTGCCACGCTGGAAGTCGATGGACGAACGGAAACAGTCGGACTGTCTCGGCATGTTGCCACCACTTATCAGACACTCGAAGAGCGCGTTGTCACGATTGCACGTGATTCAAAGCTGCAGTATCAGACTAACGCGGTTATCAATGGTCGCAGCGTACTGGTACTGGTTGACACTGGAGCCAACGTCGTCGCTATCAGCTCATTTCAAGCTAAGGCGATGGGTGTCAATTACCTCGAGGATGGGACGCCATCCCAGGTGGAAACTGCCAGTGGTGTGATTGATGCCCACTCAGTGACCCTGCAGTCTGTGAGCGTTGGAGGGCTGCAGGTCGATAATGTTCCCGCGACAGTCTTAGAAGGTGCCTATCCCGCCACTATTTTATTGGGTATGAGTTATCTTCGGCACGTCAAAATACAGGAACATGACGGAATGCTATCTCTGTCGAAATCCCAATAGGCATTGCTCGCGCCCGATCACACAAAGCTGCTAGACTGTGCGACCTTTTGTTATGGATGTTCCGCGTGGCAGTGCGCTTCATAGAGTCCGCCCTCCTACCCACGGTTTGGGGTAAGTTCGATCTCCACGGCTTCGAGGATGAAGAGTCCAATAAGGAGCACGTGGTCCTTACCATGGGCGATGTGTCCAATGGGGAGCCCGTATTGACCCGTGTGCATTCCGAGTGTCTCACTGGGGATGCTTTGTTCAGCATGCGTTGTGATTGCGGCAGCCAACTGCAGGCCGCTATGGAGGCCATTGCACGCGAAGGCAGGGGCGCGCTGTTCTATCTGCGTCAGGAAGGACGTGGTATTGGTCTGCTCAATAAGATCAAGGCCTACAAGCTACAGGACGCTGGCGCAGATACGGTGGAGGCTAATGAGCGACTGGGCTTTGGCGCGGATATCCGCGACTACAGCATGTTGCAGTCCATGATCGAACACCTTGGCATCAACGCTGTACGATTAATGACTAACAATCCGCGCAAAGTGGCCGCGATGGAAAAGCAGGGCGTTGAAGTTGTTGCACGGATTGCTCTGCACACCACCAGTAATCCGCACAATGAAAAGTACCTGCGCACTAAGGTAGGTAAGCTCGGGCACATGATTGAAGGTAGCGAGTAGTCTGTAAAGTGGGCGGTTCGCGGGTCCTTCCCCGACGTGATCAGCGGTCGCGTGCGATGATGTAGTGGGCCAGTCCCCGCAAAGAGTCAGCTGATACTCCGAATTCCCCCAGTGCCTCCAGTGCTGCCTGCAATAATCGCTGTGATTCCTTTTTAGCGCCGTCCAAACCCATCAGGCTGACGTAGGTCGGTTTATTGGCCTTACTGTCCTTGCCTTGCGTTTTCCCCAGCGTTTCTGCATTCCCTTCGACATCGAGAATATCATCAACCACCTGGAAGGCCAGGCCGATGTGGGAGCCATAGGTGTCCAGGGCGGATAGTTGCTCGGCGCTGGCATTGGCAGCGATCCCGCCCATAGTCAAGGCAGCGCGGATGATGGCGCCCGTTTTAAAGGCGTGCATGGACTGGAGCTGTTGTAGGTTTACGTCAGTGTTAGTGGCCGCAATATCCATGGCCTGACCCCCCACCATGCCTTGCAGTCCGGCAGCTTTGGCTAGCGATTTGATCAAGGCCACGCGCTGTACAGCATTGAAACCCGGAGCGTCCGCCAACAACTCAAAGGCCCACGCTTGCAGCGCATCGCCTGCCAGTATGGCCGTCGCCTCATTAAAGGCTTTGTGACAACTTGGACGGCCTCGGCGTAGGTCGTCATCATCCATTGCGGGTAAGTCGTCATGTACCAGGGAATAGGTGTGAATCATTTCCAATGCACAGGCGACGTGATCCAGATCTGCGCCGTGACCTTTATGGCCCAAAGCCTGGGCAGCCGCGTAAACCAGGGTTGGGCGAATGCGTTTGCCGCCATTGGTCAGCACATAACTACAGGCTTGGGAAATCGTGTCCAGAGCCTCTCCGGTGCCTGCAGCCGTTGTGGCTTGGTCTGTAGCGAAGTCAGCCAACTGGCGATCTACCTGGTTTTTGCTGGCCAAAAGAAAGTCGGCAAAACGTTTGCTCATTCGGTGTTTCCGTCAGTAAACGGCTCTACTTTGGGCTCTCCATTGTCTTCCAGCAGCAATTTCACCTTTTGTTCGGCTTCAATTAAGGTCTGCTGCGCTTGGCGAACAAGTTTGATACCCAGCTCGAAAGCATTGAATGAATCCTCAAGGGATGACTGTTCGTCCTCCAATGTGCGGATCGTGGCTTCTAGCTGGGCAACCGTTGCTTCTATATCAAGTTTTTTGGTTTTGGCCATAACATCATTACCTGTGTCCAAGGTACGCCCGAAGCGTCAGTATGAAATTGAAATTATATAGGGTTTATGCGTCGGGGAGCTTTCCCGTAGCGCTAGGGTTTAACGACTGAGATGCTCTCTAGTCGGTGCGTATGCAGAGGCACTATTCAATTTAGCTTTTATGGCGCGTTCTATGCCGGGTCCATCGAGTCCAATCCATGCATGTTGTTCCTCGGACGTCCCGTGTTCGATAAATGCATCGGGAATACCCAAATTGAGTACGCCCACCAATAGATGCTGTTCGACTAGACATTGGTTGACGCCGGAACCGGCTCCTCCGCTAATGGCGTTGTCTTCCAGCGTCACTAGCAAGTCGTATTCGCCAGCGAGCGTTTCGATGATTTTGGTATCCATGGGTTTCACCCACCGCATATCCACAACCGTGGCATTCAACTGGTTGGCGGCCAGCAGGGCGTGTGGCAGTAAGGCTCCAAAGTTGAGAATGGCGACCTGTTTCCCACTCCGCACTTCCCGCGCTTTACCAATCGGCATTTGTACTAATTCATCAGCAATCAAGGCGCGAGGCCCTGTCCCTCGCGGGTAGCGAATGGCTGCGGGGCCCGGATACTGATACGCGGTGTAGAGCATTTGTCGACATTCATTTTCGTCAGAGGGCGCACCAATCACCATGTTAGGAATACAGCGCAGGTAACTCAGGTCAAAGGCTCCATGATGCGTTGGGCCATCCTCTCCCACCAGCCCCGCTCTATCAATGCCGAAGGTGACATCAAGATTCTGTAGGGCAATATCGTGAATCAACTGGTCGTAGCCGCGCTGCAGGAAGGTGGAGTAGATGGCGACCACGGGTTTGAGTCCGTCACAGGACATGCCAGCGGCCATTGTCAGCGCATGCTGCTCGGCGATGGCGACATCGTAGTAGCGATCGGGGAAGCGCTTGGAAAATTCCACCATGCCCGAGCCTTCGCACATAGCGGGAGTGATGCCCACCAGGCGATTGTCGCGCTCCGCCATATCGCACAACCAGCGCCCAAACACCGCTTGATATTTAGGTCCACTGGGCTTGGCCTCTGTAACAGCTGCCAGCGGTCCCTTTGGCTTGGCCTCGATCTTGTTGACGGCGTGGTAGCCGACAGGGTCCTGTTCGGCGGGTTGGAATCCCTTACCTTTCATCGTGCGGATGTGCAGGAATTGCGGCCCGTCTAGGTCTTTCATGTTCTCCAGGGTTTGGAGTAATCCCGGCAGGTCGTGACCGTCCAGTGGCCCAATATAGTGAAAGCCCAACTCTTCGAACAGCGTTCCCGGGGCAACCATACCCTTCAGATGCTCCTCTGTGCGCTTGGCTAACTCCCAGGCAGGTTGAATTTTCTGCAAAACTTTTTTTGAGCCCTTGCGCATGGCGATATAAAATTTGCTGGCCCAGATTTTCGCAAAGTAAGTTGCGAGCCCACCTTTGTTGTGTCCGATGGACATCTGGTTGTCGTTCAGAATGACCAGCATATTGGGACGCTCATGGCCGGCGTGGGCGAGTGCCTCAATGGCCATGCCGCCAGTGATGGCGCCATCGCCAATAACGGCGATCACCTTGCGATTAATACCCTGCTGTCTGGCCGCCAGTGCCATGCCCATGGCAGCGGAAATGCTGGTTGAGGAGTGTCCCACGCCGAAGGTGTCGTACTCACTTTCCGCACGCTTAGGAAAGCCTGCCAGCCCGTCGGCCTGTCGCATGCTGTGCATCTGTCCCCGGCGGCCAGTGAGGATTTTATGGGGATAGGTCTGATGACCTACATCCCAGACAATGCGATCGTGCGGTGTGTTGTAGATATGGTGCAGAGCGACAGTGAGCTCGATCACGCCCAAGCCTGCTCCAAAATGCCCACCCGTCTGGCCTACGCTGTATAGCAGGTAAGCCCTGAGCTCTTCCGAAATTTGCAGCAGTTGCAGCGTGTTGAGCGCATGCAGCGAATCCCCCTGCTCAATTCTGTCCAGCAGTGGGGTGTCAGGTGGAATGATGGGGAGATCTGAAAGCATGGTGTGATTCTAGCGCATCCTAGCGCAAAAGTGGGAGTCCCTTAGGTTGAACAGTTCCCAAATTTCCGACATCAGCCTTTACCGGTGTGCAAGCAAGCGGACAAGCCGTTTGCAATGTCCTAAGAGGTCGACCGCAGTGTTGTCGCGGTACAGTAAGGCAGGCGCTTTGTTGGCCTACCCGGAATAGTCTTTGAAGTTGTGAATTTGACGACGCTGTTTCTTGGTGGGTCTGTGGGCCGGACGGTCTATCATGCCTCCGGCGGACTTGCGAGCCAGCGCCTCTTTTTCGCGCTTGGCAAGGCTTTCGGTTGTTTCTTCGTAGAGCAACTGCGCCTCGGGTGCACCGCGGCGCTGATCACTGAGCTGTTTTATTCGCACCACCTTTTCATCCACGCCCTGACGTATTTGCAGAATATCACCCGCAGAGATTTCCTTGGACACCTTTACGCGCTGGCCATTCAGGTGCACTTTACCACCATCAATAGCGGCCTTGGCGAGGCTGCGTGTCTTAAAAAAGCGTGCCGCCCACAGCCATTTATCCAGACGTACTTTTGGGGTTTGGTCATTGGGGGGCTTCACGGTTGAGGCCCTTCAGGCATAATTTCATTAAAATGGTGAATCCCTCGAAAGCGCGTATCGATGCGCTTCTGACGTTGGCTGTCCGGCTGCAACAAGGTAAGCAAATGGGCGATACCATATTCTTGTGCGCTGGCTAGAACCTGCTCGGTATCATCGATCAGCAGGGTGCGGGAGGGATCGAAGGGGTGCAGCTGTTGCAACCTGTGCCAGAAATCTTGCTCTTCTTTTGGCGCGAGTAAATCGTGTGAGACCACCACGCGATCGAACCAGTGAGTGATGTTAACGTTATCCATCTTGATCTCCAGTGTCTTGCGATGCGCATTAGTGACCATCACCACGTCCCGATGACTGTGATGTAGCTGGGTGAGGAACTCGATGGCAAAGGGTCTGGCACTGATCATGTGTTGCAGTTCCCGCTTCAGGGCGGCAATATCCATATCCAGCCGTTGTGACCAGTGATCAAGGCTGTACCATTGCAAAGTGCCCTGTTCGGCACCGCATTCACCGTACAAATAGGCGCTGGATTCTTCTTTAGATATTTGATGTCGTAAGGCGTAGGTGCGCGGCAGGTGTTCGCTCCAAAAAAAGTTGTCGAAGTGCAGGTCCAGCAGGGTGCCGTCCATGTCCAGTAATACGGTGTCGATACAGCTCCAGTCAATCATGCGTTGTTCTCGGGCCCCAGCCGTGGTCTTTTATTGGTCATTGAGTGTGATTATGCCTTTTTTTGCTTCTGATAGCAGAGTCTAAGCGGTCAGGACCCCGGGCAGTGGTATATTGATGTCTATGGTACAAACGATAAAACAGCAAGACTTACCGCAATGGGTGGCGCCATTACTCGATTTGTGCCGCGAGGCGGGTGAGGCTATTTGTGAGCACTACCATGCCCCTGCAGCGGCTGATTACGAGTCCAAACAGGATGATTCACCGCTAACGCTTGCTGATCTTGCCGCTCACGCAATACTGCAGGCGGGGTTGATCTCGCTGGATGCGACTGTTCCTGTACTGTCGGAGGAGTCTGTCCCCGCTGACATTACCCATCGTCGTCAGTGGCGTCGCTATTGGCTGATTGATCCGCTGGATGGCACCAAAGAATTTTTGGAAAGGACGGGCGAGTTCACTATCAACATCGCCCTTATCGATGACCACCGTCCCATCATGGGTCTGCTGTATCTGCCCTTAGAGCGGGTCGCCTACGTCGGTATTCCCGGTCAACTGGCGCAATGTTACAGTGACACCGGAGATGGCGCCTGGTCGGTTTGCGAACTGGTACCACCCCTGCTGCAGTCAGATCAGCCCCTAGTGGTCCTGGCGAGTCGGCGCCATCATGGCGATCGGCTGCAAACGTGCCTTGAGTGGCTGGAAAAGAATTGGCCCTGCGTGTCTAGAAGCAACATGGGTAGCGCACTGAAATTCTGCTATATGGCAGGCGGGAAAGGGGATTTCTATCCGCGTTTCGCGCCGTGCTGTGAGTGGGATCTGGCAGCAGGCCAAGCGCTATTGGAAGCCACTGGGGGGTGCCTGGTAGGGCTAAAGGGAGAACCGCTGCGCTACAATTGCAGCGATTCACTCTACAGCCCGCCTTTCTATGCCATGTCTGATGGGGCCCATCCACTGTGGGAGCGTTTGCTCCAGGCAGGGTTAGATTAGTGTGTTTGTGAACATTAGTAGACTTGTGTCAGCATTCCCTCACAGTATAGAGTTACACTCCTTCTTGAGAACCTTACTGGCAGTATAAAATACTTGATGAATGAGCCACCTGAAAACGGCGTTGCTGACGACACTGAAGCTGCTAACGAATTGGTGACGCCCGGTATGCGTTTGCTGAACTTGCAAACCAAACATCGGGCGCTGGATGTTCAGATAGAAGAGCTGCATGGCTTTCCTTATCAGAACCAGATATTGCTACAGCGCTTGAAAAAAGAAAAGCTACGCCTTAAGGACGCCATCACGCGGCTTAAAGACGATATGATCCCTGATCTCAACGCCTGATATTTTTACCAGGCGCTTTCAATAGAATTTTTCGTGGCAGCGTCATGCGTTAAGCGTGCTTCGAGTTGCAATAGAACCCTTTTAGCCTCCAGCCCGCCAGCAAATCCGGTCAGACTTCCATTACTGCCAATGACCCGATGACAGGGCACCACAATGGGGAGGGGGTTACGACCGCTGGCGGCTCCGACCGCTCGCACTGCAGCCGGATTATTAATGCTGTGGGCGATATCTTTGTAGCTGCGCAATTCACCGTATGGAATGTCAGCGAGGGCATCCCAGACAGCCTGTTGAAAGGGCGTCCCTTTCGCCCGCAACGGGAGTTCAAAGCGCTGTCGCTTTCCGGCAAAGTAGTCGGTCAGTTGATGCGCACAATTGACCAATACGGCATCAGAGGTTTCAACAACATCGCTGTTGTACTGCCCTTCGAATTCAATCCTAAGTAGCTGCGTGCCGTTCGAGGCCAGTCGCAAAGTGCCGATCGGTGTGTCCAGGTGTTGATAATTCATAGACTCAAGCGTCTCCGGCATCAAGCGACAGGCTGGGGTTACGGCACCTTGGCGGGTCAACCGAGGTCTTGATGAGCTGGTTTTCGAGAGAGGTGTCGATCGTTATCGTGTTGGAAGCACTGTTCATGACAGCAATCATAGGTGTAAGGCGCTAGATGCACTAGTCACAATCGGTCCGATATAACCGCGCTTGGAGGGCTGCGTTATTCTCCCCAGCCTATTATAATGGCTGGCATTTAAATAATGCGCTGAGTGCGGCGTGTGATGGGAGAGATAGATGCTCAGATTATTATTGCCGACGTTATCGTTACTTATGGTGCTATGCCAGTCTTCCACCTATGCCTCGTCTCAACAGGCAAAAAATGTCAGATTGGATCCACTGCTGGAGCGGGTGGGGGTGTCGCTTCAAGCTCATCTGGCGTTGGTTGAGCAGTTGCACTTGGACCAAGAAACACTGTTAGTGTTGGGCAGCGCTGCCGGCGACGACCTGCAGCCCATCTTTGTTGCTACATCCAATAATTATCGCCACTCGGTTGAAGCCGCTGTGTCCGTGAGTAGTGCTATTGCTGGAATGAATCAGACGGCTATTACACTATTTGAGGAGTGGCGGGACGAAATTGGCTACCTCACAGATGCTCGCCTGAAGGCCGACAATGAGGCCCAGTTTGCAGCAAGTTGGCAGCGCTACGAGGAGTTGACTCAGTCCCTGCAGCAGTCTGAAGCCATGATCGACCCGGTGTTGGCTGAGCTCAGAAAATTTTTAACCTATTTCAAATACGCATTGGATGAAGCTTCGATAGCGTCACGAAAGACTGAGTTAAGTGACACAGACAATAATATAGAAGCATTGATCAATGCGTTGACCGCTTCTGCCGTCAAGTCTAAAGCCTTTCTGGAATCGACGCAGTGATTATAGGCCCCGTTTTATGAATCTTGTTACTTACGCAATCCCGTTTTTTATGCTCGCTAGCGGGTCTGAACGTGTTGTTCCTGGTGTTTTTGTTGCGTCCGCAGCCAGTGCATAATTCGGAGGCTGTCTCTTAAGGCCGTCAATCGGTTTGGCATAGCAATATAGGTTCTACGCTGGTGGAATTACTGCCATTGTCGAGGTACAAGATTCCACCCACGATACTGACATTCAGTTGCACTGTGCGATTGAGAAGATCGGCTGCCGACTGAATCTCGGTCCAGTCAAGTAGCCATACGTGTAAATGCGGTAGTGCACTGATGGCCTCATTGTTCAATTTCCACCAGGTCGGTGTGCTTTTGGCAAACGCGTAAACGCTCACCTGACGAGCCCGGCCGCAAGCTTTGCGTAGGCGAGCTTCCTCCGGATGCCCCACTTCTATCCAGTGTTCGATTTCCCCGCTGTCGCTGTGTACCCATAAGTCTGGTTCATCAGCGGTGGAGATGCCTTTGGTGAACTCCAAGCCGCGTGCACAGTTCAGGCAGTAGGCCAGTAGCCTCACCATCATTCGCTCCAGTGTTTCTGATGGATGTTTGGCCAGGGTCAGGGAGAGTGATTCATAGCAATTGCGATCGCTGTCGGCGAGTTCGATCTGGGCTTTATAGATGGTCGGTTTGAGCGCCATGTTTAGGGTGTGTCCTTAGAGGGGGAGTGGAGGATACGCCATTGTGACTGATTTCCAATAGGCGTATCAGGGCGACGGTTGATCTGCGTAGCAATACACTGCGATGATGGGTCATACAGCACTGCGTTTATGGCTTTGCGAGGCGCGCCCGCGCTACGGCGGATGCGTTCGTTCGGCCAAGAGTCGCCGAAATTCGGCTCCCTGCCGCAATCAACAGCTCCAGATCAATACCGGTTGCGATACCCATGCCGTGGAGCATGTAGATCACATCCTCGGTGGCGACATTACCCGAGGCGCCAGGTGCGTACGGACAGCCACCCAGTCCGGCGACGGAGGCGTCAATGGTGTGAATGCCATGCTGGAGTGCGATCAGGATATTGCTCAGCGCCTGGCCGTATGTGTCGTGGCAGTGCACGGCCAGTTGATCGGCGTTAAAGCGTGCGAGCAAGACACGCAGAAGACGTTCCATGCTCCCTGCGTTGCCGACGCCAATGGTGTCGCCTAATGAGACCTCATAACACCCCATATCAAGCAATTTGGCAGTAACCTCCGCCACGTTTTGCGAGGACACCTCCCCCTCGTAGGGGCAGCCGAGCACACAGGACACGTAACCGCGCACCGGTATATTGTGCTGTTGTGCGGCTTCCATCACCTCGCGAAAACGTACTAGGCTCTCTTCGATGCTGCAGTTGATATTTTTATGGGAGAAGGTCTCTGAGGCGACGGCAAAAATAGCGACTTCGTCAGCGCCAACGGCCAATGCGCGCTCAAACCCCTGAAGGTTGGGTGTGAGGGCGCAGTAGCGAACGCCGGGGCGGCGTTCAATGCGGTTAAAGACCTGTTCACTATCAGCCATTTGCGGCACCCACTTCGGGTTCACAAAACTGCCAGCCTCAATGTAGGAGTGACCGGCACGACTCAGGTCGTCTATTAGTTGTAGCTTGGCGGCAAGGGGGATGGTTTGGGATTCTCCCTGTAGGCCATCTCGGGGGCCGACCTCTACCAGCCGAACGGTTTTAGGAAGGCTCATGGGTGATTACTCCTCACTGACGACAAAGTCGACCAGCGCTGCACCGCCATCGACTAAATCGCCGCTCTCATAATAGAAGGCTTGCACTATGCCAGGACAGGGTGCCCGAATAGTGTGTTCCATTTTCATCGCTTCCATGACCAACAGGGGCGCGCCGGTTTCTATCTGATCGCCCACTCGCGCCAGCAGCGTGACGATCGTGCCGTTCATTGGCGCTCGCAGCCCGCCATCACCGCCGGTGTCCTCTGCTTCACCTGTGTCAGCAAAGACTTCGTGAAAATGGCAGGCGCCCTCGGGCAAATAAAGGGTAAAACTGTCGTGCGTGTGTGCCAGAGTAGCGCGGCGTCGGTGTCCGTCGATTTCAAAATGCAGTGTATCGTCCTCCAGTGTGCCCGCCAACAGCGTTTCATGACCTGCTGCGCGCACCCGATACTGTGTCCCCCGCTGCTCTAACTCGACCGCGTAATCCTGTTGCTGGCAGTGCAGCGTGATGTGGTGACTGTGCGGTCCGTTCAGACGCCATGCGTTGGTGTCTTGCCACGGAGAGTAGGGGTCAATGCAAGAGGCGGTCAGTTTGGCTCGTCGCTGTTTATGCAGTAGCAATGCTAATGCGGCTAGCGGTAATTCGCGCTCGAGGTTCCCGCGGTGTGTATGGAAAAGTAACTTCGCATGCTCATCGATAAAGCCTGTATCCAACTGTGCCTCCTCAAAGGGACGGCAGGTCGCCAGATTGTAAAGGAAGTCGAGATTGGTGACGGTGCCGCTGATGCGGTATTGCGAGAGCGCCGTACTGAGTCTCTGCAGCGCGCGATCACGGGATTCGTCCCAAACAATTAACTTAGCGATCATCGGGTCGTAGTACACGCTGATGTGATCATCTTGGCATACTCCGGTGTCTACCCGCACATAACGGGATTCATCAGGTGGGCGCAAAAAATCCAATGTACCGGTAACCGGCAAGAAGTCGTTGTCCGGGTCTTCCGCATAGACTCTCGCCTCAAACGCATGTCCGCGAATCTGCACTGCCTCTTGTGTCAGTGGCAGGGGTTCGCCACATGCGACCCGTAACTGCCACTCCACTAAGTCCAGCCCCGTAATCATCTCCGTGATCGGATGCTCAACCTGTAGGCGGGTGTTCATCTCCATAAAATAAAAGCTGCCGTCCTGTTGTAGCAGAAATTCTACGGTACCCGCTCCACGGTAGTCGATGGCGCGCGCCGCCGTGATGGCGGTTTCACCCATCGCCTGTCGCAGTGTGTCAGTCATACCCGGAGCGGGGGCTTCTTCAATAATTTTCTGGTGACGTCGCTGCACCGAACAATCCCGTTCCGCCAGGTAAATACCGTGTCCCAGATGATCGAAAAATATTTGGAATTCCACGTGCCGCGGTTTGATGAGGTATTTTTCCACGAGCATTGTGTCATCACTGAAACTGGCGAGGGATTCTCGTTTGGCAGCGGCCAGCGCCTCGTCGAATTCGTCTGCCGACGACACTTGGCGCATTCCTTTGCCGCCGCCGCCAGCGGTTGCTTTGAGCAGCACTGGGTATCCCATTGATTGAGCCGCAGACTTTAGCCGCGCTGGGTTCTGATCATTCCCATGATAGCCGGGCACCAGTGGCACACCCGCCTGATCCATAATACGTTTGGCCGCAGATTTGCTGCCCATGGATGCAATCGCCGCAACACCGGGACCAATAAATACCACACCCTGATCCGCACAGGCCGCTGCAAAATCAGCATTTTCTGACAGAAAACCATAGCCTGGATGTATGGCTTGCGCGTGCGTGATTTTCGCGGCCGCCAGTATCTTCTCTCCCAACAGGTAGGACTCCCGCGCGGGGGCTGCGCCAATATGGATCGCTTCGTCCGCCAGTTTTACATGCAGCGCATCACGATCTGCATCTGAATACACCGCTACGGTTGCCAGGCCCATACGCCGTGCCGTCTTGATAATGCGGCAGGCAATTTCACCGCGGTTGGCAATGAGAATTTTTTTAAACATGATGTTCTAACCTCGCACCTTATTGGGTAGAGAGCGGAGACATGAGAAACAACGAACGATCAAGCGCATCACATCCTGAATACGCCGAAAGACGTCTCCTCAATTGGCGCATTCAATGACGCTGAAATACAGAGACCCAGGACCTTGCGGGTATCTGCCGGATCTATCACCCCGTCATCCCATAATCGCGCTGACGCGTAGTAGGGGTGCCCCTGTTCTTCATACAAATCGATAATAGGCTGCTTGAAGGCAGCCTCCTCTTCGGGGCTCATGAGCTTGTCATCGCGCGCCATCTGGTCCTGTTTTATCGTAGCGAGTACCCCCGCTGCCTGCTCGCCACCCATGACTGAGATACGAGCGTTAGGCCACATGAAAAGAAAGCGCGGCTCATAGGCACGTCCACACATGGCGTAGTTACCCGCGCCGAATGATCCCCCTATCATCACCGTGAATTTGGGCACTCTGGCACAGGCTACGGCATGCACCATTTTTGCACCGTGACGAGCGATACCCCCTGCCTCATATTGCTTGCCCACCATGAAGCCCGTGATGTTCTGCAGGAATACCAATGGTATTTTTCGCTGCGCGCACAACGTGACGAAGTGAGCCCCCTTGACCGCTGACTCACTGAACAGTATGCCGTTGTTCGCGACGATGCCCACCGGGTAACCGTGAATACGCGCGAAGCCACAGACTAGCGTCTCACCGAACAGCGCTTTGAATTCGTCAAAATCTGAGCCATCGACGATGCGGGCAATCACTTCGCGTACATCGTAAGGCTGTTTGGTGTCAGCAGGAATCACGCCATAAAGGTCTTTCACAGGATAGATCGGCTCGACGCTCGGTTGCACGTCTATGGTAATGGGCTTGACTCGATTCAGGCGACTCACTGAGCGGCGTAACAGTTCCAGAGCGTGATGATCATTATTGGCATAATGGTCGGTGACGCCGGAGGTACGGCAGTGCACATCAGCTCCGCCTAGCTCTTCCGCCGAAACGATTTCACCGGTAGCGGCTTTTACCAATGGGGGTCCACCCAAGAAAATGGTGCCCTGATTTTTGACGATAATGGATTCATCCGCCATGGCCGGCAAATAAGCCCCCCCGGCGGTACAGGAGCCGAGCACCGCGGCTATCTGTGGGATTCCCTTCGATGACATACGTGCCTGATTGTAGAACGCGTGCCCGAAGTGCTCGCGATCCGGAAACACTTCGTCCTGTAACGGCAAAAAGGCACCGCCGGAATCCACGAGGTAGAGGCAGGGCAAGTGATTCTCTTCGGCAATGGTTTGCGCTCGACCCTGTTTTTTTACTGTGAGCGGATAGTAGGCGCCGCCCTTAACCGTGGCGTCATTTATGAAGATCATGCATTCCAGACCGGATACGCGGCCAATACCGGTAATGATTCCGGCGCCCGGCACATCGTCTGCATAGACGTTGTAGGCAGCTAGCTGGGACAGTTCCAGAAAGGGAGAGCCCGGATCCAGTAAGGCATTGAGTCGCTCCCGCGGGAGTAGCTTGCCGCGGGAGGTGTGACGCTCCTGAGCCTTTTCGCCACCTCCTTGGTGAATAACATCGACTCGCTGTCGCAGGTCATCAACCTGCGCTTCCATGTGTTCCCGATTTTTGTCGAAGTTGTCGTCCCGAGTATTGATGCGTGAATCCAGCAGTGCCATGTGTGTGCTCCTAAGCAGTTGCGTTAAACAGTTCGCGGCCGATGAGCATGCGTCGTATTTCGGAGGTGCCTGCACCGATTTCGTACAGTTTGGCATCTCGCAGCAGGCGTCCAGCGTTGGCGTCATTGGTATAACCGAAACCCCCTAGCGCCTGTATTGCCTGCAGTGCCATCTGGGTCGCTTTCTCTGCGGTATAAAGAATCACTGCAGCGCAGTCCTGACGTGTTCCCTCACCTCTGTCACAGGCACTCGCGACGGCGTATAAATAGGCACGACAGGCATTGAGGTCGGCGTACATGTCTGCCAGCTTGCCCTGCATCAGTTGGAACTCTCCTATGCTCTGTCCGAATTGTTTGCGGTCGTGCAGGTAGGGCAGAACCTCGTCTAGGCAGGCTTGCATGATGCCCACCGGTCCTCCGGACAATACAGTGCGTTCATAGTCTAAACCTGACATGAGTATTCTCACGCCGTCGCCTTCATTGTGCAGTCTATTTTCAGCTGGCACCTCACAATCCTGAAAAACCAGCTCACAGGTGTTGGAGCCGCGCATACCGAGCTTGTCGAGTTTAGGCGAGCGGGAGAATCCCGGGGCATCGCGCTCGACGATGAACGCAGTAATGCCTTTGGATCCCGCCTCAGGGTCAGTTTTGGCATAGATAATGTAGACATGGGCATCGGGGCCGTTGGTGATCCACATCTTGGTCCCGTTGAGTATGTAGCTGTCGCCCTGTTTGCGAGCATTTAATTTCATGCTCACCACGTCGGAGCCGGCGTTGGCTTCTGACATGGCCAGTGCGCCTATGTGTTGACCCGAACACAGCTTTGGAAGGTATTTCTGTTTTTGTTCCTCATTGCCGTTCTTGGCTAACTGGTTAAGGCACAGATTGGACATGGCGCCATAGGACAGTCCGACAGAGGCAGAGGCGCGGCTAATTTCCTCCATGACTACCGAGTGGGCGAGGTAGCCCATATTGCTGCCGCCATAGCTATCTTCTACGGTAATGCCCAACAGGCCCATGTCTCCTAACGTTCGCCATAGATCCATGGGGAACTCATTACTGCGGTCTATGTCTGCCGCGCGCGGGACAATTTCTTTTTGGCACATTTGGTAGACCGCATCGCGCAGCATGTCGATGTCTTCCCCAAGGCCAAAGTTGAGGGTAGGGTAGCGGGAGCTCATAATGAATGTCCTATCATTTCTTTGGGGTTGCTGAAATTTTTTTCTGGCGTTTTCCCAGCGCCTTCTCGCAAAGCCCCAGTACCTCGCTGAGTCCTGTCAGCATGTCATCGATATCGTCTTTTTGCTGCAGAAGTCTAGCTTGGCGCCCTAAGATCGTATTGATCAGTGAGAGAAGTTGTTCTGTGTTATTGCGCTGTGGGTCGTACAAATCAATCACTTCGACGCTTTCCTGCAGCGTCATGCCAATACGCTTTCCGCGCAGGATCAGCTTTATGCGAACCCGGTCAGCCGCGGTATAGACTCGCCTCTGCCCCTCACGTAGGGGCTGGACGAGGCCTTTTTCCTCGTAAAAACGGATGGCGCGGGTGGTGACCCCGAACTCGCTAGCCAGCTCTGAGATTGTGTAGGTTTGGTTTGGCATGTGCTGTTCCTCCCGCACAACGAGTGACAAACGACACTGTATCAAAAAATGACGTTAACGTAAACGGAAGGTTAATTGAGGTTAGGACGATGAGATGACTCAGGTCCGCTCCTGTCGCCGCTAGGCAGGATAATCCGGGCGCTGGTAGCGTTATGCCACTCGATACATCGGGATTATTTGCTATCATCCCTCCTCCAGTGACCGAAGAGTACCGTCATTCATGTCAAGATCATTATTGCCGCTGCTTGCCGATGGTGAGTTTCACTCGGGCCAGGATCTTGCAGAGGCTATGGGTGTGAGTCGCACTGCTGTGTGGAAACAGGTCAATCGCCTAGTGAACGACTCGGTGCTCGCCATTGAGTCAGTGAAGGGTAAAGGCTATCGCATTCCTGGCGGTATTGACCTGCTCGATGCCGCTCAGGTGAAAGCTGGACTTGATCCGCGTGCCGCTGCACTGATGGGCCGTCTAGAGATTCTCGACACGGTCGACTCGACCAATGCCCATGTGATGCGTTTGGCCGAGCAGGACGGCTTGACCGGCTTGGTGTGCACTGCGGAGCAACAGTCCGCGGGTCGTGGCCGCCGAGGTCGGCAGTGGGTCAGCCCCTATGCGAGTAATCTCTATTTGTCCCTGCTGTGGGAGTTTACTCAGGGGGCGGCGGCTTTAGAGGGGCTGAGCTTGGCCGTAGGGGTCGCCGTTGCGCGCGCACTGCGAGCTTGTGACGTGCCTGCTGTGCAGCTCAAATGGCCTAACGATGTGTTATACGATGGTGCCAAACTCGGGGGTATATTGTTGGAGATGAGCGGTGACGCGGCCGGAAGCTGTCGGGTCGTCATCGGTGTGGGTCTTAATGTGGCCATGCCCAAAGCAGCGGCAGGCGCTATTGATCAGGCCTGGACGGATATCAAAACAATCACCAACAATCAACATCCCAGACGCAGCAGAATATTGGCTGCGCTGTTAAATGAGCTACTGCCGTTAGTAGCCGATTTCGAGCAGCGCGGATTTACCCACTGGCGTGAGGAGTGGCAGTCTTTGGATGCGCTTTCAGATGCGCCTGTTATGCTGCATGCCGGTGACGTGCCTCAGGGCGGCATTGCCCGTGGAGTGGATGCGCGCGGTGCGCTGCAGTTGGAGACCGCGACTGGCGTGCAGTCGGTGTACGGTGGTGAAGTGTCTTTGAGGGCAGTCTCATGAGCAGTCCTGGCGTCTGTCTGCAGCTCGATATCGGCAACACCCGTGCGAAATGGCGCCTGGTCAACGGCAATAAAATCATAAGCCGTGGAGATTATCGGGCTAATGATGAAAGCTCGCAGCAACGATTACTGAATTGCTGTGAATCGCTGCATCATATCTGGATTTCGAGTGTGACCACCGCGGCGTCAGAATTACGGCTGTCGCGCCTGCTGGAAAACCAATGGGGTATCGCGCCGTGGTTTGCACGTTCCCAATCGCGCACGGGCAGCCTGATGAACAGTTACGAAGAACCGGGACGCATGGGGGTTGATCGCTGGTTGGCAATGCTCGGAGGTCGGGAGCGCAAGAAGAGCAGGCTGTGCGTTATCGACAGTGGCTCTGCCCTTACCATCGATATTGTTAGCGCTGATGGTCGTCATGAGGGTGGTTATATTATCCCTGGAGCGGCTTTGATGGAGCGCGCCTTGTTGCTCGATACCGATCGCGTCCGGTTTGATGAAGAAGTCGGCTATGGACTGTCTCCGGGCACCTCAACAGCGCATGCAGTGCGCCATGGCATTGCGCTGGCCCAAGCGGGCGCGATTACGCTGGCGTTGGAACGGGCAGCCAGCGAGCCTATGGCGATACTGTTTTGCGGAGGTGCGGGCCATTCGCTTATGGAGTTAGTCGATCGCGGCGGAGAAGTCGTCCCGGATCTAGTGTTTGAGGGCCTAGAGATAATGGGCTCATTACGATGATGTGGCGTTGGCACGGTGGTACCTTCGAAGGCTTGGTGGATCACGCAGTGCGGGCGAGGGGAGGAGATAGCCGAAATCCCGTTAGCATCGACAGAGATTATTGATTATTGATCCATGAAGCACTGAGAAAAATACCACCAGTGTGTAATTTTGATGTCTGTCTATACCTTAAGTTGGATCTGTTATTATGACTCATCTCCTTCTTCCGGTTCACCAAGATCAATGTCGTCTCGCTCAATCTCTTCCCCCTCTTCCTCGAGAGAGCAGCTGAACTCATCTTCAATCTGACCTGACTCGCTGTCCGTATCGACACATTCAAAAATTTGTGCCTCGACAGCTGCGCTATCTCTGTCGGCGGCGATGCCAATATTAAAAGCGGCGTATCCGGGCAACATAAACTGGTTGAGTGCCATGCCCAGAACCCGACCTGAGTAGGGCGAAAGGATTTCAAAGGTCTCATCGGTTATAGGATTGACGATCGATCCCAAAACGGTGCCTTCCCAAATGGGCTCGCCGATGTCAACATTGGAAATCAGCAGCCCTCCGTAATTAACTCTCACCCAGCGTGAGCTATAAAATACGGCTTGCGACCCGCTGGTCGCCCAGAAGGGACGTGTCATATTCACTCCACGCAGCACGGCCTGTATAATTTTGACTCCTTCTTTGATGTGCTGTTCCTGCAGGCTTCCGGGTTCACCCAACTCCAGAGCGACGGCAGGTATCCCATAGTTGACCGCGGCACTGCGTAAGTTGCCACGAAGTTTTCTGCTGTGTAATACCGCCGTTGAGCCAAACTTGGTGGTGAATTCCAGTACCTCAGGAACTTGCAGGTTTGCTCTGACTTGCGCAATGTTAGTTCGAGCCAATGAGCCAGTATGCAGATCTATTAATAAATCGCAATGACGTACGATATCCTGAAAAAAAGAATACGCAATGCGCGATGCAGAGCTACCCTTAGGGTTACCTGGAAAGTGTCGATTAAGGTCGCGTCGGTCTGGTAGATACCGTGTGCCATTGGTGAAGCCCAGTAAATTGACAATGGGAACACCAATGACCGTCCCGTGTAACTTCTTGGCAGAGAGCTTACTGATCAATCGCCTCACAATTTCAACGCCGTTCAATTCGTCACCATGAATAGCCGCTGTGAGGCACAAGGTTGGGCCGGGATATTTCCCGCGTATGATGTTAACCGGTGCTTCTAATTTGCTGCCGTAAGAGGTTTCTCCTGCGACCCAGACCAGTCGTCGTGTCTCCCCTAGAGCCATTGTGGCACCTAGAATATTCAGTATATCATTCGGCGGCTCTGGGATTGACTCGACCCGCTCCTCACCAGTAGCGTCCGGTTCTTTGTTGGCGATAGTGGTTTCAGTCGCAATCCCCTCGACCGCTGTAAGCGTTGTCTGAGCTTCAGGTGTTGGCGCAGGAAGAGCCTGCTCAACGATGATTTCTCCGGCAGGAGTCTGCATCTTATCAATTTGTATCTCGTCAACCCGAACTTCGCCCACCTGTGCTTCATCAGCCTGCGCTAGCGCCGATGACATGGAGAAGCATACGCATACGCATACGCAGATCAGCGGGCTCAGGGTAAAAATCCGGTTGTCTGATAAAAGATATCGATACATTGAAGAGCCTTTGGAGTCTGTGACAAACGCCGCTGTCAAGGGAAGGTTGAATACGCTGGCGCAGCTTGGTTGGGTAAGCCGGGCGCGTGACGCTGAATTATCTGCCCTTAAATACCGGCGGTCTCCGCTCAATACGCGCCATCATTCCTTCAGCAAAATCTTCAGTATGCATGAGCTTTGCCAGCGCGTTGTTCTCCATATCAAGGGCCTTTTTAAGTGAATCGATATGGGGCTGGTGCATACATCGCTTCATCTCGCGAATGGACATCGCAGGACCTAAAGGGGGTATAAGTTGCAGCGTTTGCTCTTTGGCGTAGTTTAGAAGCTCGTCATGGGGTAAGACCTTGTTGGCAAGTCCGAGCTCTACAGCTTGCTCTGCACTAATACGTTCTGGAAAAAAAAGCATTTCCTTGGCCTTTTGGAATCCGAGTAAACGTGGCAACAGAAAAGTGGAAGCTAGTTCGGCAGCAATCCCAAGTTTCGCGAAAGGAAGTTGTATCCATGCATGCTCCGACAGGTAAATTTGGTCCGCGGCTGCTAGGCAAAGCGTAAACGCGCCACCGATTGCGAGCCCATTGATGGCAGCAATGACGGGTTTGTCACACTCATAGAATTTCATAGTCGTACGTTTTTGGGCAACATCTGACATATCAATATCTGCTAATACCTCGGGCGCCAAACCTTCAAAGGCATCAGGGTTGAAGTATCCGCCGCTGCTAAAGGCCTCTTTTTTGGGATCGTTGGCATTTGGATCCTTCGCGCCCGTCAATATCATCGCGTGCGCTGACTCATCGGACTGAAAGTGATCCACAGCGTAAAAAAGCTCCAGAAAAGTGACGGCGCTGAGAGCATTTTTGCGCCCCGGCGTATTTAATGTCAGCGTAACAATGCCCGCATCATCCTTAGCATAGGTTATGTCTCTAAAATCTTGCGGTTTCATGGTGGCTTTTCCTCTTTAGGACGGCTGCATCCGCTTAACCCAAATGCTGGATTCACTATTTTGGAGTCGCTCGCAGCGAATGGCAACCATTGGGTCAGAAAAAGTTGTAAATTGCGGTGCCGAACGGCCTGTTTAGCTGGCGTCCGCAGTCTCTTTTTCGAATTCTGCAATAGCCTGTTCGACCGGTCCCAGCATTGAGGCTGCTCGTGGATATCCAGCGTACTGTGCGATGAAGAGGAGAAACTCTCGCGCTTCCTCCGGATTGATCTCCCCTCGCTTCAGCGAGGCCTTGATCTGTATTTTAAATGTCGTGGGCTCGCCCTTCTCTGCGATAATGCCCAGCAGCAGGATGCGCTTGTCGCGCATAGAAAGTGTTTCTCGTGTCCACAGTTCGGCGAACAATTGTTTGAGCATAATGTCGGTAAAAGCGTAGCCCTCTGGAGGAACTACAACATCTCCGGCATAAACATCCTTTATTTTTTCCTCGCCCAGGGCGCGGCGCTCTTCGTCATTCATAGTGTCTCTCCGATGAGTTCAGTCTAGTCTAGTGTGCCAAAAATTTTATCGTAAAGAGGTGTAATCGTTGAATAGTTTCCTTTGTGCATATTCTCATGATGCACGTGATGCTTGGCTACAATCCAGTTCATGGTTTTGAAAGGGAAGTGAGGCAGATTCAGATAGACGTGATTAATCTGGTTAAGCTGGGTGAATATCAGATACGTTAGGATTATGGTGGTGATCTGAAACGGCCCCATAAGCACTGCCAGTATTACCGTTGATCCCATGTAGAGCGATAGCCCGATGAAAGTCTCAAAAGGGTGCACATAGTGTGCATCCAGGTAAGTGGGATTGCGGGCCTGATGGTGCACAGCGTGTATCTTGCGCATGGCACCTTGCCCATGAAACCAGAATCGATGCGACAGATAGTAAAAAAAGTCGTAAAACAGCAGAATGACGGCAGTGTCCAATAACACTTTCCATACGGCTTGATTTTTAAATGTGATGCAAAATGGCAGCAGTACGAGGAAAAAAACGATATTGCAATACAGGCCGACTTTTTGGGTGCTACGAACGACCGGCGGGTATTTTTCCAGCTTCCATTTGGGCTTATCCTTTTCCCTATTGCGCTGTCGCATTTCGCCCACTGCTGGCACACTGAACAGAATCTTTTTACCCACAATGGTTATGGCTACAATGCCCGCCAGTGCTACTAGGGAACTCAGGATGTGGTAGTGCTGCCATACGTAAGTCAGCCACTCGTTGTTGATCATCATTGTCATTTACCTCGCGTATTCAGTAGGACAGAGCAATAGGGTGGCGAGTGCCTTGCTGCCTTGCTCGCCTAGTCGTTGTTGAAGTTGATGCGCCAGCAGACTAATCTCCGCTGCGCTACCTGTGTCAAAAATCCCTTGTTCCAGTTCGAGCCCGAAGTACAGATCTTGCAGCGTCGCGTCTAGCCGCTTAAGTGCTGCTTGGCCAATGATCTCGGCAAACTCCGCTTCCAACTCATTACCACTTATTATTGAGTCAGTAATGAGCTTTTCTCCGTGCTCGGTGAAGATAAGCACCACCTGGCGAGCATCTCCTGGGTCGGTTTTGCGCTGCAGATATCCGAGGTCTTCCAGCTCTGTGCCGATGGCACTGATGGCTTGCTTACTTACGTCCTGAATGGCTGCAATTTTCTGTATTCGTCCTCCAGAAGGACCAATCAGTCCCAGTACCTGACCGAAACGTAGCTTTAGCCCTGGATGACCTTTCTCACGCGTCAATTCCATAAGGCGTTTCAGGGTATAGTCTGAGAGTCTAGGCAGTAACCCCGTCATCGACGTTTGTGCCTTCGCGTCATTGCGCTGTGGCGCGAGGCTGAGAGAGAGCCGATAAGAGATTTTTCGTAGAGACTTACTTGCATCAAGAATGCGTGTGCTGTCAATGATTTCTGCTAGCTGCTGATCCAGTTCAGCTACAATATGAAGACCATCGCGACGCAGCTTGATGCCATGAGGCGAGAGCGTTAGCTGTTTGACACGACCGTCTTCAGAATCAGCGATTCGCTCAATGTAGCCGGCTGCGACGACCTGTTTGGCCGCTTGATTGCAGGCTTGCCGAGAAATACCTAAAATTTCTGCTAGATCCGTTAGTCGCTTTTCGCCTTCTCCGAGCAGGATGATATAGGGGCTGAAGCTCAATCGTAGATGCTCATGCCCGTATTGTTGCTGCAGCGAGGTCATCATTGCGTTTTGGAGGTATCGTGCTACACCGAGCAGGTGTCGGGAAAAGTTATGTCGATATCGATTCCTGCCCATACGGGGCTCGATATTTTCTAGGCTGAGAGCATTCATAAATAAATAGTAAACGTAACTTGACTACTAGTCAATTTATATTGACAGACTCTGTTTTTGATGGATACACTGGCCGCCAATAAGAATGCGCTGCTAGAGAGAAAAGGCGTTAATAAGAGGAGTGAATTAAGGTGAAAATCAATGTCGGCTATATAGGGTTGGGTAATATCGGCAAGCCCTGTGCACAGCGGCTCATCTGCGATGCATTCAACGCACATGTCTACGATGTGTATGCGCCTGCCGTTGAAGAATTGGTGGCGGAAGGTGCGATAGGCTGTGTGTCGGCCGCGGCTCTTGCGAAGATCTGTGTGCACATAGGTATTTGTGTGCGCGACGACGCTCAGGTGGAGAATCTTTTGCATGGCGATGACGGTATTTTTGCTCACGCTTCTCCAGGCACTCTGATAGCGATTCACAGTACGGTTACACAGGCCAATTTGCTGTTATGGGCTGAAGAGGCAACGGGTCTGGGCCTCAACCTGATTGACGCTCCTATTACAGGCGGAGCGCACCGGGCACTCGACGGTACGTTGTGTTATATGGTGGGCGGTAGTGTGGAGCAATTAGCGCAGGGTTCTCCTGTGTTCCAAACCTCTGCGGAGAAAATTGTACATGCTGGACCTGTCGGCTGTGGTATAGCGCTGAAACTATGCAATAACTTTATTCAGTACACCGAGTTCGTTGCGATGGTGGAGGCGACACGGTTAGCTGAGGCCTGCGGCCTTTCGGTGGAAGTGTTGCGCGATGTAGGATTATCCAATGGCGTTGTTAATCAGCAAATGTTTATGTTCGCCAGCGGTCGCAATGCTGTGGTAAAAACGACCAGCGAAAAAGATATGGATGCCTATTTCGGCGCGATGGGGCGACTGGGCCGAAAGGATTTGGAGTGCGCTATTAGTACCGCCAATGCTAAGGGTGTGGTGATGCCTACAGCACAATACATATGCGATCGTATCGAGAATGTGTTTATGGCCAAAGACGAATCACGGCCGCCAATGTCACAGGAGCCAACAGTATGAATCCCGAAACAAGATTATTTATAGATGGCGAGCTGTGCGAAGCCGCTTCCGGAAAAACCTATCCGAATATTAACCCTGCAACTGAAGAAGTCATGGGCCACGTAGCCGATGCGGGTTTGCAAGATATGGATAGGGCGATTGCCGCTGCCCGCCGCGCCTTTGATGAGACCGACTGGTCTACCAATCATGCCTTTCGTCATAAGTGTCTGCAACAATTGCAGCAAGGATTGCGCGCCGTACAGGAAGACTTTAAGTTACAGATCGCCGCTGAGACCGGAGCGCCGCTGGGTATTTGTGGGGAAATGGGGCCGCAGTGCGAATTGCCTATCGGTTTTATCGACTATACGCTAAAAAGCTTACCTGACTTCGACTGGAGCCGCGATATTGGTGTTTCTGAGATGATGGGTGGTAAGAACCGACGCTTGGTGGAAAAAGAAGCGATTGGGGTGGTGGCCTGCATCACCCCGTGGAACGTGCCGCTACAAATTAATCTTGCCAAATGTGTGCCTGCACTTGCCGCTGGTTGCACCTTGATATTGAAGGCCGCGCCAGAGACACCCTGGTCGTCGACAATGTTAGGGCGAGTGATCAAAGAGCATACCGATATTCCACCTGGCGTGTTCAATGTGATTACCGCTGAGGACCCGAAAGAAGTGGGAGATCAGCTAGTGGGCGATTCGCGCGTGGATATGGTGTCCTTTACCGGCTCCACTGCGGTCGGTAAGCACATAATGGCGCGTGCTGCTCAAACGGTTAAAAAAGTGTTCCTAGAACTGGGCGGAAAATCAGCCAATATCATTCTTGATGACGCGGATCTTTCTTCAAGTCTGCTGAGTGTTCTGGCGGTCTGTTTTCACTCCGGGCAGGGTTGCGCAATCAACACTCGGTTACTCATTCCTCGCTCACGTCAGGCTGAAGTAGAGGCACTGCTCCCAACCTATTTTGGGTTTATCCAGTACGGCGATCCGAGCTCCGATAGTCAAATAATGGGTCCATTGGTTAATGCTCGCCAGCGTGAACGAGTCCTTAACTACATTGAAGTGGGAAAGGCGCAGGGTGCCCGCGTGTTAATTGGTGGCGGCGTGCCTGCTCATTTGGATAAAGGCTATTATGTAGAGCCTACGGTATTTATGGATGTGACGAATGAGATGACTATCGCGCGCGAGGAAATCTTCGGCCCGGTGCTCGCAGTCATTGCCTACGACGATGAGGACGATGCCGTACGTATCGCCAATGATTCTGACTATGGTCTGTCAGGGAGCGTCTGGTCTGAAACTGACGAACGTGCGCTGGCAGTGGCCCGACGCATTCGTGCTGGTACAATCACTGTGAATGGTGGAAATTTTTACGGTGCAGATGCCCCTTTTGGCGGCTATAAGCAAAGCGGTCTCGGCCGGGAGATGGGTCGTGAGGGTTTTGAGGAATACCTTGAAACTAAGACGATTGCCATTGCGATTGGTGAATGAGCGTGGACTTGCAGAACAACGTTTACATTGTGACCGGTGGCTCGCGGGGCTTTGGTCTGGCCATCGCCAAAAATCTTGTCGCACACGGCGCGCGTGTCGGGCTAATCAGCCGTAATCAGTCGGGCCTTGATCAGGCGGTAGCAGAGATTGGCGCGGACCATGCGCTCGGCGTGGCAGCTGATGTGGGCTCTCGAGCGAGTGTTAGTATTGCCTTTGAAAAAATTCACACGCATTTTGGACGTCTTGATGGACTGGTAAATAACGCGGGATTGGCGACACCGAACAAGGTGGAAAATCTTGTAGAAGAAGAGGTGGTCTTGCAGGTGCAGACTAACTTTTTAGGCACCGTGTTCTGTTCTCAACTGGCGATCCCGATGCTAAGAGGCAGTGAAAATCCGCGCATCATCACGATTTCCTCCGCAAGCGCCTGGCATTATGATGAGATGAGCCATCTGTCGATTTATGCCTCAACTAAGGCTGCGGTAGAGCGCTTTACCCGCGATCTGAGATTGGAAGTTCAGGCTGATGGCATCGGCGTTACCTGTATTCGACCCGGTGGCGCATGGACAAATTTTTCCGATGGCTGGGACACACAAGCGCTGGAGGGTGCGCTGGCAGCGTGGAAGGACGTTGGCGCGCACATGGACATGGGTATGGAAGTGACACATGTGGGGGACGCGGTGCGCTACGCATTGTCACAACCTCCAGGCGTTGCAATCGATCTGCTGGAAATTCGCCCCAATGCATTAACATCCAAATCGATATTCTAACGAGGATATCCAACCGGATTTTACTGAAAAATAATTATTGTCACCGGTGCGGACGTAATCAACGAGTCGTAACGGCAGGTGAATGTTTAGGAGGAGACTACATGAGTGGGTTATCGGAACAGATTCTGAGAGCAACGGCGGAAAAATTAATTGCCGCGCATGAAGAAGCATCTCGCACCGATGACTGGATATTTTTCGTCGATGAACTGTATGCTCTAGACTGCGTCTATACCTGCCAATATGCTGGTGTAATGGATGTCACCGCTAACGGCATAGACGAGATCAAGGCCACCCATTACGGGCGAGACATGCAAGTGGGCTGGGAGGGTTGGACGTTTCCCTATAGGGGCGTCTACACCGGTGCCGGCAACAAGCTGGTGACACACTGGATGAATCGCGGTCCGGGGCAGCGCGCTGATGGTTCCTTCTATGAAACGCCCGGCATTTCGTTTCTCACGCTGAACGATGAGTCCAAAATCTGTCGCCAGTTAGATATGTTTGACCTCACGCATCAAATGAAATTGTGTGACGATCTCGATGATGCTGGCTTGTTGTCGGCTCAATTGAAGAGTCAGTGGGTGTTGCCTATGAAGGCCAAGCTAGCGGCTCAAATCGCCCGCAATCAGTGAGGCTTGAAAAAACCTTCGAAAGCGTTGTCTATTTTTCGAAAATGACAGGGAGTTTTTCGAGGCCACGCAGCAAGATATTCGGCATGTAATCCAGATCTTGTGGTGCGCAATTGAGTCGCATGCTGGTGGTGCCATTGAAGATTTTTTCCCAGGCGACAATCATCTCCAGTCGAGACAGATGCTGTCCGATACACACATGCGTGCCAAACCCGAAGGCGATATGACGTTTTGCGTTCGCCCGTGTCACGTCAAATTCCATGGGTTGGTTAAACATGGCTTCGTCATGGTTGGACGAGAAATACTTCAGCAGCACCATACTGCGCTGAGGAATGTCTACGCCACCGATGGAGTGGTCCTGCTTTGTCATGCGCCACATATTTGAGGTGGGTGTCGCAAGGCGCAGTGTTTCTTCTACAAGGTTGGGAATGAGCGAACGGTCATTACGCACTGCCGCTTCCTGCTCCGGATTAAGACATAACTGTCTGATACCTTCAGCGAGTGTTGCTGTGGTGGTTTCATTGCCGGCGACGAGGAATTGCGTACAGTGGCCCAGCTGTTCTTCTATTGTCAGTGGTCTCCCCTCGAACGTGGCATGAGCAACCAGATTGAGTAAGTCATCCTGCGGGTTGGCGCGGCGTGCATCCAACGCAGTCACAAACCAGTCGTATTCTTCCTTTACCCCGGCGTGTGCATCCAACAAGCCTTGCTTGTCTGAGACCTGCGACAGTACAGTGACATTGGCATTCGTCCACTTGAAGGCATCGTCGATCATTCCGAGAGGGATGCCCAGTACGTGCATGATCATGGATAAGGGCAAAGGACGCGCAAATTTCTTGATAAAGTCATAAGGCTGCCCGGTAGGAATTTCGCTGACCAACCTTTCAGCCAGTTCGCTCACCCAGGGGCGATATTGCTCAATGTTTTTGGCGAGGAAAAAATCTCTGACAGTGTCACGGTAGATTTTGTGCTCAGGGTCATCTACCGTCAGGAGTGTGCCCTTGCCTAGGTTATAGGTATTTTTCATAGCGGCATCGATATCCGCATCAAGCTTTTCTGCGGAGCCCTTCGCCAACATGAACTCGTTGGAAAACACAGCATCGTTCTTGTGTGCTTCGCGTATCAGCTCGTAGGTTGATATCACAAAGACACCAGAATCCGGGTCCTGATAGACCGGCGCGGTATCGCGCAGGGTTTTATCGTAGTGGTAGGGGCATTTCAGTGTATGTGTATCAAACAGTGCCATGTCCGCGAGAGGCCGATGGTCAGTGACGGTCGGTGCAGTCAAGGTTTATCCCCTTTTCTAGGTTAAGCGGGGAGTATGGGAGCTAAAAATAAAACAGTCAATCCTGATTGTATTTTTTTGAGGGCGTAGTGATTGCTTGCGGTTCTGATCGAGGCACTGGGAGAGCACCGTTGATCCAGTTATTGGGGCAGGGTGTTACGGCGTTAGGAAAAAGGGGCGTAGATTACGCTTCCGGGGCACAGAGGCTTATGATCTCATCGGAAGAGGGCAATTTACGTTCGCAAGACCGCTTGCACGTCTGTGTTGCCTCCCCCCACTCCAGTGGGTTGAGGATGCACCCTAGATAACAAGGCCCTGCGGCGATAGCGAGCTGGCGGAAGGCACAATCCATGCCCTTTTGGCCCAGGAACTTGGTGCCCCGGGGTGCGGAAAAAGTGCCGATGATATCGACCCCGTCACTGACCGGCTCCAGCGTGGCCGTCGCTATGCCTTGATCTGACAGATTGTCGGTGACGAACAACAGGGCGTTGGCGATGAGGCGCCCGAAGGCAGGATCGTTCAGCGTTTCGTCACTGTGCCCTAGCGTCGTGCCAAAAATCGGTGTTGTACCCTGATAGGTCAACCAGGCGGTCGTATGAGGCTTGGTGTCCTCTCCGATGGCACTGAGTAGCGTCTGGGCTTCAAATTGGAGATTGATGTACAGCTCGTCATTGGCCACCGTCCAGTCATTGGGAATGCCCTGGAGAATCGGATGTGGCGCCGCCTGAATCTGGGCCAGTGGTTTAAGTGATTCATGCGCCTTTGTCTGAAGTCCGAACATGGGCCACCATAGGTTTGTCTCTCGAAAAGAGTGCATCGTGCAGTGAATCACTAGCGCTGGTACACCGAGCTGCTCAGTTTGACGGCGCAGGTTGGCGATTAACGCGTTATCCTGATTGTCCGCCATGCAGAGGTTGTAGATCAGAGCATCATAGCCTTGTGCAAAGTCGGTGGTTTTCCAGCGCTCGAGCTCAGCCAGGGAGACGTCAAACCGGACATTGACGTGCTCGGCAATACCGTAGGCCAGTGCTTGCGTTTGTTGTTCATAATTATGGTAGACGCCCGGGCTGGTAAGGATGAGCACTTTGAGTGACGGTTTTATGGACGCTTGGCTGCTGTACGAAAACAGAACTGCCAAACTCAGTGACGCACAGAAAAATAAAACACGCTGCATAGCCGTTTCCTTTTCATTTGATAAAGTGATCTTCATTCGAGATTAAACTCGCGACTTGAGCCCAATGAGTAATACTTTGAATACACGTTATAAAACGCTTACAGTATCTGTAAAAACTTCCTACCTATCAATCGCGAATACTGATCTTTATGAATAGTCAAAATGAAAACAGTGTAAAGGTTCCCGTCCATTTCGACCCAGTCTTGGCGCTGCCGGCCCTGCTGGAGAAATTTCGTCTCGAGCAGGCGGATAAAGTCGCACTGATCGAGGGTACTCAGTCGCGTACCTGGAGCGAATCTATCGAACGTATTTACCGCATGGCGAATGGCCTTGCGGCGCTGGGTATAGGGCATGGCGACCATGTCGCCATGCTGTCGCCTAACAGCATGGACTATTCAGAAATGTTCGCTGCAACGCTGATTTCCGGCGCCTGTGCGGTGCCCATGCAAGGTATGATTACTGATCAGAGCTTGAATCTGATGCTGCGCGATTGCAACGCAAAAGCTTTTATTGTGGCCAGTGATATGGAAGAAATGGCAGGCGTTTTTTTGCGTGATTGCGCGCAGATTGTTCCGGGCGGCCTAATTGGGTTCGATTTTTCTAACGATCAATTCCGTGATTTAGACCGCTGGCTTATAGCGCAGTCAGATGCCACGCCTGACGTCCAGTTGGCCGGTGATGATGAGTTCAATATCATCTATAGCTCCGGTACCACGGGCACGCCCAAGGGTATTGTTCACAGCCACCGTACTCGCCAAGTCTTGGCCACCGGTTTGATGAGTCTGGGTATTACCTCTGAGGCTATCACGCTGGTAGCCACTCCTTTGTATTCGAACACCACGATAACGACCTGGTGGCCAACCCTGTGTGCGGGCGGTACGCTGGTGATTATGCCCAAGTTTGATGCCGAGGGTGCGCTACAGTTGATACAGAAACACAGGGTCACCCATGTGATGCTGGTGCCCGTGCAATATGATCGTATTATGCGACTGGATAGCTATGCGAACTACGATTGCAGCAGTCTGAAGGTCAAGTTCAGCACCAGTGCACCGTTGCGTCCGGCGTTGAAGGCCGATGTGATTGATCACTTTCCCGGCGAATTGGTTGAGTTTTATGGCCTGACTGAAGGTGGTGTCGGAACGCTGTTTATCGGGAGTATTGCGAAGCAGCAGGATAAACTGGGTTCTGTCGGTCCCGCGCCGCCAGGTTCATGCTTAAAAATCATTGACGAGCAGGGCAATGAAGTTGCAACGGGCCAACCGGGGGAAATAGTCGGACGTTCCGGAAATATGAGTGATGGTTATCACAATCGTGAAGTCGCCAGTAATGCAATGCACTGGTATGACAGCGATGGTTTGCTGTTTTACAAGAGCGGCGATGTGGGCTATCTGGACGAGGATGGCTGGCTTTTCTTGTCAGACCGGCGCAAGGATATGATTATTTCCGGCGGTTTTAATGTCTATGCCACTGATCTTGAGCTGATATTACTGGAGCACCCGGAGATACATGAGGCAGCCGTTGTCGCTCTAGCCAGTCGGGAGTGGGGCGAAACCCCTCTGGCTATCGTGGTGCGGGAGCCCGGTGCAGTTAGTGATGCAAAGACGCTAAGACGATGGGCGAACGATAGATTGGGGAAATCTCAGCGCATCAGCCAACTTGTCTTTGCCAAGGAGTTGCCTAAAAGTTCCATTGGCAAGGTGCTCAAGAGAGAACTTCGTGAAACCTACGCGGGCCTAGCGGATCAGGCGCCTGACGCATAATGAGCGCAGGCGTTGTTCCGTGTGGCCTGACGAATACCGCTACCTCCGGCGGTGACTACCGCGTTACAATTATACGCTCAATCATCGCTTAATTTCTCGGACAGTTGAGCCAGTCAAGGATACGGTATTTATGCGCTCACTGAACAGCCTTGAAAAATGGTCCTATGCCGTTGGCTCCATGCCCTTTGCGGTTAAGGATGCGGCCTTCGTCAATTTTGTGGTGTTCTATTACACTCAGGTACAGGGGTTAAGTGGGACGCTTACTGGCCTTGCAATGTTTCTGGCCCTGAGTTGGGACGCCATTTCGGATCCCGTCGTGGGCAGTTGGTCAGACACGTTGCGCACCCGTTGGGGCCGGCGTCATCCTATGCTGGTGGTTGGGGGTATTCCCACTGCCATTTTATTCCTCCTACTGTTTGATCCGCCCGCCAACCTGGGAGAGATTGGGGTCTTTTCCTGGCTCTTGGGTGTTTCAATTCTGTTGCGCACATTTCTGACCATCTACATTATTCCGCATACCGCCATGGGTGCTGAGCTATCCACAGACTACGATGAGCGCACTGTGATTGCGAAGGCGCGGGTTACGATGGGCTGGCTTGCGGGAATGGCACTGCCTGCGATTGGCTTCCTGTTTTTTTTCCAGATGGACCACGGCGTTGATGGTCGGCTCGTTGCAGATAACTATGTCCACTATGGCATTATGTCTGCTGTTCTGGCAGCTATTACAGCAGCGTTCTGTATCTGGGGAACACGCACCGTGATTTCGCGCCTGCCGCAATCCAATCCCAATGCGGCGCCCTTTAGCGTGGGACAGCCCTTTCGGGACGTGCGCATCGCATTTGGTAACGCCAATTTTAGGCTGACCACCGGCGCTGGGCTGGCTTTTGGTATGGCTGCTGGGATATACACGACACTCTCGCTTTATATGGGTACCTATTTTTGGGAGTTTAGTAGCGATCAGCTAGCGGGCATGGTCGTACCCTCGGCATTGGCCACATTGTTGGCCTTTATACTGCTGGGGCGACTCGGACAGCATTACAACAAGCCTCCAATGTTGGGCGTCGCTAGCCTGGTTCTGGCGGTGAATAGTGTGTCTCTTATCGGTGCGCGTCTATTGGGGATTCTTCCTGACAATGGTCATCCACTCATCTACATATTATCAATTGTCAGTGTCGGCATCAGCGTCTTCGCCATTGTTACACTGGGCGTGGTATCTGCATCACTTGTAGCTGACATCCTTGACGAACAGGAACTTAAAACGCAGCGACGTCAGGAGGGTGTATTTTTTGCCGCCGGTGCTTTTGTCGCCAAAGCGACTACCGGTCTGGGAGCACTTATGGCGGGGGTGGTGATCGATCTTGTCGGCATCCAACCGGAGTCTTTGCCTGGAACAATTGATTCATCGGTGCTGCAATCGTTAGGCTTATTCACCCTAATCCTGACCGGCAGCATGGCGGTTCTAGCGTATGTTTTTTTCAATCGAATTTCGATGACGCGTGAAGATCACGTAAGGGTAAAACGACAGCTTGAGGAGCGGGCGACACGCTGATGACTGGCTATAGCCTCTAAAAATGAGCACTAACGTGCCGCGACTTTCTTGCGGTCTCTCTCAACTGTCGGCCAATATGCACCGGCATTGGGTGCTTTGCTAAAACGGAGCAGGCCCGGGGAACTGTTTTCGCAGTTCGGGTTTTAGCAATTTTCCCGAAGGGTTTCGGGGTAGGGTTTCTACCAGTTCATAAAGCTGTGGCACTTTATAGCCAGCTAGGTTTTCTTTGCAGTAGGCTTTTAGGGACTCCGCGGTTGGGGCAGTGCCCGCTGCAGGAACGATCAGCGCCAATGGTGTTTCACCCCATTTTTGTGAGGCTACGCCAATTACGGCTGCTTCCTGAACCTCCGGGCAGGCGGCAAGAATATTCTCCAGCTCTGCAGGATAGATGTTTTCGCCACCGGAAATGATCATGTCTTTCATGCGGTCGCAGATGGTAACGAAACCCTCCGCATCCCAGGTGCAGATGTCCCCCGTATGCAGCCAGCCATCGATCAGTGTTTCCGCGGTGGCCTGCGGGTTGTTCCAGTACTCTTTCATTAGGTGTCGTCCACCCACCAGTAATTCACCGGCTTGGTCGGATCCCATGGGAATGGTGTTGCCATCTGAGTCGATGATATTGATCTCGGTATGCATCTGCGGGCGACCGCAGGAGCCGACTTTGGCTTCGCCGTCTTCGGGGAGTAATAGAGTCCCTGGGCCACAGGATTCGGTGAGACCATAGGCCTGAAAAATGCTAATGCCCAATGCCTCGTACTCATGGAGCAGGGAGACGGGCACAGGTGCGGCACCCGTGGCGATCCAGCGCACCGAGGAGATATCGCACTGTTCCCGCTCTGGCGCTGCCAGCATGAACTGAAGCAGGGCCGGCACCGCCATAAATATGGTGACCTTTTCTTGTTCGATACAGCGAAACATCGCCCCGACCTCTAGCTCCCGCATGATGATGCCGGCGCCGCCGCGATGCACCAGCAGCGAGGTTGGGCTGAGGCAGCCCACATGAAACATCGGTAGCGCTAGCAGCCAGCGGTCACCATCGCGCATGTCAGAAGTCGACATGCTCGTCAGCTGTGACCAGAGCATGCCGTTATGGCTGTGCACGACGCCTTTGGGGCGTCCTGTGGTGCCGGAGGTATACATAATAAAGAGATTGTCGTCGTCCCAGGCGCCGACAGGGGGTTCCTGTGGGGGGAAAGAGGCTGCAAACGTATCATAATCCATTGCCCAGGCCGGGGTGCCTGTGTCGCTATTTTCGCGGCGGATCCATTGCTCCACGGGAAGCTCGCCCTGCGCGCCACCTTGTAGACTATTAACCGTTGCGTCAAAATCCGAGTCATACACCAGCGCTTTGGCCCCAGAGTTTTGCAAGATATAACTGATTTCTCCCGCCACCAGGCGCCAGTTGATCGGCACCATCACGGCGCCGATCTTTGCGATAGCAAAGTAAGTCTCGACAAATTCGATACCGTTCTTCAGCAGAGTGGTGACCCTATCACCCGGACGGATACCGCTGTCGAGGAGGCCGTTGGCCACTCGGTTTGCTCGCCCGTTTAGCTCGGCGAAGGTGAAGCGACGATTGCGCTCGAACTCCACAAAGGCTTCCCGGTTGGGGCAGATTTCCGCACGTTTTTTAAGAAACAGTCCAATATTTGTTTTCATACTGTTCAGTACCGATGGTGGCTTTCTTTGTGGCTGAATAACATTAAGTGTCGAGCCTAAAAGGCCGCAACTGAGTTGAATAGTACCTGTTGAGCCAATGTTTAGCAGCGTCTTGAGGCGTTCTTTTATATGAATGTGAAAGAGGCTGTAGAGTTGAACTGGGCGCCCATTTAACAGCTCAATGATTTCCTTTACGAACTAGGGTGTTTTCACTATGCTAGAGGCATTGGACCTTTTGTTATGACAGGTTTAAAAGTTTTTCTATCTAATAATTATAGGGAGAATCAATATGGAAATTTTAATCCTTCTTGCAATAGGCGCAGTGGCTGGCTGGTTGGGCAGTGTAATCATGACCGGCCAAGGATTTGGCTTGCTCGCTAATATAGTGATCGGCATCGTGGGTTCATTTATCGGTAGTTGGCTGCTCGCTATGGTAGGCATTTTTGAAGAGGGCTCCCTTCTCGGGACAATTCTGACAGCTACATTTGGAGCGGTAGTACTGCTGTTTATTGTCGGAATCATCAAGAAGGCATAAGTACTTTTCCTGCTAGATGTTCCGGGTCTTGCTTAAAAGGCTAAGATAATCCGGAACGTCTAACATGTGTTGTCAGCGTTAGTTTTTTAGTCTCATAGTGTCACTGTCACTGCAGTCGCGCAAGCGTTGGCATTAGTTCGTGCCTCCTCAATCGAAGCGGCAGTCGCCAGAGCAACCCCCATGCGGCGCAAGCCGGACACTTCCGGTTTGCCAAACAAACGCAGCTGCGTATTCTCGATCGAAAGGGCCTTTTCAAGGTTGCCAAATTGGACATTCTGACTTTCGCCAGGAACCAAAATGACACTCGATGCACTGGGTCCATTTTGTTGAATCGCTGGGATGGGTAAATCTAGTATCGCTCGCGCATGCAGTGCAAACTCAGACAGGTCCTGAGAGACCAGCGTGACGAGTCCAGTATCGTGCGGGCGTGGTGATACTTCGCTAAAAATAACCTCATCACCCTTGATAAAGAGCTCCACTCCGAACAGGCCTTTGCCGCCCAGAGCCGTGGTGACTGTTTTAGCCATAGCTTGTGCGGCCGATAATGCTGACGTGGTCATTGCTTGTGGTTGCCAAGATTCCTGATAATCGCCGCCTTCCTGCCGATGTCCGATGGGGGCGCAAAAGGAGGTGCCATCGCGATGCCGCACGGTGAGCAGCGTTATTTCAAAATCAAAATCAACAAAGCCCTCTATAATCACCTTCCCTTTGCCTGCGCGACCACCTTCCTGTGCATAGTGCCATGCTGCATCGATGTCAGCCTCGGTTTTGAGTAGAGATTGCCCCTTGCCAGAGGAACTCATGATGGGCTTAATGACACAGGGTAGACCAATGTCGCTTACGGCTTCCCGATACTCTTTTTCAGTTTGAGCGAAGCGATAGGTACTGGTTTTCAGCCCGAGTTCTTCTGCGGCGAGCCGACGTATTCCTTCGCGATTCATGGTCAGTTGAGTCGCTTTTGCAGTGGGAATAATGGTGAAGCCTTCGCGCTCCAGTTCAGCCAGGGTGTCGGTTGCGATCGCTTCGATTTCGGGCACGACTAAATCGGGCTTTTCCAATTCAATGACATTGCGCAATGCCTGACCGTCGAGCATGTCGACCACGTGGGAGCGGTGAGCGACTTGCATTGCAGGTGCATTGGCATAACGATCGACAGCGATAACCTCGACACCCAGTCGCTGTAGCTCAATAGCCACTTCTTTCCCGAGTTCTCCGGCACCGCATAAGAGGACTTTTTTCGCGCTTCGACTGAGCGGTGTTCCAATTTTGACGGACATAAATGCGTTCCTATTAGCGTGTTAACAAGACCTATATGATAAGGGCTTTCTCAGTGATATTTTAGGAATTTACTAATTTAAGCGGCTTAGGTTAAGCTTTTCTTGCAGGGTCCGCTTGGTGTAGCTCCGTCTTGCGGCAATTGAGTATGACGTTGCCGCACCGAAAATCCTTGGCCGATCGAATTCAGGCAACAGAATATCCTGTAAAGCACCCTCGATTCTGTTGGCCTGTAAGTCATTTAGAAAGGGCGCTCCCACAGGCGATACGCTGTTGGGTTCACCGTTTTCTTGTGCGGTACGCAATAAAGAACGGCACGAGGATTAAAACGACAATAAGGGCCAGCAGGATCTGCCAGCGTAGGCGCTCTAAGAGGCCATTAAATACTCCCTGCAGCCCTGGGTTATAGTTTGCCGGGAGTGGCAGCACGCCATTTTCTCTGACGTACTGTTGATAGTGGTTAAGCATTTCTTGCAGGCGCTTTGGCATGCGTTTGCTCAGGTCGTTTTCCTCACCCGGATCCGTGACAATGTTGTACAGATGCCATTTATTGTCACCCACTGGAGCAGCATTTAGAATAATCTTATAGTCCCCTTGAAATAGCGCAGCATTGCCTGCTAATTCATAGCCGATGACATCAGTCTCCGAGTACACACGCTCTACCTCACCGTGAATCAGTGGCAGCAGACTGCGCCCCGTCATAGGTTCTACTGGCCGGCCGCCGTAGCGGTTATTGGGCGGTTCGACGTTGGCTATATCAAGAATAGTGGCAGAAATATCCGTGACGTAGGTAAGGGCGTTTAATAGCTGCGGTCGTTGAGGAATTGATTGGCCCGCAATAATAAGCGGGACTCTCATCCCGCCTTCACCGGCATAGAATTTGTAGTCTGCGAGGGGTGAAGCGGCAGCACTGGCAAAGCTCGGGCCAATGGTATTGAAGCTATTCTTTAGCCCAAGAGTGTCGTAGTTATTGTCGTAACCTTGCAGTGCCAGACCGATTCGCATTGGAAGTGCGCGAGGGAAGTCTACGCCAGAAGCCTCACTGCCATTGTCGGAGGTGAAGATAAACACCGTATTTTCATATTGTCCAGTGTCTTTAAGAAAGGTGATCAACCGGCCGATATTGTGATCCATCGCAGCGATCATGCCGGCGTAAACAGCCATGCGTTTGGCATGATAGCGTTGCTCATCGATTGTATACGCGCCCCAGTCGCTGGTGGTGGACGCGTCCACCATGGCGATGCCGGGTGGTATGATTCCTAAGTCTTGTGCACTAGCCCGACGTTGCTCGCGCAGCGTTTCCCAGCCGGAATCGTAGACACCCATATACTTATCCGTAAACTCCTGCGGTGCCTGCACCGGTATATGCACAGCCTGAAAAGGAAGGTAAGCGAAAAAGGGCTGCTCATCAGCCTCGTTGGAAGCAATGAATTCAATGGTTTTGTCTACCAGAAAACGTGATGAGTAAAAATTCTCAGGCAACTGAAACTCCTCTCCGTCGGCAAACCAGTTGGCTTTCTCGTAGATGGGAAGATAGGTCTTATGCTCCCAGTTGTCGGCGCCCGTGTCGGCCATAGTCACTGTGCGCTCGAAGCCGCGCCGATACGGCAGCAGATCAGGTGTTTTGCCCAGATGCCATTTTCCCGCCATATAGGTGTGGTAACCCGAATCCTGCAGCAGGCTGGCGATGGTGACCACATTGTGTCCCAGTGTGCCCCGGTAGTTGGGATGTTCCGCTTGTTCGGGTGGAATAGTTTCCGGGATATTGGGGACCCCGTTCCGATGGCTGTCGACACCTGTGAGTAACATGCCTCGCGTCGGCGCACAGCTGGCAGCGGTATGGTAATTGGTGAAACTCACGCCCTGTTCAGCAAGCGCACTAAGGGCTGGGGTATGTATTTCACTGCCATAGGGTGCGATGTCACTGAACCCCAGATCGTCTGCCAGTATCAGTACGATATTAGGGCGTGTAGCCTGTGCCATCGAACTCTGGCATACACTGGTGATGACCAGTAGCAGGCTAAAAAAACACGTATGCCCTATGTTGCTCAGTCGCGCCAAACGTTATGTCTCCCGTGAAAGCCTAGAAGACGCCAACAGCAGCAGTGATGCCACTATGACTTCAAGGATAATCATGTCCAATGTGAGTGCGGCGCCGTGCAATAACCAAGCCAGAATACGCAATACTGCGATAAGCGACAGCATCAGTGCAGGGGCATAAAACCAGCTGCGTTGCCCCGTGGTCAGGGCGATCAAGATCATGCTGCCCATCGAAAGAAATAGAGCGCCGACATCGCCGATCTGAGAACTGCGTCCCACGCCGGAGAGTAGTGTCATGCCCAAGTCAGAGGCAGCGCTAGAAGGGTCTATGGCCCAGCGCAGGCCTATTACTAAAAACCCTATGGCCGGCAAGGCCACCAATGCGCGTAGCAAGCTGTTCATTGTTCGATTTCCCTAGATTTTAGTAATATAGTCGGTCAGCTTGAACTTTCTTAAGCGCAGTCGCATATAAAAGGTTGTCCAAGGCCAATTAGTGCTATTTCGTCCATTTTTATCAATAAAATAACTTACACATCCGCCGCTGTTCCAAACTGTTCTCTGCAAGGAAGACTGCAACCTCTCGTTATAGGGAGCGATTTTCTGTCTATCGACGGTGAAGCTGGCGATATTTTTTGCCCTCACAGTATTTAGCGCGTTCAGGATGTACTTGAGCTGCGCTTCAATGATCACAAAAGCAGAGGTGAAGGTATACAAATTGGGGCCGAAGGTCAAAAAACAGTTGGGACAATCCTCCGCAACCGTACCGAGATAGACCGCCGGACTGCCGCACCACTGTTCCGACAGCGTAATACCCGTTTGCCCAATAATGCGTTCTGCGATCGGAGGGTTGGCGACTTCAAAGCCTGTTGCAAAAATAATCACATCGGCCTCACAGCGCGAGCCATCTGCTGCAGTCAGCATGCTACCCGTAATTTCTGTCACGCTGCCGACGACATTGACATGTGGCTTGGCGAGCGCGCGATACCAGCTGTTAGATTGAAGGATTCGCTTACAGCCAATGAGATAGTCTGGTGTCAGTTTTTCTCGGAGTGTCTTGTCTTTTACGCTGCGATACATGTTGCCTAGTGCCGCACTCTGTAAACGCTTAATGAGTCGCGGGTGCTTCAGACTGCGATTTAAAAACTCGAATTGTCCATACAGCAGCTTTCTAAGCAGCGACTGAACAACGGGAAATCGCTTAAAGATTCGCTGCCAGCGAGATGACACGGGTATGTCTAGTTTAGGCAGGACCCAGGGCGGGGTACGCTGGAACAGGGTAAGTTGCTCGACCTTCGATTCAATGGCGGGAAGAAACTGGATCGCTGATGCACCACTGCCGATCACGGCGACTTTCTTTCCGGTTAGGCCGCAGTCGTGATCCCACTGTGCCGAGTGAAAGCTGGAACCGGTAAAAGACTCCATGCCCTTTATCGTGGGTGTTACCGGTTTGTGCATGGGGCCGCAGGCCATGATCACCCAGCGCGCCCGGTAATTGCCAACGGTAGTTTTCAGATCCCACTTTGTCTCGTCATTGTTCCACTTGGCCTGGAGCAACTCATGATTAACGCGAATGGAATCCGTCACCCCAAATTTTTGTGCGGTATCAATGGTATAGTCCCTGATCTCTTCCTGTCGCGCAAAAAAGCTGCTCCAGTTGGGGTTAGGTGCGAAGGAAAAGGAGTACAGTGCTGAGGGAATATCGCAGGCGCAATCCGGATAGCTATTGTCGCGCCAGACACCGCCAATGGTGGGCGCTTTTTCCAGGACGACAAAGTCAAATCCCGCTTCACGCAACTTGATGGCAGCGCCAATGCCAGCGAAGCCGGCACCAATGACGATAACTTCAAATTCTCTCTGCTGCGCCTTTTCTTCAATTACTATGTTTAATGGTTCTTCGTTTGCTGTGTATCGCGTCATCGACGGGGACTCTGTCCAGTTGTGATAGAAATATTATGCCCAGTGCCCGCTCGGGCAGCGCTGCCCATTAGCGGCTTAGTAGCGGTTCCGCTTCCCATTGAGTCAGTAATTCTCTAGTGTCCTGCTGCCAGGGATGAAAATCTTTAGCATAAAAAGCTTTGTAGGGTGACCATCCTCCGTTAAAAGCGCCCTGCTTGCCTAACAGTCCTGCTATACCCTTTCGCCATAGCCTGAGGTTCAAGAGCTGGCCGTCCTTTTTGAGGATATAAAATTGCGCCCTGATAATTTCCATGCTCATCAGGACTGACACTCTACGCATAACCGCAGTCCTCAACTGTGTGGTTCCACCGACGGCCCTGTAGACATCAAACGCGACCGATTTGTGTTCCATTTCTTCGGCGGCATGCCAGCGCCAGAGATCTCGCATGGAAGGGTCAGCTTTATCTAAAATTGAACCTGGGCGCAGCAATAGTTCAGCTAACACGGCAGTGAAATGTTCGATTGCCACGGTAATCGCAAGATTGGTCAGTGGCGGGAGGTTCTTCTGTGCCCAACCGAGACGCCGAGTGAGGGCACCTTCGAGTTTATCCAAGTCGTACCCGCGCGATGCGCATAATGTCTCGTTATACATCTGGTGTTCTCGACGGTGAAAGCCTTCCTGCCCACAAAACCCTCGGATGTCCTCTTTTAGAGCCGGGTCTGTTATCCGATCGGCGTAATGACGCACGCTGTCGATAAAGAACTTTTCACCTACTGGGAAGGAGATCGACATGCCGTTAAAAAACGCAGTAAGAAAAGCATTTTCGTCCAACCATTCACCCTGCAGAGCAGCTGCAATATCGTGCGAGCGATTACGCGGATTAATCTGCACGTTCCTAGGCGTTGTAGACTGGGCGGTGACTGGCGCAGTTGATAGCGATATTGTTGGGTTCATACGATCTCCAGCAAAAATGGATTGACTAAATGGGCAGTTATGATAATTGACAAGTCTGCAATGATTGGGGTTAAATAGCGTCAATAGGAGGGTTAAATATGGTCAATCAGCGGGTTAAAAACCGTCTTCTGTTAACCTAGGGTCCATTGCGATGCAGGCTTATTATTTCGCCACCATGGTTCAATTGTTAGAGGGGCAGGGGATTAGTGAGGCTCAACTACTGTCCCGTGCAGGAGGGGAATCCATCCGCTCGCCAACAGAGTTTGGCGTCAGCGCTGTCCAAATGGATATCGTGTGCACAAATGCGATCGAGCTTTCAAAAGACAAGCAGTTTGGGCTGCGGCTGGGCTCTAATATCAATATCTCGTCTCAGGGCATCTTCGGTTATGCATTGATGACCAGCGCAACGGTTGGGGATGCACTAAAACTGTTGATTCGATATAGCCGCGCCATAATGCCCGCTGTGCAAATTGAAATGCAGCACCACGACGGCAGAGTGGATGTGGTAGTGAAGGCGGCGCATCTGCCTCTTGATCTCGAACGATTTTATTGCGAGGTACTTTACGCAGCGATCATCAATAGCGGCAGTTTACTGGTCGGTGACAGCAGCATGGTACCGACGCTGGAACTGGACTACAGAACGCCCGCCAACGTCGATCTGTATCAGCAGATTTTTGGGCCCGAAATTCAGTTTGACAGTAATCGATGTGCGATGAGTTTTAATGAAGGAAGTTTGGGTATTGCAATCTCCACGGCTAATCCCGTCGCGCAGGATATATTTCGCAGGGAATGTGATCGGCTGTCATCACTGGACAGTCGTCACGGCGCGGTCAGCGAGCGAGTACAGACGTTGTTATTACAGTCCGGTTCAGAGTTTCCGACAAGTGCTGTCATTGCTCAAAAGTTGCATATGAGTGAAAGCACATTGCAGCGGCGACTGGCCAGTGAAGGCTGCAGGTATCAGCAATTGTTAGACCAGGTTCGTTATCGGCTGGCCAATGAGTATCTAGCTGGTACCACCTTGTCCGTTGCCGAAATCGCGAGTCTATTGGGATTCAGTGATCCGACAAACTTTCGTCGATCGTTCAGGCGCTGGTCCAATACGACGCCGTCTGCAATTCGTCGTAATGAGACTAAGTTGACGGAAGCGAGGGGTTAGACCTTGCCGCTAGAACGCCCACTATAGGCACAGTAGGTCGGAAAAAGAGAGGGTTGTGCTTGCCTGCGATCATTCCTTTGCTCGTAGGCGTATCACCGCCCCTTTTAACAATGACGTCGCTGGCCGCTCCTTTTCTCTAGGGCTAAATCTGCGAACACTACCAATCTAGACGAGATATTGGCATAATGCGTGCGAAATTTTTTAGTGCGCGAAAAGAGAGGATACGAGAGCATGAATATAGATTTTTCCGCAGAGGAGCTGACATTTCAGCAAGAAGTCAGTGCGTTTCTGGCAGCCGAGCTTCCTAGCGACATCCGAGATAAAGCGGCCAACAGCATTGAGCTGACCAAAGACGACTTTGTGATCTGGCAGAAAATTCTGGCCAAAAAAGGCTGGGCGGCGACTAACTGGCCGGTTGAGTTTGGCGGTACTGGCTGGACGCCTACGCAAAAGTATATTTTTGATAACGAGTGCGCAAAAGTCGGCGCCCCAGAAGTGATAGCCTTTGGATTAAAAATGGTCGCACCGGTTATTTATCTATATGGCAATGAAGAACAGAAGCAGCGCTTTTTGCCCGATATTCTTGCGAGTAACGTTTGGTGGTGTCAGGGCTATTCCGAGCCTAACGCTGGATCTGATTTGGCGTCATTAAAAACGACAGCTATACGTGACGGCGATGAATACGTGGTGAATGGGACCAAAACCTGGACCACACTGGGCCAGCACGCCGATTGGATATTTTGCCTAGTTCGCACTGGTGCTGCCGATGTTAAAAATCAAAATGCCATCTCCTTTTTATTGATTAATATGAAAACGCCAGGTATTAATCTTTCGCCTATTTATCTGTTGGACGGTTCGCCCGAGGTTAATGAAGTACATTTTGATAATGTGCGCGTGCCAGCGGAAAACCTGATTGGCGAAGAAGGCAAAGGTTGGACCTATGCCAAGGTATTGCTTACCCACGAGCGCACGAATATTGCCGGTGTTGCGAAAAGTAAAAAACGCCTGCAAGACCTGAAAGAAAAAGCGGCGCACACTAGCGATGGCCTATCAGGCACTAAGACTATGTTGAGCGATAATTCCGCTTGGCAGCAAAAAGTTGCTGAGTTAGAAATTGAATTGTTGGCTCTTGAGTATACTGAGCTCAAAACATTGGCTGAGGTGAGTACGGGCAAGGCGCCAGGGCCTGAGTCGTCTATTTTGAAAATCAAAGGTACTGAAATACAACAGGCCATCGATATGCTTAATGTGGAATTGGCAGGCTATTACGCTCTACCTTTTGTTCGTGATCAGTTTCTAGAGGGATTTGAGGGTGTAGCGATTGGTCCTGATCAAGCGGCTGGCAGTGCACCCACTTACTTCAACAACCGCAAAGCCACTATTTATGGCGGCAGTAACGAAATTCAAACCAATATTATCTGCAAAGCCGTACTCGGCCTGTAAGCGGGGAAAGACAATGGATTTTTCATACAGTGAAGAACAGCAGATGCTGCAACAAAGCGTCAGTAAATTTATTAGCCAAGACTATGATTGGGATAGCCGCCAAGCTATTGCTAAAAGTGCCACAGGGTTTAGCGCTGAGCATTGGCAACTCTTTGCCGAGCTCGGCTGGTTGACCATACCCTTTAAAGAAGACGACGGCGGTTTTGGCGGCAGCGCGGTTGATTTGATCGTGACCATGCAAGAGTTTGGCAAAGGCTTGCTGGTCGAGCCATTTCTAGCCAACACCATACTCGCGGGTACGGTAATCAGCGAGGCTGGCAGCAGCGAACAAAAAGCGACACTGCTAGCGCCACTCATGGAAGGATCGCTGCAATTGGCTTTTGCCTATGCTGAACCACAAAGCCGCTATGAACTGTCTAACGTGCAATGTAGCGCCGTGATCAGTGGCGACGAGATGGTACTGAACGGGCATAAGTCGGTGGTATTGAATGGCGCAGCAGCTGAAAAAATTCTGGTCTCGGTGCGGACGTCTGGTGAATCTTGCGATCGCGAAGGGATCAGTCTGATTTGGGTCGATGCCAGCACGCCAGGTGTTCGACGCGAGTGTTATGCCAGTGTCGATGGCCAACGTGCGGCTGATATTTGGTTTGATAATGTTGCGCTTCCTGCAAGCAACCTATTAGGTAATGTAGGTGAAGCCATCGACGTGATTGAAATGACTATTGATAAGGCAGCTCTAGCGGTCTGTGCAGAAGCGGTTGGCGCTATGGAAATGTCGCTGACGAAAACCGTCGAATACAGCAAAATTCGCAAGCAATTCAAGGTGACGCTTTCAACCTTTCAGGCACTACAACATCGCATGGCGAATATGTTTATAGAGCTTGCTCAGGCCAAATCTATTTTGCTCATGGCAGCGATGGAGATGGACAGCCTAAGTGGACGTGCACCTAAAGCGGTGTCGGCCGCTAAAAGCCGCATTGGCAAGGCGGCGCGACTGGTGGGCGAAGAGTCGATTCAAATTCACGGGGGCATTGGTGTCACCGACGAACTCGATGTCGGACATTATTTCAAGCGTCTTACCGCGATTCAATTTTTGTTTGGTAGCACTGACCACCATACCGCGCGCTTTGCCGCCAGCTAACGTAAACGCAATAGAGTGCTTGTTGGATTGCCACAATGGTAGTTCAATGAGCGTCCGTGTGTTGCGCGCTGGTTTATGAGGCTGCGGTGTCTTGTGAGCCGCTTAACGGCTAAATAGCACAGCCCTTGTGAGCTGCATCACCCATGCCACATCTCGACGGACGATTAGCTTGGCTGATTTCTATATTACCAACGAATATTGGTTCGCTGCTATCCAACTCATATTGGCGATGTTCGGGGTGGGCGCCACTTTAACCGGCAGCGACTTTCGCGACGTCGCACGTGAACCGAAATCTGTGACGATTGGCACGCTGGTGCAATTGGGGGTGATCCCGCTATCGGCATTAGTGTTTATCTCAACACTAGGCTTAATGGGCGGCATTGCCGTGTCTATAGCACTGATTGCTGCTATTCCCGGCGGAGCGAGCTCAAATTTTTTCACCTATTTTGCGCGTGGCAATTTCGCACTGTCTATATGCATTACCGCGATCACCACATTGGCTTGTCTTTTTTCAACGCCGATTATTCTCGAGATGTTGATCGGCGACTACATGCCCGCCGATTTCGTCATGCCTAGACTACTCATCATGCGTGAGATAGCGCTTACCTTACTTATTCCTTTGTCGCTGGGTATGCTCTATTTATACCTATTCCCCAAATCTGCAGTACACCTGTCTAAATGGTGTATTCGGGGCTCGTTGCTGGGTATTGGTTTAATCGTTGTGGGTTCCGGCATTGCTGGCCGGATCGATATAGAAGCATTTGGATTGAATAATGCATTAATTATTGTTTTTCTGACGTTACTCTTTGCGATTATTGGTTGGTTTAGCGGACGCCTGACCGGACTCAATCGAGCCGACTGTTCTGCCATCGAAATGGAGGTAGTGGTGCGCAATGTGAATCTTGGCATCCTTATCAAGGCCACACTATTTCCGGCTGCGGCAGCACAAACAGCGGCACTCGGCGACACTGTGCTATTTGCGCTGCTGCTTTACGGTGGTCTGCAAATGCTGATCGCGGCAGGCCTTATCGCGCTGGGCCGTCGCTCGGCAGCTGCGCACAGCGTGTGCTAACAATACACATTGCCGCTTAAATAATGGCAAACTAGAGACGTAACGACGCAGGCGCCGCGCCAGTATTGCGAATAACAGACCACAGCAGCAGGGCTACATGCCCATTTGGGTGAGTATTTTCTCCTGAATAAATGACAGAGGAAAGACTATGTCAGACTCAGAAGGTTCCATCAGCGTCGAGCAGCGCGGACACATACTGTTGATCGGGCTTAATCGACCCGAAAAATACAATGGCTACACGCCAACCATGGCCAAGGAACTCCTTGAGGCGTTTACGCTTCTAGACGAAAGCGATGTGCTCTTCGTAGGCGTACTCTTCGGACACGGAGAACACTTTACGGCCGGTCTCGATCTTCCCAAGTGGACAGGACGCATGCAACACGGGAGCAATATAGAGGAAAGCTCTGAGGAGCGAGTTGACCCTATAGCGCTTGGGCGAGCCTGCCGCAAGCCAATCATCACCGCCGTGCAGGGCATCACCTTTACCTTCGGAATCGAACTTGCGTTGGCCGGTGATATTGTCATCGCCGCTGACAATTGTCGTTTTTCTCAGTTGGAGCCGGCACGCGGTATTCATGCTACCGGCGGCGCCACAATCCGCTTCGTACAGCGCGGCGGATGGGGCAATGCCATGTACCATTTGCTAACGAGCGACGAGTTCGACGCTCAGGAAGCCTATCGAATCGGTTTCGTGCAAGAAGTCGTCCCGGTTGGCAAACAATTAGAGCGTGCGCTGGAAATTGCCGTGGTTATCGCGGCACAAGCTCCTCTTGCCGTTCAAGCCACCAAGGCCTCGTCGAGACGCTTTGTAGAGGAAGGTTTTGCTGCGGCCGTGCGTGAACTCGGCCCGACGCAGCAGCGACTCATGGCCAGCGAGGATGCCAATGAGGGCGTCCAATCCTTTATAGAGCGGCGTACGGCAGTCTTTAAGGGCGTATAATTTGGAAGGGATCAGGGCTTACATTATTGGTTTCACAAAATCGCACACCTAAGGCCTGGGCCCAATAGTGTTGGATATTTACGGCGGTGACAGAGTTGAATATGGTAGAAGTGGACGCTAGAGGGTTGGCTTGTCCAATGCCTCTGTTGAAGGCCAAACGGGCACTGAATAGCATGCGTGTTGGCCAGAGACTTTGTGTGCTGGCGACGGATCAGGGTTCTGTGAGGGACTTTCGTGTCTTTGCAGAGCAGTCGGGCCATCTGCTGCTTGATAGCGATGAGACCGATGGAGTTTACCGTTACTTGATGGAAAAACAGTGACAGTCCGGGATGCTGTCTTCGTTTGGCAGAACGGATAAAGTTGTCAAAATGGCGTTGTTGCTCAAGCAATTATGATGACTTCGACAGTATAATAAGTAGATATCTGACAGAGCGCTCTAGCACGCCAGAGCACTGATAACGTGACGGACAATTTATGCTGGATATTTTCAAGAAATGGTACAAACGCTACCTGTCTGAGGAAGAGTCGGTCCTTGTATTGGTGTTGCTGGCGATAGCTGTGGCTTTGTTCATGACCATAGGCGATATCCTCAAGCCTGTGGTTGCGGCTATTGTACTGGCCTATCTCGCCCAGGGTGTCTCGGGACGGCTTCAGCGCTACGGATTGCCCCAGTGGCTTGGTGTCGCCGTATCGTATCTAGCATTTGTTGGCATCTTTTTCGGTTTTAGCTTTGCTCTGTTGCCGCTGGTGTGGCGCCAATTGCTGAGTCTGGTGGGTGAAATGCCCCGGATGCTGGACCAGGCACAACAATTTCTGGGTGTTCTGTCTGAACGCTATCCCGATATTGTTAGCAAAGAGCAATTCATGGAACTCATTAGTGTCGCGCAAACCGAATTCGCGGGATTAGGTCAGATCGCAGTCACGCGCACACTGGCATCAATTCCCGGTATTCTAACGGTGCTGGTCTATTTGGTACTGATACCGATGCTGGTGTTCTTTTTTCTCAAGGACCGAGAAAAACTTCTCGATTGGTTGGGGGGATTTCTTCCCGCCGAACGACCTTTGTTGCGGCGTATCTGGACAGAAATGAATGAGCAGTTTTCCAATTATGCTCGCGGCAAGGTGCTCGAAATACTAATAGTGGGTTCTGTCACCTATTTTGCGTTTACTTGGCTGGGAGTGGCCTACGCGGCATTGTTGGGTTTATTGGTGGGGCTTTCGGTCATTATTCCTTACATCGGCGCTGCGCTTGTCACTGTGCCGGTAGTCATGGTGGGATTCTTCCAGTGGGGATTTACCGGTGAATTTTATTACATGTTTGCGGTCTACATGATTATTCAGCTATTGGATGGCAACGTGCTGGTGCCATTTTTATTCTCGGAGGCGGTGAACCTGCACCCGGTCGCTATCATCTTGGCTGTGCTATTTTTTGGCGGAATTTGGGGTTTATGGGGTGTCTTTTTCGCGATACCGCTGGCGACCCTAGTCAAGGCTATCATTAATGCGTGGCCTACCCCAGAGCAGGTTGTTTCTGAGGCTGACCCGCTCACGTAAATCTCATGGAGTTTCTGATGTCCGCGTTGAATTTCCGTCATAGCTTAAAGGCTCTGGCGTTTTTGTTTAGTGTCTTGTTACTGACGTCCTGTGTCACCACTTCGCCATTAGGGCCGCAGCCGGCCAAGAGTCCGAATGACGATTACACCTATCGACTGCTAACGTTAGATAACAGTCTGCAGGTGTTGCTGATTTCTGACCCGGATGCCCCTAAAGCTGCCGCTGCTCTGGATATTTTGGTGGGCAGTGGGGATAACCCGCGCGGTCGCGCAGGCCTCGCTCATTTCCTCGAGCACATGTTGTTTCTGGGCACCGAAAAATACCCTGACGCGGCCGAATACGGGCGTTTTATTGCCGAGCATGGAGGCAGTCGCAATGCCTATACCAGCTTTGAGAATACCAATTACTTCTTTGACGTCAACAGCGCTGATTTGCCGGTGGCGCTTGACCGGTTTGCTCAGTTCTTTATTGCGCCCCGCTTTGATGCGCAATATGTCGAGCGCGAAAAAAACGCGGTTGAGGCTGAATATCAAATGGGATTAAAGAGCGATAGTCGTCGCGAGCTCGATGTGTTGCAGGAGGTGTTCAATCAGGAGCATCCCTACAGTCAATTTTCGGTGGGAGCGTTAGACACTCTTGCTGATCGTCCCGAATCTGAAATTCGAGACGACTTGATTCAGTTTTACAACACACACTACTCGGCCAATGTGATGCGTCTGGTGGTGCTAGGTTCGCAGTCGCTTGACGAACTAGAGGCGCTGACGAGCCCCTTGTTCAGCCAGATACCGAATCGCTTTTTAGAGCGTGAAACGATTGTTGAGCCTCTATTTGAAGCGGGTAGTTTACCCCTGTTTGTGCAGCTGCAGCCGTTGGCTACCCAACGGCAATTGAGTGTTTCTTTTCCAGTTCGCGATTACCGCGCCCAGTATCATGTGAAGCCAGAGGTGTACCTAGGCAATCTGATCGGTCATGAGGGGGAGGGGAGTTTGTTGTCCGCTCTTAAACAAGCAGGTCTGGCGGAGGGTTTATCTGCAGGCCAGGGTCTGGCGTGGCGCGGTGGGGCTCTCTTTAGCGTCAATATTTCGCTGACGGAAAAGGGGGCAGGAGACCCGGATCGGGTGTTGCAATTGCTTTTTGCCTACGCAGATATGTTGCGTCAAAAAGGCCCCCAGGATTGGCTTTATGTCGAGCAATCGAGGCTGGCAGACCTTAGCTTTCGTTTTCGGGAGCAGGCCAGCCCCATGGATTATGTGAGTGCCGTGGCCAGCGGTATGCAGCATTACGCACCGCAGGATATTTTGCGTGGGCCGTATATGATGACCGGTTATGACGAGGCGATTCTGGCGGAACTGCTGCAGCAGTTCAGGCCCGATAATGCTCTGGTGACGTTTAGTGACCAGGCTGTTTTTGGCGATAAGGTCTCCAACTATTACCAAGTGCCCTATTCGCAGCAGGCGTTGGATGTTGGGCGCGTCACCAAGCCTGAGGGTGACAAGGGCGCGGATGCGCTGCATCTTCCTGTGCCTAACGAATTCATTGCCGAAGATGTGTCGTTGGTGGAACTGCCCAAGGATATGCCAACGGCGCCGCAGCTGGTGCTGCAATCTGGCAGGCAAAAAATCTGGTTTATGCCGGACGAACAGTTCAGAGTGCCCAGGGGATTAACGTACATCAATTTTCGTTCCCCCGAGGTGGGGCAATCTGCTGAGCAAACGGCGAGGGGAGCACTCTACGCAGCATTGCTCACTGACCAAGTCAACGAGTTTGCCTATCCCGCCCAATTAGCGGGGATGAGTTTTGCTTTTTACGGGCATACGCAAGGCATTGGTTTGCGGGTGGGTGGTTACAGTGACAAGCAGACATTGTTACTAAAGCGTTTGTTAGGCAGCATCGTCGAGCCTCACTTTAGCCAGCGTCGTTTTGATGATATTCGCAGCGACATGATCCGGAGCTTGAAAAATGCCATCGCACAACGTCCTAGTACACAGGTTGTTGATGATTTGAATGAAAGTCTACTTTATGGTCAATGGGGCGAAAAGGCTGTGATTTCGGCTCTTGAGACAACAGACCTGAGTCAACTTGACGGGTATATCCGCCAGTTCTGGCGCAGTGCTTCTGCCGAGGCACTGATCTACGGCAACTATGAGCCTGGCGAGGCACCACAATTATCGGCGATGTTGCAGGATATTATCAGTAGCGACCCCGCGCCAACGTTGCCTAAGCGCAGGGTGCTGAGGCTGGCTGCGGGCGAGTCGGCCCAATACGCAGTGGATGTTCCTCACGATGATTCAGTGGTTGCGTGGTACCTGCAAGGAGACGGGGATAGTGGGTATGACAGGGCCGCGACGGCGCTGACAGCCCAAATCATGTCGTCAGGTTTTTTTCAGCAATTGCGCACCGAGCAGCAGTTGGGCTATGTGGTCGGGGCCTCCAGTTATAGCAAGCTGCAGGTGCCCGGCCTGCTAATGTTGGTGCAGTCCCCGGTTGCAGATGCCAATGCGGTCGCAGTGGCAATGAACAATTTCATGCTGAACGTGGAGTCACAACTGGATGAGGCACAATTTGAGCGGCATAAAGTGTCGCTGGTCAGTGATATTTTGCGGCCGGATAAAAACCTAGCGGAACGGGGTGAGTACTTGTGGCAAGCCATTGCGCGCCAGGATCTGGACTTCGCTGAGCGTCAGACGCTGGCAGCGGCGGTGGAGGCCATCACTCTGGATAGCTGGCGGGTCTACTACGAGCGGGTCTTTCTAGCGCAGCGTCACTCGTTGCAAGTGGTCGCTCCGGGTAGCCGGGGTATTCTTCCAGAAGGCGATTTTGACCGTTACAATTCAGCCAAAGCCATTCAGCGTGGGCATGCCACGTATGTCCGACAGTAAGGCCTAGTCGGTAAAAGCGCCTTAGCGGTTGCGGCCTCGGCATTGAGGCGTAGTGGGCGGAAAGCGACTCGATTATATAGTTCTAATATGGAACTAAATAGATTTATGCAGACGGCTTCGGTATCATCAACTCACGCTTGTCGAGTCGAGCATCGCGTCTCGAGTCTGCTATGGTCATTCAAGCGAGGCTTGGTTTGGCTGTGTTCCGTGTTATAGCCAAATAAGTTCTATTTTAGAATCTATTAAGGACTGAGCGTGACTCGTCCTGCTGTTTCACAGGAGCTTGAGCTGAGATGAAGGAAGACTTAAACCCCCCGGAAACCCGCGAGTGGCTTGATGCACTCGACGATGTGGTAAAATATGCAGGTGCTGAGCGCGCTTCCTTTTTGCTGCTGGAGTTGTCCAAGCACGCAATCAACGCTCGTCTGCGCCTGCCTTCCGCTATCACCACTCCCTTTTCCAATACGATCGCGCCTTCCGAAGAAAAAATGATGCCCGGTGATGTCTTTATGGAGCGCCGGATTCGCTCGTTGGTGCGCTGGAATGCACTGGCTATGGTGATGCGCGGTAATGATAACGATGAGGGACTGGGCGGCCATATTTCGAGTTTTTCCTCCAGCGCTACGTTATATGACGTGGGCTTTAACCATTTCTTTCGGGGTACTGAGGGCGGTCACCCAGGAGATCTGGTGTTTTACCAGGGACACAGTGCGCCAGGCATGTATGCGCGTTCTTATCTGGAACAGCGGCTAACGGAGGAACAATTGGATAACTTTCGGCGGGAGGTGGGTGGCCATGGGCTGTCATCCTACCCGCATCCATGGCTGATGCCCGACTACTGGCAGTTTCCCACCGTGTCCATGGGGCTCGGTCCGATACAGGCCATTTATCAGGCGCGAGTGATGAAGTATCAGCAGGATCGCGGTCTGCTCGACCATGGCGACAGAGAAGTCTGGTGCTTCATTGGCGACGGTGAGTGTGATGAGCCTGAGTCCCTTGGTGCTATATCGCTCGCTGGCCGCGAAGGGATGGGTAATCTCAATTTTGTGATCAACTGCAACCTGCAACGCTTGGATGGTCCGGTGCGCGGCAATGGCAAAATTATTCAGGAGCTGGAAGGAATTTTCCGCGGCGCAGGCTGGAATGTGATCAAGGTGATCTGGGGTCGCAAGTGGGACCGTCTGCTGGAGAAAGATACAACCGGTCTGCTACAGAAACGGATGGATGAAGTCTGTGACGGCGAGTTGCAAAACTACAAGTTCAATGGCGGAGCCTACACTAGAGAGCACTTCTTCGGTAAGTATCCTGAACTTCTGGAGCTGGTGGCCGACTTGTCGGATGACGATATCATGTACCTCAACCGAGGTGGGCACGATCCCTACAAAGTCTACGCAGCATACGCCGCGGCTGTTGAAGAGCATGAACGTCCCACGGTGATTCTGGCAATGACGGTGAAGGGTTACGGTACAGGTGAAGCTGGCCAGGCGAACAATGAAACGCACGCCCTGAAAAAGCTCGACATAAAAAGTCTCAAGGCGTTCCGGGACCGCTTTGATATTCCTATTAGTGATGCCGAGTTAGAAAATGTGCCGTACTATCGTCCGCCGGCAGACAGTCCAGAGATGCGCTATATGCTTGAGCGAAGGCAGGCCCTGGGCGGTCTGCTGCCTAGGCGACGCGCAGCCATGGATTTACTCGAGACACCACCGCTGACGGCTTTCGGCAATCAGCTTAAGAGCAGTGGTGCGCGAGAAGTTTCTACCACGATGGCCTTTGTGCGTATGCTGTCCAGTTTGGTAAAGGACGCCGATATTGGGCAGCGAGTGGTGCCAATCGTGCCGGACGAAGCGCGTACGTTTGGCATGGAAGGTATGTTTCGTCAGCTCGGTATTTATTCTTCGGTAGGCCAGCGCTACACGCCACAAGATGCCGGACAGATGATGTATTACAAAGAGGACATCAAGGGGCAGATTCTGGAGGAGGGCATTAACGAGGCGGGCGCATTTTCCGCCTGGTTGGCCGCAGCCACTTCTTACAGCACCAGTGCGTATCCTATGGTGCCGTTCTACATTTTTTACTCCATGTTTGGTTTTCAGCGTATTGGGGATCTGGCTTGGGCGGCTGGCGACAGTCAGGCGCGTGGATTTCTCATCGGGGCGACCGCTGGGCGCACTACACTGAATGGCGAGGGCCTGCAACACCAAGATGGGCACAGTCACTTGTTGGCCAGTACGATACCGAACTGCGTTAGCTACGATCCGACCTACGCCTATGAACTGGCAGTGATTATCCACGATGGGTTACACCGCATGTATAACCAGGGTGAGAACCGGTTCTATTACATCACGACGATGAATGAAAACTATATTCAGCCGGAGATGCCGCCAGGTGTTGAAGACGGCATTATTCAGGGTATGTATCAGTTCAAGGTGTCCACTGCGCCGGGAGATTTACGTGTTCAGTTACTGGGCTGTGGTGCGATTTTGCGCGAGGTGGAGGCTGCTGCGGCGATTCTAGAGAGTGACTATCAGGTAGCGGCAGATATCTGGAGTATGACCAGCGTGAATGAATTGCAACGCGAAGGTAAAGCGGTGCAGCGTTGGAATCTGTTGCATCCTGAAGTCGAACCCAGAGTGCCCTATGTCACCCGACTGCTGCGTGATACCAGTGGCCCCGCAGTGGCTGCGACAGACTACATCAAGGCATACGCTGACCAAATTCGGGAGTTTGTACCGGGAGCTTATACCGTGTTGGGTACGGATGGCTTCGGTCGTTCTGATACGCGCAGCAAGTTGCGCGAGTTCTTCGAGATAAGTCGCGAATATATCGTACTTGCGGCACTCAAGGCGCTGGCGGATGAGGGGCAAATCGAGAATGCCCTTGTTACCCAGGCTATAGGTGCGCTGGGTATTGATCCGGACAAGTCCAACCCGTTAACCGTCTGAGGTAGGAGGAAATACGCCGTGCCTATACAACAAGTAATAGTGCCTGATATCGGTGGTGCCGAAGGCGCTGAAGTGATTGAGCTACTGGTGGCGGTTGGTGATCAGGTTGTGCTGGATCAGGGCCTCATTGTATTGGAGTCCGACAAGGCCTCCATGGAAATTCCTGCTACTGCTGCTGGCACTGTCGTTGAGTTACTGGTGGCGGAAGGTGATCAGTTGGCAGAGGGTGCAGCGGTGGCGATGATAGACGTCGCTGAGCAAGTCGCAGATGCGGCTCCGACGCCCGGAGAGAGTGAGGCGTCCGCCGCAAGTGATGCGTCCATTGGGGATGACGATGGGGCAGAGCAAAAGGCAAGCGCTGTGAAAGAGGCATCTGCAGCGAAAGAGACACAGGTTGTGGAAGCAGTGTCAGCAGCGAGTGAAGCGCCAGTGCTACCGGTAGAGGCCGCGCCATTATCACTGGAGGTCGCGGGTGAAATATATGCGGGCCCAGCAGTACGAAAACTGGCGCGAGAACTCGGTGTTCAGTTGGTGCGAGTGGACGGTACTGGCCCACAAGGTCGTGTCCTCAAAGAAGATCTGCAACAGTTTGTGCGCAAGGTCATACGTGAACCTGTAGGTGCGGTCACGGGTGGCACGGGTATTCCTTCGGTGCCTGAAACTGATTTCTCTAAATTTGGTGAGGTCGAAGTCACCCCGCGCACCAAACTCGATAAGCTGACGGCTATCAATATGCACCGTAGCTGGGTGAACGTGCCCCATGTGACCCAGTTCGACGAGGCAGACATTACCGATCTCGAAGAATTTCGCGCGGGACTCAAGGCTGAGGCCGAACAGCGCTCCACGCGCATTACGCCCTTACCGTTTTTGCTCAAGGCCTGTGCGCTTGCGCTGCGAGACAACCCCAAGATCAACAGCTCACTGGCGCGCGGTGGTGAAGACCTGGTTCACAAGAAATATATTCATATCGGCGTGGCGGTTGATACCCCGGCCGGGCTGATGGTGCCGGTGATTCGCGACGTTGATAGGAAAACTATTTGGGAGCTGGCGCACGAAGTTGCAGAGTTGGCGAGCCGTGCTCGCGACCGTAAGCTCCTGCCAGCAGAGATGCAGGGCGGATGTTTTACCGTTTCTAGCTTGGGCAATATTGGCGGCAATGGTTTTACCCCTATCGTCAACACACCAGAGGTGGCTATCCTTGGGGTGTCGAAGGCGGCTATCAAGCCGCTGTGGAACGGTGCGGAGTTCGCACCGCGCACGATGCTGCCGGTTGCGCTGTCTTACGACCATCGGGTGGTGAACGGCGGTGATGGCGGGCGCTTTTTAACCCGCATAGTGTCTCTGCTCGGTGATATTCGCCAGCTCAGTTTATAAAG
>ERZ888423.151-NODE-151-length-74656-cov-16.539497_pt1 | contig 74656 bp, 78 predicted proteins | sample MGYA00520523_ERZ888423 | MGnify/ENA primary metagenome ERZ888423 (study PRJEB32303, sample SAMEA104408611) | aquatic metagenome | biome: Brackish water; feature: Pelagic; material: water | place: Baltic Sea | collected 2014-06-08T10:24:00 | depth 30,27 m ... | reverse complement strand
CTTTCCGTTCGCGACCATCGAAAGCGTCGATGTGGTCGATGGCCGCCACATCGTGGTCGGAAACGACAACAACCTGCCGTACTCGCGCAGTCGCGAACCTGGTCGTATCGACGACAATGAATTGGTGCTGCTCGATGTCTCCGCGCTACTGGGCGCTGCCTAGCTAGAGTCATTGCGATGAACGGCGCCCAGGCACTCATCGCGACCCTGGTGGATAACGGCGTCCGGGTGTGTTTCGCCAACCCGGGCACCTCGGAGATGCATTTCGTCGCCGCACTGGACGCGGTGCCGCAAATGCGCGGTCTACTTACACTGTTTGAGGGCGTGGCAACCGGCGCGGCCGACGGCTATGCGCGGATGTCGGGGGAGCCCGCCGCGGTGCTGCTGCATCTCGGCCCCGGGCTGGGCAACGGACTAGCCAACCTTCACAACGCCCGCCGGGCGCGGGTGCCGATGGTGGTGGTGGTGGGCGACCACGCCATCGATCACAAGCGCCATGACGCCCCGCTGGAATCCGACATCGACTCGGTGGCCGGCACGGTCTCGGGCTGGGTGCGGCGCACGATGAGTCCCGATGATGTTGAGACCGACGCCACCGCGGCGATCACTTTCGTCCGCGCCGAACAGAGGATCGCCACTCTCATCCTGCCGGCCGATGTCTCGTGGTCTGAGGGTGCGGAGTGCGCCGGACTCGTTGCGCAGCAACCAGAGTCGACCTCTGTGGACACCCGTCCTGTGGCGGACGCGCTGCGCGCGGGCGAGCCGACGGTGATCCTGGTCGGTGGCGACGCCACCCGGGCGCAGGGCCTCGGCGCTGCGGCCCGGCTGGCGCAGGCATACGGAGCGCGGGTGTTCTGCGAGACCTTCCCCACCCGGCTGGAGCGCGGCGCCGGGATCGCCGCGGCCGAGCGGATCGCCTACTTCGGCGAGGCCGCCGAGGCGCAACTGGCGGGCACCCGGCGGCTGATCCTGGCCGGGGCCGTGTCCCCGGTGACGTTCTTCGGTTATCCCGATAAGCCCAGCGACCTGGTGCCCGAGGGCTGCACCGTCTACACGCTGGCCGGTCCCGTTGGCGCCGCTGCCGCACTGGCCGAACTGGCTGATCGGCTGGCCCCGAACATCCCGTTTCCCACCGCTCCGGCTGGCCGGCCTCAGCTCCCGTCCGGAGCGCTCACTGTTCAGACCGCGGCGGATGTCATCGGAGCGCTCCTGCCGGAGCGGGCGATCGTCGTCGACGAATCCAACACATCGGGATTTCTATTACCGCCGGCCACTGCCGGCGCCCCGGCCCACGATTGGCTGACACTTACCGGTGGCGCGATCGGTTATGCGCTGCCGGTAGCGCTTGGCGCAGCCGTCGCCGAACCGGACCGTCCGGTGTTGTGTCTGGAATCCGATGGGTCGGCGATGTACACCATCTCTGCGCTGTGGAGTCATGCGCGGGAGAATCTCGACATTACCACTGTCATCTTTGCCAACCGGGCCTATGACATTTTGCGCATCGAGTTGCAGCGCGTTGGCGCGCAGAGCGATAGCCACCAGCCGGGACCGAAAGCCGAGGCGTTGCTCGACTTGACGCCGCCCATACTGGATTTCGTGAAGATCGCCGAGGGCATGGGGGTGTCGGCCCGGTGTGCCACCACCGCCGAGGAACTGGCTGATGCGCTGCGGTGGGCCTTCGATGAGCCGGGCCCGCACCTCATCGAGGCGGTCATGCCCTCGTTAGCGGGATCCGGAACACCGGATCGCCGCATTCCAGCGCCTCGGCCGACAGTTGTCGCTTGAGCACCTTGAAGGTCTCCGTCCGGGGCAGTGCGGTGGCGACCCGAACGTAGGACGGTCGTTGCTTGGCCCCAAGATCGTCCTGCTCGTCCAGAAACCGCCTGAATGAATCGCTGTCGAACGCGATCCCCTCCGGCAGTACCAGCGCCGCCATCACCTGGTCACCGATGTCGTCGGGAATCCCGTATACGGCCGCCTCAGTGACGTCGGGGTAGCGCATCAGTACTCGCTCGATCGGTGCGGTGCCCAGGTTCTCGCCATCCACCCGCATCCAATCGCCAAGCCGCCCAGCAAAATACAGGTAGCCATCCTCGTCGCGGTAGGCCAGGTCACCGCTGTGATAAACACCGCCGCTCATCCGCTGGGCCTCTGCCTCCGGATCCTTGTAGTAGCCGCGGAACTGGCCCTTCCCGGCCACGTTGACCAGTTCGCCCACCACACCCGGCGGGCAGGATCGGCCGGTGTCGACGTCGATGATGTCCAGGTCGGCGGTGATCGGACCGAGCGAACTCTCCGGAGTCTCGGGAGTGCGCCCGATCGACACCCCGCCCTCGGTGGAGCCGAACCCGTCGACCACCATCACGCCGAATCGCCGTGCGAAGCGGCTGATGTCGCGCGGTGCGCCCTCATTGCCGTACATGATCCGCAGTGGGTTGTCGGCATCATCGGGCCGCTCCGGTGTGGCCAGGATGTAGGACATCGGCTTGCCGACGTAGTTGGCGTAGGTGGCGTTGAAACGGCGCACGTCGGGGAGGAACCCGGAGGCGGAGAACTTTTGGCGCAGCGCGATCGACGCGCCGGCCGCGACGGCGGGCGCCCAGCCCGCCATCACCGCGTTGGAGTGGAACAGCGGCATCGAGAGGTAGCAGGTGTCGGCGGGCCCGAGCCCGAACCGTTGGGCCAGCATCACGCCGGGGCCGGCCACCTTTTCATGGGTGCAGCGCACGGCTTTGGGTTCACCGCTGGTACCGGAGGTGAAGATCAGCATAAATAATTCATCGAAGGCGCTGTTGGCGAGCGTGATTGGCGAACCGCGGAAGCCGGCGAGTTCAGTGGCCCACTCGGGTGCGCCCACCTCCAGCACGGCCATCTCCGCCGGGGCGAAGTCCGGTCCGTAGGAGTTGAGGTCGCCGTCGGTGATGATCAACTGGCAGTCGGCGTGGGTGACGTCGCGACGCAGCGCGTCACCACGGCGGGTCGGGTTCAAACCCACCGGCACCACGCCACTGAGACCGGCGGCCACCAGCAGGGCCGAAAAGAGGGGAGTGTTGGCGAGGAGAACGCCGACATGCGGCGGCAGGTCCGGATTCAACCGGGCGCGCAACAACGCAGCAAGATCGGCGGCCAGCTGGATGTGTTCACGCCAGGTTGCAAAGGATCCGTCGTCGCCGTGGACGCCGCGGTCGTCGATCTCGGCCAGCGGCTCGAGTAGCCGGGGGACGGTGAGCTGCAACGGTTCAGGTTCAGGCAGGGGTGTCCGCCAGATCTCGGCCAATGACGAGTAGCCCGGCGGTGGCCCCGCCGAGGGCGAACTCAGTCTGCTTGGCCGTGATGAAGTAGCGGTGCACCTGATGATCCATGTCGATGCCCACCCCGCCGTGGACGTGCACGGTGGTGTGCGCCACCCGATGGCCGGCCTCGGCCGCCCAGAAGGCCGCGGTGGCCACCTCGGTGTCGGCAGGAAGGTCCTCCGAGAGCCGCCACGATGCCTGCTCCAACGTCAACCGCAGCCCCTTGATGTCGATGTAGGCATCGGCCAGACGTTGGGAGACCGCCTGGAAGCTTCCGATGGGCCGATCGAATTGCTCCCGGGTGCGCGCGTATTCGGCGGTCAACTCAAGTGAGCGCTCCAGCACACCGAGTTGGTACGCAGTCAGGCCGACGGCCCGGCGGGCGATCAGCCAGGTGAGCACGTCGCCGTCACCGACCACCCGGTCGGCGCCGAGGTGGACGCCGGCCAGGTCGACTTCTCCGGCACTGCCCTGGCCGGTGGTTTCAAGCGCGGTTATCGAAACTCCCGGATCGCCGGCGGAGACCAAGAAGACCTTGGTGCCGGAGTTGGTTTCCGCCGCAACGAGGAACGCATCCGCGATGGGACCCCACGGCACCTGGGTGCGGGTCCCGGTCAGCCGGTAGCCGTCATCCGAAGCTGTGGCCTGCACCGGCCCCTGCCCCCATTCGCCGTCCAGTGCCACTGTCAGGATCTTCTCGCCGGCCACCGCCGGTACCGCCCAGTCTTGCCGCAACCGGTCTGATCCGAAGTGGGCCAGAGCGCCGGCCCCCAGGACCACCGACTCCAGGTAGGGCACAGCCACTACCTGTCGTCCCAGTGGGGTCAGAATCGCCGTCTGTTCCAGCACTCCGAAGCCGGCGCCGCCGACCGATTCCGGCGCGGCTGTGCTGAGGATGTCGGCGTCGATTAATTTGCCCCACAGTGTCTTATCGAATCTTTGGTCGAGGCTATCGAGTTGACGCTGGTGTTGCGGCGTGCAGACGGCGTCGACGATGGTGGTGACGAGGCCCGAAAGATCCTGGGCGGCATCAGTTCTGGTGAAATCCATGGATGTCCTTGTCCGCTATTTTCGGCGGTCGATCAGCGGTTGGCGCGGGGAAGGCCGAGGGCGGCCATCCCGATGATGTCGCGTTGGACCTCGTTGGTGCCGCCGCCGAAGGTGAGGATCAGCGATGACCGGTGCATCCGCTCAACCCGGCCGCGCAGCAACGCTCCGCGGGACTCCTGCCGCAGCGTGGCTGAGGGCCCCAGGACCTCCATCAACAGCCGGTAGGCCTCGGTCGCCATCTCGGTGCCGTACACCTTGGCCGCCGAAGCATCCGCCGGTGACGGGGCCACCGCCTCCGCTGACGCGAGTTCCCAATTGAACAGCTTGAGGTACTCGGCCTTCGCGTGGACCCGGGCGAGGTTGAGTTGAACCCACTCGGAGTCGATCAGTCGCACGCCCCGGGCGTCCTTGGTGTTTTGCGCCCACTCGCGGACCTGGTTGAGCGCGGTGAAGATCGGCTGCGCGGAGACCAGCGCGACGCGCTCGTGGTTGAGCTGGTTGGTAACCAGCTTCCAGCCGCCGTTCTCTTCGCCGACCCGGTTGCCGACCGGTACCCGTACGTCGGAGTAGTAGGTGGCGCTGGTGCTCGCACCGGCCATGGTGTGGACCGGGGTCCAGGAGAAGCCTTCGGCAGTGGTCGGCACGATCAGGACCGAGATGCCCCGATGCTTCTTGGCCTCGGTATTCGTGCGCACCGCCAGCCAGATGTAGTCGGCGTATTGGATGAGGCTGGTCCACATTTTCTGACCGTTGATGACGTAGTCCTCGCCATCGCGAACCGCTGACGTGCGCAGCGCGGCAAGGTCGGTACCGGCACCGGGCTCGGAGTAGCCGATTGAGAAGTGAATATCGCCGGCCGCGATCCCCGGGAGGAAGAACTTCTTCTGCTCCTCAGTGCCGTAGGCCATGATCGTCGGCGCCACGCTGTTGATGGTCAGGAACGGGACCGGGGCACCGGCGACGGCGGCCTCATCGGTGAATATCAGCTGGTCCATGGCGGAGCGAGCCTGACCGCCGTATTCCTTGGGCCAGCCCAGCGCCAGCCAGCCGTCTCGGCCCATCTGGGCCACCGTCTCGCGGTAGACGTTCCCGGTGCCGTATTCGCCGCCGACCGCCATCAGGGCCTCCCGGCGCTCCGGGGTGATCAGGGTGGCGAAGTAGGACCGCAGCTCGCGGCGTAGCTGCTCCTGCTCGGGGGTGTAACTGATCCGCATCCGCGTGGCCTCCGACTCAGGGGGATGCCGGCAACCCGCCGACATCATTCGTTGTAACACGTTCTAGTCTGAGTTTCCAGCGCCGTCTGTGCGTCGACTGCCGTGATCGGTCGTATCGTGAGGCTGCGGAGAGCCGGGGACCCGCCCGGCGGGCCTAGGAGGTAGTGATGCGCATCGCCGTCGACCGTGATCGCTGTGAGGGTAACGCCGTCTGTATAGGAATTGCGCCCGAGTTATTCGAACTCGACGACGAGGACTACGTCGTGGTTACGGCGGACCCCATCCCGGTCGATCAGGAGGAGTTAGCCGAGCAGGCCATCGCCGAATGCCCACGCGCGGCGCTGACCCGCAGGGACTAGAGGTGCTAGTGACACCTGTCCGTCGGACTGCCACAACGAGTCGAACCGCATGACCGGGTCTGAACAACTGATCGATCTGTCCGGCCGGATCGCGGTGGTGACCGGGGCCGCCGCGGGCCTGGGCCGTGCCGAAGCCGTCGGGTTGGCGCGTGCGGGGGCAACGATCGTGGTCAACGATGTGCCGAAGGCGCTCGACGACTCGGGGGTTCTCGACGAGATCAGTGCCGCCGGTGCCAAGGGCATCGCGGTGGCCGGTGATATCAGCCAGCGGTCCACCGCCGATGAGTTGATGGCCTGCGCCGAGAGCCTGGGCGGGCTCGACATCGTGGTCAACAACGCGGGTATCACCCGGGACCGAATGTTGTTCAACATGACCGATGAGGATTGGGACGCGGTCATGGCCGTGCATCTGCGCGGTCATTTCCTGCTCACCCGCAATGCCGCCACCTACTGGCGAAGCCGCGCCAAGGACACTGGCAAATCGGTCTACGGCCGCATCATCAACACCTCGTCGGAGGCGGGCCTGATGGGTCCCGTCGGCCAGGCCAATTACGGAGCGGCAAAGGCCGGCATCACCGCGCTGACTCTGACCGCGGCCCGCGCACTTGGGCGCTACGGGGTGTGTGCCAACGCGATCTGTCCGCGAGCGCGGACTGCAATGACGGCCGAGGTTTTCGGGGCGGCGCCGCAGATGGCCGCCGGAGAGATCGACCCGCTCTCACCGGAGCACGTGGTCAGCCTGGTCCGGTTTTTGGCCTCGCCAGCCGCCGAAGCGGTCAACGGGCAGGTGTTCGTCGTTTACGGACCAACTGTGACCCTGGTGGCGGCGCCGACGGCTGAGCACCGGTTCCACGCTGACGGCGCGGTCTGGGACCCGGCGGCCTTGAGTGCCTCGATGCGCGAGTACTTCGCCGATCGCGACCCGGAGCGCACATTTAGTGCGACCGAACTGATGGCCGAAGGTTAAACCGCCTTGGTGGCGGCCAGGGCGTCGAGAAATGAGCGCGCCCAGCGGTCCAGGTCGTGGGCCAAAACCTGCCGGCGGAGTGCGCGCATCCGGCGCCGGCCCTCCTCGGGCGTCTGGTGGAGTGCGGCTTCGATGGCGTCCTTGACGCCCTCCGAATCATGCGGATTGGTCAGGTAGGCCCGACGTAATTCGGCTGCGGCACCGGTGAATTCGCTGAGCACCAAGGCGCCGCCAAGATCGCTGCGGCAGGCGACGTACTCCTTGGCCACCAGGTTCATTCCGTCCCGGAGCGCCGTGACCAACATGACGTCGCTGGCTACGAAGAAGGCGATCAGTTCATCGCGGGGAACAGCCCGGTGCAGATAACGGACCACCTGATGGCCCACATCGCTGTACTCGCCGTTGATATGGCCGACCTGTTGTTCGATGTCGTTGCTCAGGACGCGGTAGCTGTCCACCCGCTCCCGGCTCGGCGTCGCCAACTGAATCAAGACGGTGTCGTCGCGCTGCGCCCGGCCTTCGGCGAGCAACTCCTCGAAGGCTCTCAGGCGCACCTCGATGCCTTTGGTGTAATCGAGGCGGTCCACCCCGAGCAGGATCTTGCGAGGGTTGCCCAGCTCGGCGCGGATTTCCTTGGCGCGGCGACGGATATTTTGTTCGCTCGCTTTGCGGTCGAGTTCGGCGGAGTCGATGGAGATCGGGAACGCGCCGACCTTGACCGTCCGGGAGCCCAGGTTTACCTCGCCGAAGCGGGAGCGAACCCCGATCGAGGCGCGTGATGTCTTAACCCCGGTCAGTCGTCCGGACAGGAGGAGAAAGTTCTGTGCACCCCCGGCGAGGTGGAAGCCGACGAGATCGGCGCCCAGCAGACCGTCGATGATCTCGGCCCGCCACGGCAGTTGCATGAAGATCTCGGCTGGGGGGAACGGGATGTGCATGAAGAACCCGATGGTCAGATCAGGCCGGAGGGTGCGCAGCATCTTGGGAACCAGTTGCAATTGATAGTCCTGCACCCACACGGTGGCGCCCTCGGCCGCCGCCCGCGACGTGGCCTCGGCGAAGCGCCGGTTGACATCCACGTAACGGTCCCACCAACGGCGTTCATAAATCGGTTTCACGATCAGATCGTGGTAGAGCGGCCACAGGGTGGCGTTGGAGAACCCCTCGTAGTAGTCGGAGACGTCGTCGCCGCTGAGTCGCACCGGGTAGAGGTGCAGTTCGTTTTCGACGATCGGTTCTTCGTCGCCGTCGACGACCCCGGGCCAGCCGATCCAGGCGCCGCGGTTGCGCCGCAGCAGCGGCTCCAATGCGGTGACCAAGCCACCGGGACTGCGTTTCCGGGTGACGGTTCCGTCCGGCAACTGTTCCATGTCGATGGGCAGCCGGTTGGCCACGACCACGAAGTCGGAGCTACCGGCACTCATGTTGCCGGCGTCTCCGGTGCCCACCTAGACCTCGAGCTTGGCAGGCCCAATACCGAGCATTGAGAGGAACACCCGGCACTCATCGGCATCGGTAGCGTAGGCGGCGACCACCTGCCTGGCCTGACGGGCCGTGTTGTCGGCCAAGGGTTCGACGTCGACGATATCCTCAGATTCAGATTTTGCAGGCATGCCCTAACTGTAGGACATTGGCCATCGCCCGACTGCCGGGTAGGTACTACCTGCTGTGATACCGGCATTCAGGCTGCTGTGATGCCGGCATCCGGGACCCGCCCGCCAGGCGCTGCCGGCACCCGGTCGGCCGAGGGTTACGGGGCCGCGGACGGTGCAGCCGATACTAGAGTGAACGGTCAAACCCGCCCCGCCGGTTTTCCCGCTTGCGGAGTGATCTACCCGCGGACCAATCGGCCTGCGGACCCAATCGAAGGAGCACTGCATGCAACTCTTGTTCACCGACCGGACCTACCTGGTGACCGGCGGCGGCAGTGGTATCGGGAAGGGCGTGGCAGGTGGCCTCGCCCGGGCGGGTGCCCGGGTGATGATCGTGGGCCGCAACGCCGAGCGACTGAACGCGGCCGCCGGGGAGATCGTCGAGCAACTCGTGGGTGACGTGCCGGGGGAGATCAGGGCCCATCCGGCCGACGTCATCGACGAGGAGCAGGTCGCCGGCGTCGTCGAGGCGGCGGTGGCCTGGGGCGGCACGTTGGCCGGCGTGGTGCACTGTGCCGGTGGATCGGAGACCATCGGCCCGGTCACCCAGATCGACTCCGAAGCCTGGCGACGGACGGTGGACCTCAATGTCAACGGCACCATGTACGTGCTCAAGCATTCCGCGCGCGAGATGGTCCGCGCCGGCGGCGGCTCATTCGTCGGCATCTCCTCGATCGCGGCCAGCAACGTCCACCGGTGGTTCGGGGCCTACGGCGTGAGCAAGTCGGCGTTGGATCACTTAATGATGCTGGCCGCCGACGAACTGGGCCCGTCCTGGGTCCGAGTCAACGGCATCCGGCCCGGGCTCATCCGCACCGAATTGGTGGAGGTGCTGCTGAGTTCCCCCGAGGTCAGCGAGGACTATCGGCAGTGCACTCCGCTGCCGCGAACCGGTGAAGTCACCGATGTCGCCAACCTCGCGATGTTTCTTCTCAGCGACGCAGCCGGCTGGATCACCGGCCAGGTGATCAACGTCGATGGGGGGCACGGCTTGCGGCGCGGCCCCGATCTGTCGGGAATGCTGGAGCCGTTGTTCGGTGCGGATGGACTTCGCGGTGTGGTCTGAGTTCGCCGATGCCCTCGCTACCGCGACCTGACAAACCCGGGCCCGGCCAGGAATCGGTCTGGGACTACCCGCGTCCACCTCGCTTGGAACGATTTCAGGGGTTGATCACCGTCGAGTTCGGCGGTGAGGTGATCGCCACCACCGACCATGGTTGGCGAGTCTTGGAGACCAGCCATCCACCGACCTACTACCTGCCGCCCACGGCATTCACCGCTGGAGTGCTCCGCGACGCCCCCGGGCGATCCTGGTGTGAGTGGAAAGGGCAGGCCCGCTACTTCGACCTCGTCGCCGGTGGGCAGGTCGCCAGGAAGTCGGCGTGGAGTTATCCCCGGCCGACGCCGCAGTTCGAACCGATCGCCGACGCGATCGCCGTGATGGCCGCCGCCGTCGACCGCTGCACAGTCAATGGCGAGACGGTGGTGGCCCAGCCCGGCGGGTTTTACGGTGGTTGGATCACCAGCGGGGTCGTCGGCCCGTTCAAGGGCGGTCCGGGTTCGCTGGGTTGGTAGGGTTCGCTGGGTTGGTAGGGTTCGCTGGGTTGGTAGGGTTCGCTGGGTTGGTAGGGAGAGCGCCCTCGGTACGATCCGCGGATGCCTTTGGCCAATGGTGAGCACTTCGCCGGCTACCGAATCCTGCGGCCACTCGGTTTCGGTGGAATGGGCGAGGTGTACCTGGTCGCCCATCCACGCTTGCCGCGTCAGGATGCGCTGAAGATCCTGCCCCCCGATATGTCGGCGGACGCGGAGTTCCGAGCCCGCTTCAATCGGGAGGCGGAGTCGGCAGCCGCGCTCTATAACCCGCATATTGTCGGCATTCACGACCGCGGTGAGTTCGCCGGTCAACTCTGGATTTCGATGGACTATATCGATGGGCCGGATGCCGGCCGCTTACTGCGCGAGCGCTACTCCAGCGGAATGCCCGCCGCGGAGGTGATCGAGATCGTCTCGGCGGTGGCCGACGCACTGGACTATGCCCACGAACGTGGTCTGATGCATCGCGATATCAAGCCCCCGAACATTCTGCTGACCAATCCCGAGCGTGGCCGACGCCGGATTCTGTTGGCCGACTTCGGAATTGCCCGTAATGCGGCCGAGGTCAGCGGATTGACCGATACCAACGTCACACTCGGGACGGTGAACTATGCGGCTCCCGAGCAACTCATGGGAGCGCCGATCGACGGCCGCGCCGATCAGTACAGTCTGGCCGCGACCGCCTATCACCTGTTGACCGGGTCACCGATGTTCGGTTCCTCCAACCCGGCAGTGGTGATCGGCCGACACCTCAATTCGGCGCCGCCTCCGCTGACCGACTACCGGCCGGATCTGGCTGCACTGGACCCCGTGCTGGCTAAGGCGCTGTCGAAGAATCCCGGTGACCGGTTTCCGAGCTGTACGGATTTCGCCAACGCACTGGGCTGGGCGATGACGTCCGGGGGTGGCCGGCCGTTGCCGCCTTTTGCCGTGGCCGCCGCGCCGGACCCGCCACCGCAGGTCCGCGAACGCGGCACCGCCATTCTGCCGACCACCTATCCGGCGGCGAGTGCGGAGCGACCGGTCCACGACGCTGAACCTGCGCCGCGCTGGCCGTGGCTACTGGCGGCAATGGGGCTGGTTGTGATCCTGGGCGCGCTGGCCTTTGCGATGTGGCCGCGCGATCAGCGGTCGGCTTCGCCCCCAGCAGATCCGGCTACGTCGACGGCCCGGTCGATGTCGACTACCCCGGCCACCACCGCCGCTTCGGTATCGAGCGCTCCGGTCAGTTTCGAGGGCATGCGTGACCTGGTGGCCGGTTTTTACAGCGAGCTGCCGGGCAACGCTGCAGGTGCCTGGGACAAATTCGACATCAACTACCAGCAGCGCGCCGGCGAGGCGGATTACCTGAACTTCTGGTCGTCGATCGAGTCGGTTTCGCTGATCTCCGTCACCCCGCGTGATGCGACCAGTGTGGTCGCCAGGATTCGTTATGTCTTGCGGGCTGGTGGTGTCGACACCGAGGACCGTTGGTTGTCGGTGGTGGTCAAGGACGGCCGGCCGTTGATCTACGACTCTGAGCGGATCGGATCGGCATAGGCTTCACCCGACGTTCTCGAAGTCGCCCTCTTAGGGTGACAGCAGGTGTGGCCGGCAGTACGCGCACATTCCCGACCCCAGGCTGGGGTAACCGCAGTGCGGACACGTTCCCACCCGCGCGGTCGGTGGTTGGTCGTGGCGCCGGAGATCGGCGAGGACGGTGTCCAGGCGATTGAGATGGGCAGCCATGACGTGCAATCGTGCGGTCAGTTGTTCGCGTTTAGTTTTCAGATCTGTTCGCTGGCGAAGCATTTCGCCGGTAGCAGGCCCAGTGGGTCGCCCGCGCTGCCAGTCGATCTCACAGATCAGGCGGTCGAGTCCGTCGAGTTCGGCCGCAAGGCCGCGAAGCAACTGGGTTAGCCGATCCCGATCACCCTGGATCGAATTCAGCCCGCCGGCGAGTGCGGGTTTGGGAAAATCCACGCTGTGTGTCGGGAGGGCTGAGCCGAGCAACTCTGGTTCCCTTCGCATCCGATTGACCACCGCGGGTTTCAGCCAACGAACGTAAGCTAGCACCATCGTCGGCAATAGGTGAAATCTTTGCCAGAATCGCCTTTGCGGGGATATTCCGGTGGCGGTGGCGGTAGGGCACGAGCCTCCGTGCGGTGGTGCGCGGGCACCGGTGGCGACCTGTGTCGAGAGAGGACTTTTCCGCATCGTGCACAATGAGACCCGGGTGGAAATTCGTCGCCCACGAGGGCGATTCGAGGCAAAAGACGCGTGACTGAGGAGAACGATTCCGGCCTGCTGGAAGCGGTTGTCGGTGCAGGCGCGGCCGCACTGGCCCCGGTAATCACGTGCTGCCATCCCTACGTCCGCGGGTTGGCCAACCTGCCGGCCGACGGTCGTTTTCTTCTGGTGGGCAACCACACCCTGTTCTCGATGGCCGAGGTTGTCCTAATTCCCTATTTCGTCCGTACCGCTATCGGCACCCGGGTGCGCCCGTTGGCGGACCGCCAGTTCGCCCGCATGACCGGCATACAGGCCGCATTGGTCACCGCCTACGGTGCGGTGATCGGTACGCCTGCCGCGGCGCGCCGACTGATGGACGAGGGGGAGTCTGTTCTGGTGTTCCCTGGTGGAGCGCGAGAGATCAGCAAGTACAGGGGCGAGGAATACACATTGAGCTGGCAGAACCGCGACGGTTTCGCACGGATCGCTATCGAGAAGGAATACCCGATAGTCACCGTTGCCCTGGTGGGTGGTGATGACGTCTACACCAGCATGGTGCGCCGGGACAGCACCCTCGGACGTGTCGGCCGGTGGGCTGGGCAACGCCTGACTGGTCGCTCCGATATCACTATGTCGCCCGTCCGTGGAGTCGGCCTGACCCTGATTCCGAAACCACAGCGGATGTATCTCGCGTTCGGTCAACCCATTGACACCTGCCGAAGCCCACAAACGTCAGTCGAGGCGTGGACTGGTGCGGTCAAGCGACGGGTCCAACAAGATCTCGAGGCGGCCCTGCTCGACCTGCAACGTATTCGAGCCACAGATCCGTATCGCCGGATGAATCCGGTTGGCCGGAGCAGCGCGATTCCCTCTCCGTGTTAACAATTCAACGGCGCTGCCGGACGGAGCCTGCGTGAGTGAGTGGTGCCCCGACCCAACCGATCAGACCGACCCGATCGATCAGAGAGCGGCGAGCGATGTCTGACATTGAGATTGCGCAGGCTGCCAAGAAACAGCCGATTGCCGACTTGGCGCAGCGGCAGTACGGCATCGCTGCTCAGCACATCGAACCCTACGGCCACTTCAAGGCCAAACTGTCGCTGGAGTACGTCGAGAGCCTGCGGGATCGCGACGACGGCCACCTCATTCTTGTGACGGCGATCAGCCCAACACCGGCCGGTGAGGGTAAAACCACCACCACTGTGGGGCTTGGCGACGCCCTGAATCGGCTGGGTAAACGCGCCATCATCTGTCTGAGGGAGCCCTCGCTTGGGCCCTGCTTCGGTGTCAAGGGTGGTGCGGCCGGCGGAGGATTCGCCCAACTCACCCCCATGGAGGACATCAATTTGCACTTCACCGGTGACTTCCATGCGATCAGCGCGGCCCATAACCTGCTCGCCGCAATGATCGACAATCACATCCACCACGGCAACGCTCTTGATCTAGACCCGCGGCTAATCAACTGGAAGCGCGTCGTGGACATCAACGATCGCGCGCTCCGGCGGATCGTGGTCGGATTAGGCGGTTCCGCGAACGGCTACGTGCGTGAGGATGGGTTCGATATCACCGTGGCATCCGAAGTCATGGCTATTCTCTGCTTGGCCGGCTCGCTCGCCGACCTTAAAACACGCCTCGGTGAGATTGTCATCGGTTACACCACCCAACGCGAGCCTGTTCGGGCACGTGATCTGAATGCCGACGGCGCGATGGCGACACTTTTAAAGGACGCCATCAAACCCAACCTTGTCCAGACCCTCGAAAACAATCTGGCTTTTGTTCACGGTGGCCCGTTCGCGAACATCGCACATGGCTGCAGTAGCGTCCTGGCCACGCGCACGGCGCTGAAACTCGCCGATATCGTCGTCACCGAAGCGGGATTCGGTGCCGATCTCGGTGCCGAGAAATTCATTGATATCAAGTGCCGCACAGCGGGCCTGAGGCCGCGGGCGGCGGTGCTCGTCGCCACCGCCCGGGCACTGAAATACCACGGCGGCGCGCCGCGCGATGGCCTGGACCAGGAAGACCTCGCTGCCCTTGAACGTGGACTGGTCAACCTTGAGCGGCACTATCACAACATCACCACTCAATACGGCCTACCGTGTGTGGTCTGCATCAATCACTTCACGGCGGATACCCCGGCGGAACTGGCGCTGATCCAAGCAAGAGTCGCCAGCCTCGGTGGGCGGGCCGTCGTTGCGCGGCACTGGGCGCAGGGCGGTGCCGGCGCTGAGGTGTTAGCCGAAGCCGTGCTCGCGTTGGTTGAGAACAACCGGGGCGAGCATCGTTACGTCTACGACGACGACATGGGTTTGTGGGACAAAATCAAGGCCATCGCCACCCGCGTCTACGGCGCCGCGGATATCGCGGCAAGTGCCAAAGTCAAGGCGCAGATCAACGGACTCAACGCTCAGTGGGGGCACTTGCCCGTGTGTATCGCGAAAACCCAGATGTCATTCTCAACCGACCCCGGTGCGATCGGCGCACCCAGCGGCCACACGGTTCAACTGGAAGAAGTTCGGCTGGCGGCTGGCGCGGGCTTCGTGGTCGTCATTGCCGGTGACATCACCACCATGCCTGGGTTGCCGAAAGTTCCCGCTGCCGAGCGGATCGACGTTGACGCCAAGGGAACCATCAGCGGCCTGTTTTGACGCACACGGCGACCTCACCGGAACATATTTGCTGGGCCGGGGTCAGCCCCGACTAATGTGAACAGGTCCCGAAGCGGCGGTAGCCGCTCCGAACCGGCAACAACCACAGGAGCCGCCCCACATGGTCGCCATCGGTTCCATCAGCGGTAGCTGGAAACCCGGACGAGGCATCCTCACCGAATGGACGGCGTCGCCATCCAGCCGGGAACTCGCAGAGTTGGCACCTCACGACCCGCTCCCACCCACCTTCCAGCAGAAGGAGCACCTCCGCTCGGCGCACGATGCGCGGAAACTTCGACGGCGATCGCCTCGGCTGATCCTGACGTCCTGGAATGTCGCGGGCTGGTGCGACATCGCTGCGATGACCGGCGCCGTCAACGCCCACCTGCGTCGCCATGACACCTACCACAGTGTTTTTCACACCGCCGATAACGGCGAGAGCACCCGGCGCACCATCACCACATCCGGAGACATTGAATTCTCTCCCACGGTGCTTGGATTTATGGAAGAGGGCCAGATCCGCGAACACGCCCTCAACGCAACGCCGGACACCTTGGAATGGGACTGCTTCACCTTCGGCGTCATCCAGAAAGAAGACCACTTCACCGTCTATGCAAACATCGACCATCTACACACCGACGGAACGTCGTCACTGGTGATCTACAGCGACCTCACCCGGGACTACCGGACACTGATCGGCGGCGGCGGCGGAACTGAACCAGAGCCCGCTTCCTACCGCGACTTCGCCGCCCGCCAAACCGTCGAAGTCGACACCCTCACCCGCGGCTCAGGGCCGGTCAAAGACTGGTTCGACTTTGCCCTCGACGCCGATGACGAATGGCCGAGTTTCCCACTTGAGTTGGGTAGCGCCGACGACGGCGCCGGGCAGTCCTTCACCGTGGAACTCCTCGACGCGGCACAGGCCGAAGCTTTTGACACCGCGTGCAGACAAGCCGGCGCACGATTCAGTGGCGGTGTTCTGGCCTGCGTCGCGCTCGCCGACCACCACTTCACCAGCGCCGACACCTTCCACACGTTCAGCCCCCTGGACACTCGAACCGGAGACCAGGCGATGAGTGCCGGGTGGTACGCCAGCCTGTTTCCCATTTCCGTCGAAGTCACCGTTGGCGACTTCGGTAGCACTGCGCGATCAGCGCAGAAATCTTTCGACACCAACAAACATCTGTCGGCAGTGCCCTTCGATCGCGTGCTCGACCTGGTCGACACCAACGAACTCGGAGCCACTGAGTCCAACCGGCCGATGATGGTGTCGATCTTCGATTTCCGGAAACTCGCCGCGGCGAACGCCGACAACCTCGGGATGTTTATCGACGACCTCAACCACGGCGGAATCAACATCTGGGTGACCCGTAACGCCGACACCACAATCGGCACCGTCTCCTTCCCCAGCACTTTCGATAGCCGCCGCGCGATCCACCACTACGTGGCCGTTCTGCGCGACGCATTCGTCTCCGCCGTCAACGGCTAAACCGCCAGGAGCGCAGTGTCACGTCCTCCGCTCCCGGAAATCGGAGGAGAAATAGTTTTTCTGGAGCCTCCTGTCAGGATTGAACTGTCGCGAGTGATGTGTGCGCGGCCACGATTTGGCGTCTAGCTGTTAAAACACATTGCCGGAGTTCTTAGGCAATCACTTTATCTCGCCTCGGTCTGCGTCCAGAAAGTGTCCACGGCAATCCACTTATGGTGGAAGCGGACGGCCAGCACCGCCGTGTCCGTCCGACCGGGATTGCCTGCACAAGTGGACGCCGAGCGATCCATCACGTGGCGTTGGTAGGCAGAGCCGTTCGGGGCCACCACCAGTTGGTTGAAGTTTTGGTCGTCCTGGGAGATCACAGTCGTGGTGGTGGATCCGTTGGGGCGCAACACATTTACTGCGACACCGCCTGTTGGGGTATACGCAGTACGGAAGATGGTGCCGTCGCTGCCAATAGCTGCGCGCCCGAATTCCCTGTCGAGTCCAGGGATCACTGTTGTGGTGCCGTCGGGATTGAGTTTCGTTAGTCTCGGGACGTAGCTTTAACCGCCCTGAGTCGACGCATTGGGGTTGATGACGTAGCCGTTGAGGAATGCTGTGTTGTTCGGTCCGAACTTCACGGTGCCGCTACCGTTTAGCGCGTACTCGGTGGTGATCCCGTTTGGGTTGACTGCAGTGACAACGGTCGCGCTGCTCTGGTCTGCGTTGTTGTACGTCGACGTGACCTGGTAGGCCGTGCCATTGGGTGCGAAGACGGCATTGTCTGAGGAGCTACCTGGATGCGTGTATTGGGTCGACGTGCCGTTCGGTCGAACGACCTGTAGCACGGTGATCGGGCCCGATGAGGTTCCGGTCGAGCTGAGCTGATAAACGCTCCCGTCCGCGCCAATCACGGGTTGGAAGTTGCTATTCAAAGTGCCCGGTTGGGTGTATCGGACGGTAGTTCCGTCGGAACGTAGTACCTGCAGCACCGTTGTGTAGCGAGTGAAGTCGTAGCCGTCAGTCCCTGTGGTACTGGTTTGGTAAACACTTCCGTCTGGTCCAACGACTGGGCCGTTGTAGATGGTGCTGGTCTGGGAGTAGTTGGTGGTGGTTCCATTGGGTTGCACCACGGTGACGTAGGTGAGGTGGCCGCCGCTCACTGTCTTGACGCTCGTTTGGTAAAGCATTCCGTTTTTACCGGCGCGCGGCGGGCCTTCCGGTCTCCCTGGCAAGGCAGTCAAGTTATCGCCAGCCACACTGGGTGTTGATGCCGGCAGGACGGCGACGGTGACGGTTTGGGTGGCGGTGCGTGCGCCGTTTGACGCGGTGATGGTGAAGGTGCCGTTGCTGGCAGCACTCTTTGTCGCGGCGCTGTAGGCCAGGGTGCGTCCGTTGGGGTCGGTGAACTTGGCGGTGCCCGAAACCACCCCAGTGCTTGCATTGGGGGCGCTCACTGTAGGAGATCCCGCCGCGGGAGTTCCGGGGTCGACGGCGACCGTGATCGTTTGGGTGGTGGTGCGTACCCCGTTCGAGACGGTGATGGTGATCGTGTCAGTGGTGGTGGTAGTTGCCGAGCGGCGTTGGGTTGTCGTGGGTGTGAAGGTGAAGGCTCCCGTGCTGGGGTTGCTGATGGCGACGGTGCCTCCGCCCTTGCTGGTGGCCGGTGCGCTGTAGGTCAGTGTTCGGCCTGGGGTGTCGCTGAATACTGCTGTGCCACTGACTGTGCCGGTCGTTAAGTTCGGGGTTGAGACTGTGGGGGTGCCAGCGATCGGGGTGCCGGCGTCGACGCCCACCGTGATGGTTTGGGTGGCGGTGTGCACCCCGTTGTTGGCGGTGATGATGAATGTGTCGGTTGTCGTTGCGGTTGCGGCTCTACGTTGGCCTGGGTTCGGGGTGTAGGTGTAGGTCCCGGTGGTGGCGCCGATGGTTACGGTGGCGCCGCCGGTGCTCGTGGATGGCGCGCTGTAGGTCAGAGTCCTGCCGCCCCTTCACCACCTACGCCTACGCCGACTACGTCCTGGCGGGGGGGCGCAAACGCCCGCGTTGGTGTGATGGGCGAAGGCGCCGCCGTCTTCGCAGTCGCACTGAGCCTGTCGGCAATGTTGATGCACATCGTCGGCGCCGGACTGCTCGATCCCCGGATCTCCCCAAGCAAGGACCGCAGGGCGATGCGGCTTTACAACCTCGGCACTCTCCTGGGAATTCCCGCCATCGCCATCAGCCTGACCACACCGATCCTGGCACTGCCCCTCGGCCTGGCCCTAGTGGGTTACTACGTGGGACCGGGTTTGCGCGCGGTCAACGTCCTCGGGGCCGATCGCGAAGCCCTGGGAAAAACGGCCTGACACAGGTGTCGTTGGCCCCCGATGGTCGATGGTCCGCCGAACCGCGGCCGAACGGGCGCGGGACGTTCCCGGCGACAGCCCCAGCAGCCATGACCTGTCCGCCTTCCGGCTCGCCCGCGCGGCGCTGACCGATCCGTCATATGTCGCCAACTGGATGGCCTGAACCGGTCGAGGCGCTCCCCACTCAGTGGAATGTTTCACAATTGGATGCACTGCGACCGCCGGTCGGCGATGATTAGTCGCGATGACCTGTTGCATTGTGGGCCTGTTGATCTTCGCGGTGGTCGGCCGGATACGTCGGGTGTTCGGCGGTGGCGCCGATGACACTTCGATGCTGTTCGCACCCGTCGCCCAGCGTCCGGCCCCGGGGCAGTCCATGACCGCGTACGTATTCGGGGTCGTCGACGTCGGGGTAGATCGGCCGCAGACCAGTGTTGTGCTCCGGTACTGCTCGATCGGAATCGCCCTATGTCTGATTGGCGCGCCGGCGCTGGTGTGGAGCGGGTTCTTGGTGAACACCGGCTCGCCAGCGAGTTGGTTGCTGCGCGGCGGTTGCTACCTGGTGCTGGCTGTCGTCGCGTTCAGGCTCAGTCGCTCGGTGACGATTGTGCGGGCCCGCAGTGGCGCAGGCACGCTATTGGTGATTGTCGGGGCGGTGATCTTTGAGTCGGGTGTGATCGACATGCACGTCTTCCGGCTGTTCGAGATCGACCATGAAAACATTGTGAGGGACATGGTGTTTCACAGTGCCGGACCCGTTGTGGCGATGCTCGGCGGGCTTGTGTTGCTCTATGGGGCGGCGGGGCGCAGCATAACTTCGAGGCGGTCATCGAGATCGACGCTCAGCACCGCGCAGCCGTCGTCGTCGGCGGTGAGGGTGTCGTCCACCCCGCCGGTCACCACGTAGTCACGCCGCGGTGCTAGCCGCTGGACCCCGAGTACTGTTCGCCTACCGCCGTTTCCGGGCCGCAGCACCAGGTTGAGGCCGCGGCCGTCGGTGACCGCGCGAGCCACCAGGACGTCGGGATAGCCAGCCTGGGCCAGGATGGGACCGGTCTTCCACGGCTTGGGGACCTTGCCGGCCATCAGATCGGCCATCGAATTCTTCGTGGTGAACCTCGCCATGACGTGGCCGGCGTTGCCCCAACTGGAGATGCCGGTGTAGGCCCGCGCCCCGTACTTCCGCACCACCTTGTAGCGCTTGTCTAGGGACATCTCCAACGCGGCGGCTAACTCGTCGTCGCCATGTTCCTTGGCGGCGGCCATCACCGAGACTCGGCTCATACCGGTACCGGGGGAGTAGTTGCCGGGATCCAAAATCTCCCAGGTGGTGGCCTTCATCTTGACGTCGTCGTCGGTGATCCGGACCAGCTTCTCCCGCAGGTTCTCCCAGGTCTTGGCCGCTTGCTCGGGCATAGCGAAGTCCAGCCAGTACGACATCACCCCGTCGTTGCCCACCGACGGACCCATGGAGAATTTCAGCGGTCCACGCGCGGCCAGGAACCGGTTATCGGGCTGCAGATACTTGTGCGTGTCAAAGGCCTGCGCCATCTGCTCCGTGCGGCCGGCGCCGAAGTCGGTGCCGTGTAATCGGTCGTGTATCAGTAGCGTCGAAAGCGAGAAAGCGTTGCACATCGGATAGATCAGTCGCGGCTCGCACGGGTACAGCGGGCCGTGGCTGCTGATGTCCATGTTGTGCACGATCGCCTCGCACAGCGAGCTGAACTCATAGACGTACTCGGTGTCGTCGCTCCACCGCAGCGTCAGCGCACCAGGTTCGGAGAATCGTTTGTCGTTGAGGGTTTCAAACAGGCCCAGCATCACCCCGAAGAACCCGGTGTACATGACGTTCGCGAACACGATCGGGTCGGGGTTCCAGCGCTGATAACCCACCAGGCACTCGTGCGCCCAGTAGCCCCACACGCGCTTGTCGCGCATCTTCTCAATGGTGTTGGCCTGCGCTTCGGTGAGGTAGCCGGTGAACGCCGGGGTGTAGTTGTACTGGGCCTGCGCCAGCGCGTAACAGGCGTAGTTGAGCTGATAGCGCAAGGCTGAGAGCAGGTACTGCTCCATGTGGGCAAACCCGTCGAAGCGGTCGAGCGGCTGCAGCGTGAGATCGAGCAGGTACCGCTCAAGTTCTAGGTCGTCGGGAGTCAACTCAGCGACCGCGCGACGGGGTGACTTCTGGCTTCGCTTCGCTGTCGGCATTGAACACTCCTTCCTGGATCCGCCCTACGAAGATCATGTCACCACGTACCGCAATCGGGCGCAGGAATTCAACGCCTGTCCACATCTGACGGGGCAGCGGCCCCAGGATCCGCATTAGAAGCGAACGGCGCACACTGTCGGACCTGCGGCCGACATACGCTGTGCTTGTTCTTCTCCACCTTTTCGGGTGCCCAGACAACTCGCTTGTCGGGCTCAGGGGTTTGCGGGTTGGGAATGGTTTTCTGCTTCTCGGCACGGTCCTTTTCACTTGCGAAGCGCCTTGCCGCTGGACGATTAAACCGCAGAGAAGCCAAATTTTATTGTAGGTCAAGCGATTTCCCGCTTTCAACACCCTGCTCCAGGCGGAACGCTACGTTGAAAGCAACCTCGACACCGGAGAAAAATGGGTGTTCAACGCCTGGCCGTACCCGATCGCCTAGCTTTCCCGCCGAGAACCACTCGTGGTGCCCGGAGGCTAGGGCAAAAAGTCGAGATAGCTGTTTTAGGCTTCGGCGGGTATCGACCTCCGTTCCCAGAACCCGCTTCCTCTCGGCGCAACCGCGACTGCTCGGCCCGTTCGTTACACGTTGAGGCCTTCTTTAAGCCCGCGGTATCCGGCAAAGGGTTTTGTTTGGTAGTTAACGGTACGGGTACGGGTACGGGTGGTGGTTTATTGTTCGAAGGGTCAACCGACCTCTCTGTTGGCGTTCGATTTCCCCAGCGTATCGGTGTCGGGAGGGTCTAGCGATGTTCGTCGACGGTTATGTGGGTGTTCCGGTAGTGGGGTCGGCCCGTCGGGTGGTGGGGTCGGGGGGTTTCTGCTCAGCGCGATATGTCGGGCGGGTGGGTGCGTTAGCGGTGCTGTTGGTTGTCGGGCGCGGTCAGCAGATGCATCAAGGCGGCAAACGAGGCCCGGGCGAGGGAGACCCAAGAGTTCGGCGCGCCGAAGACGCCGGTTTTTCCGCGGGTGACTGCCCACGACCTTCGCCACACTGCGGCGTCCCTGGCAGTGAAGGAACTCGCCAACCCGAAAGTGATCCAACGGATGATGGGCCACAAGTCGGCGGCGATGACACTGGACGTCTACGCCGATCTGTTCGAAGACGATTTGGACCTAGTAGCCGATCGGCTGTGAGGGGGACCCGTTTGGTGGTCCAGTCGCTGTGGGACTTGGGGTTGGTGGGTCGAATTACACGGCGTGAAAACCGTCTTGAACTTGGCATTCACTCAATCGCTTGATGGAGCCTCCTGTCAGGATTGAACTGACGACCTTTCGCTTACAAGGCGAGTGCTCTACCACTGAGCTAAGGAGGCATTCCGGACCGGTGCAGTCCGGGTTCGGCGACGCCTGAGTTTATCCGGGTCAGTTCCCGTCGATCTCCGCGTTCAGCGCCCGAGGCGCGGAACGTCGGCGGCCGGGAATCGGAATGCGCTCGGCGATATTGCTCAGCGGGTTGACCACCATGCTCAGGGTGGCAACGGCTTCCCTCAGCGTTTCGATGGTCGGCGCCAGTGCTTCCAGTCCGGGCGCCAGGCGGTTGAGCGTGTCGGCCACGTCGGCGAGTTGTTCCAGCGGGCCGTCGCGCGCGGTCAACTTCTCGACGAGACCGCCTTCGGCCAGCAGTCGGTCGGCAAGGCCGTCCTCGGCCAGCAGCCTGTCAGCCAGGCCACCCTCGGCCAGAATCTGGTCTACCAGCCCCCCGGGCGCCAGCGCGCGATCAAGGCCGCCGCCCTCGGCGGTCATCTGTTCGAGTACCCCGTCGGGTGCGGTAAGCCGGTCAATGAGGCCGCCTTTCCGCAGGAGCCGATCCATGGCCCCATCGGGCGCCAGCGCCCGGCCGAGAGGGGCGTCATCCTCGATGAGGAGAGCGAACTTGTTCGCGCGTTCGATGGTCTCATCGAGGCCCAGGAAATGGACGACCGAGTCCCGTGGCGTCGGGAAGGCAGCGTCGCCCAGGTTCTCTTTCGCGTACTCGACCGCGGCTTCGGCAACCAGCAATCCGGCGTCGGCCGCCGCCAGGCCCGCCCGCACCGGTGCGACGGCGAGATCCACTAGTACCTTGGCCAGGTTCATGCCCCGATTGTAGGGGCCTGTCGAGCGGCCGGGGTCAATCGAGTGCCGCGAGAATCTTCTGCTGGGCTTCATCGAGGGATTCCGGCGACGGGTCGCGATCGACGGATGCGAAGCCGAAGTCGGTCAGGCTGAAGGCCGGGAAGACGTGTACGTGCAGGTGCGGTACTTCCAGGCCGGCGATGATGACGCCCGCCCGGTCGGATCCGAACGCTGTGCACACCGCCCTACCGAGGCGCTGGGAGACCGCCATCACGTGGTTGAACAGGGCCGGTTCGACGTGTTGCCACTTGTCCACCTCCAGGCGTGGGACCACCAGGGTGTGTCCCTGAGTCATGGGTTCGATGGTCAGAAACGCCACAACATCTTCGTCTTCGTAGACAAAGCGCCCGGGCAGTTCGCGGTTGATGATCATGGTGAACACGGATGCCATGCCCGTGAGCATAGGGCCGCCCGGGGGCACCCGGACTGCCTCAGTCGGGCATCCGACTCAGGCCGACTCCGGTGCCTGCCCGAACGACATGCCTTCGAGGTTCCAATATCCGCGCATGTTGGTGATCAGCCCGGCATCGTCGACGCGATAGCAGAACACCCCGCGCACCGTGCTGGTCATGCCGCCTTCGAAGTCGCTCCGCAACACCAGGATGTGGGCGGCCTCGTCGGGCGAACTGGACGGGAAGGTTTCCTCGCACGTGACCCGCAGGTTGTTGACGGCGATGTTGGCGTCATAAAACTCCGCAACGGCGTGCTTGCCGCGCACACCCAATCCGTCGGGGTTGGTGTATGACGGACCGATCGGATCCTCGATGACGACGTCGGGGGACATCAGCGCCAACCAGCCCTCGCGGTCATGGGACTGGACACATCGCCATGATGCCCGCGAGGCGGCAAGTGCGGGCGTCAGATCAGTGGTCTTCTGGGCCATCGGAACCCTCAGCGATCCTCGTCGGTGAACCGGATGACCCCTCGGATATTGCGGCCCTCCAGCATGTCCTGGTAGCCCTCGTTGATCTGCTCGAGACGGTACTGCCGGGTGATCATGTCGTCGAGGTTGATCTTGCCCATCTTGTACATCGACAGGATCTGGGGGATGTCGTAGTAGGGATTGCCGCCGCCGAAGATGGTGCCCTGCAGGTTCTTCTGCATCAACGTCAGCATCGCCAGATTCAACGTGACGTTGGTGTCAAGCATGCTGCCGATGGCGGTCATCACGCAGGTGCCCGACTTGGAGGTGATGTTCATGTAGCTGTCGACGTCGGCGCCGTCTACCTCACCGACGGTGACGATCACCTTCTTGGCCATGAAACCCTGTGTCACCTCGGCGATGCCCATCATCGCGGCATCCATGTCGGGGTAGGCATGGGTGGCGCCGAATTTCAGCGCCGCGTCACGTTTCCACTCGACCGGTTCGATGACGAAGATATTGCGTGCTCCGGAGATCACCGCGCCCTGCACTGCCGACATTCCGACCCCGCCGACGCCGACGACCGCGACGTCTTCGCCCGGCTTGATCTGCGCGGTGTGGGTGGCTGAGCCGTAGCCCGTCGTGACGCCGCAACCCACGAGGCAGGCCACCTCGAAGGGAATGGATGGATCGATCTTCACCACCGAGGATTCGTGCACCACCATGTAGGGGGAGAAGGTACCGAGGAGCGTCATCGGGAACACCGGTTCGCCCTTCGCAGTGATGCGGTGGGTGCCGTCGGCGATCGCCACCCCGCCGAGCAGTCCGGCGCCGAGGTCGCAGAGATTGCGCAGGCCGGCCTGACACGACGGACATTTGCCGCAGGACGGAATGAACGACATCACCACATGGTCACCGGGGGCCACGCCCTCGACGCCCGCACCGACCTCGAGCACGATGCCGGCACCCTCGTGTCCGCCGAGGACCGGGAACCCCAGCATCGGGATGCCGCCGGTCACCAGGTGATGGTCGGAGTGGCACATGCCGGAGGCCTCCATCTGGACCTTGACCTCACCGGGTTGGGGGTCGCCGATCTCGATTTCCTCGATCGACCACGGCTGGTTGAACTCCCAGATGAGTGCGCCTTTTGTCTTCACTGCAATCCTCCGACCGCCGGTGTGGCTGAATTGGAACGTGTTCTCGTCTCGTGTCGCATCCTAGGACCTGACGGGTGTCAGGTCACCAGATCGGCACAGGTGCCTGCCCGAGTGGGTAGTAGCCGGGCAGTTTTTCCCCCGCCATGCTGCGCTGGATGCGTTCCTGCATGCCCGCTGACAGTTTCCCGTCCTCGATGAGCTTCAGGTACAACTTCTGTACGTGGCCGAAGTCGAAGAAGTCCCGCTGCCACTCGATCAGACCGTCGCCGTCCAGCCGGAACCAACTCCCGCCGATTCCGTAGATGACGGATTGTTCCCCGTCCGCGTCGGTCGCGACCTGCTTCCAGAAGCCGACTACCTCACCGATCTTCTCGTCGATGAGCACCTTCTGGTACGGGTAACTCCAGCCCTCCAGCCCGGCCATCTCCAGGCTCAACGCGATCTCGCGGATCTCCTGCACGCCAACGCACATGACATCTTCCTTCGGCCCGATGTTCCAGCCGTAGGTAGCGTCGGGGGCGTAAAAATCGGCCAGACCTGTCCAGTCGCCTTGGGCTTCGGCTGTGTGGTTGGCGGCCAGCCACCGCGTCACGAAGTCCTCCAACTGTTCCCTGGGCAATGCGGGCATGCGGATCAGTCCTCCTGCTCGATGATGGTTTTCTCAACGATGTACAACGCCCGGGTTGGGCAGGCTTCGACGGCTCGTTGGACGTCCGCTCTGGCCGCGTCGCAAGGTTCGGTGTCGAGAATCTCGACGATGCCACGCTTGGGTACCCGAAAGTGCTCGGGTGCTTCCAGCGCACACATGGCGTGCCCCTGACACAAGTCCACGTCGACCTCGACGCGATAGCTGCCCATCTGATCTCGACTCCTAGCCGGTGCGCTTGCGGTAACGGACCAGAGCGGGCCGGGCAAGTTGAACGACCATCTTGGAATGGTCGTTGCGGTAGCTGTCCGGCGGCTGAGTCATTTCGAAATCGTACTCGCGCAGTAGAACCGAGAAGATCGCCTTGATTTGAATGGTGGCGAATGCGGCTCCGACGCAGCGGTGTCGGCCGGCCCCGAACGGGATCCAGGTCCAACGCTGAAGAACATCCTCCTCGCGCGGCTTCTCGTAGCGGTCCGGATCGAAGGCGTCCGGATCGGGAAAGTCCTCGGGAATCCGATTGGAGATCGCGGGGGATGTCGCGACGAAGTCGCCCCGGTGAATCGGATAGCCCTGCACCTCGAATTCGCCCTGCGCAACTCGCATCAGGATGATCAGCGGCGGGTGTAACCGCAGAGTCTCCTTGATGACATTCTCCAGCTTCGGTATTTGACGCAGCGCGTGGAAACTCACCTCCTGGCCGTCGGCGTAAAGCTCGTCGAGTTCGCTGGTGACCTCGGCGTAGACATCGGGATGCCGCATCAACTCGATGAGCGTCCACGACGAGGTCCCGGAACTGGTGTGGTGTCCGGCGAACATCAGGGATATGAACATCCCGGTGATCTCATCGGCGCTGAAACGGAGGTTGCCGTCATCGCCGGGAATCGACACCAGCACATCGAGCATGTCGCGGTCGGCCTTGTCGGCCGGCGGGGAGGCGATCCGCTGGTCCATGATCTCGCCGACCAGTCCGACCAAGCCCTCGCGCGCCTCGTCTCGGATCCGGAAGCTCTCGATCGGCAGGTACGGATCCACGTAGCACAGCGGGTCGGTGCCCCGCTCGAGGAGGTGATAGTAATTCGCGAAGCGGGAGTCCAGTTGCTCGCGGAACTTGCTTCCGATCAGGCAGGCCGTTGAGGTGTAGATCGTCAGTTCGGAGAAGAAGTCGAGCAGGTCGACATGGCCGTCGGAGCCCCAGTCTGCGATCATCCGGCGAACCTCGCGTTCGATGGTGGCCGCGTGTCCCTTCATGTGGTCACCGCGTAGCGCGGAGTTGTGCAACATCTCCTTGCGCCGTTCCGGACTCGCGTCGAACACGACACCTTTGCCGAAGATCGGCGTCATGAACGGATAAGCCTGCGCCTGGTCGAGTTCAGAGTCGGCGGCACGGAAGAAGAACTCATTCGCCTCCGCACCGGTGAGCAGGATCACCTGCTTGTCGGCGAGCTGGAAAGCGCCGACGTCCCCGCACTCCTGCCGCAGGCGAGCCATCAGAGAGATCGGGTCGGTTCGGAACTCCTCGAGGTGGCCGTGCTCGTCAGCGCCGCCGGAGACCCGCCGGACTTCTTTCAGCGGCGTGTTGCCGGTCATGGTTCCTCCGGGTACTTGAGTTGCTGGCGTTCCTTGGGCGCGCTGGATAGCGGCGCCTCGGGTTGTAGTTCCATCGAGGCGACGAACCCGCCGCGCGGCGTCTCGGCGACGAATGCGATCGCGCGGGCAAGATCGGCGGCGCGCAGGAAGTAACTGTGACGGGCCTGGCCCCAGGTGGCCCAGTCTTCTAGCGCCGGCGCGATTGACTCCGGCGGCAGGTTCCAGCCCATCCCGGTCTGGGTCGGTCCGGGGTGCACGATCGAGGCACGGACTCCGGTGCCTTCTAACTCCATCTGCAGATTGGTGACCATCGCGAGCAGTCCGGCCTTGGCCGCTCCGTAGGCGCCCATGTGCGGGCGCTGTCGCAATGCGACGTCGGAGCCGACGAAGATCACGTCGCCGCGTTGGCGGGCCACCATGCCGGGAAGAACCGCGGTGGCAAGGCGGTTGGCGCCGATGAGGTGGATCTGGACCTGGGACGCGAAATCCTCGGTGTCGATCTCGTAAAGCCGGCCGAAGAAGGTGTCGCCGGCGCCGGCGATCAGTACCTCGATGGCACCGAGTTCCTCGGTTGCCCGCCGGAGGAATTCCCGGACCGAATCCGGATCCGTCACATCGAGTGAAATTGCCACGGCCTCTCCGCCATTGGCGCGAATCACCGCTGCCAGCTCCGCACACTTCTCGACCCGCCGGGCTCCGAGGGCGACCGGGAAGCCCCGGGCGGCCAACTCGGTGGCCGTGGCGGCGCCGATCCCCGACGAGGCGCCGGCAATCAGGACCGGACGTCGGGACGGGTGCGGTTCGAAGCGTGCCATCAGCGGAACGTCACCGTCACCGGCAGGCTGGCGAAACCGCGAACATTGCTGGAGTGCACCCGAACGGCGCTCGCCTCATCGATCTCGTAACCCCGTATCCGTTCGAACAGTTCCGTTAGGGCGACACGGGCCTCCATCCGGGCCAGATGCGCGCCCAGGCAGAAGTGCGCGCCGCTGCCGAAGCTCAGCAGCTTGGATCCGATCTCGCGTCCGATGCGGTATTCGTCCGGGGCATCAAAGACCCGCTCGTCGCGGTGCGCAGCCCCGGGCATCAACAGTAAGGTGTCGCCGTCGTGCAGGGTCGTGCCGTAAAACTCGACGTCGGTCACCACGGTTCGGGCCAGGATCTGGCTGGAGGTGTCGTAGCGCAGGGTCTCCTCGATCCACAGCGGGATCCGGCAGTGGTCGGCGTGAACCTCGGCTAGTTGGTCGGGATTCTTGGCGCCCCAGAAAGCGGCATTGCCAAGCAGTTTGGTGGTGGTCTCGTTGCCGGCGACCACCATCAGGAACAGAAAAGCCATGATTTCATCGTCGATGAGGCGGTCACCGTCGATCTCGGCCTCCAGCAGTGCCGAGGTGAGGTCATCGGTGGGCTTCCGGCGCCGTTGCGCCACCATCTCCGCGTAGTAGACCAGCATCTCCATCGACGCCTCGATCGCCGACAACGGCACATCGGCCACGCCGTCTTCGCGGTGCATCACCGTGTCGGCGAGGCCCCGGAGTTGATCGCGATCCGCCATGGGTACGCCCATCAACTCGGAGATCACGTCCATGGGCAGCTTCCCGGCGAATTCGGTGATGTAGTCGAAGCTCGCGGACTCCAGGGCGGTATCGAGATGATGCTTGGCCAGTTCGACTACGCGGGCTTCAAGTTCGCGGATCCGGCGGGGGGTGAAGCCCTTGGACACCAGGGTTCGCAGTCGTAGGTGAGCCGGGTCGTCCATGGCGAGAAACGACATCGTCCGGTAGGCCTCGGGGTTGCGCGAGATCGGGTCCAGCGATACCCCGAGCTTGTTCGACAGCGCGACACTGTCACGGAATCCCTTGTGCACGTCACTGTGCCGGGTGAGTGCCCAGAAATTCAGGTCGTCGTTGCGATACAGCGGCGCCTCGTCGCGCAACCGCTTGTAGTAGGGATACGGGTCTTCATGAAAGTGGTAGTCGTAGGGGTCAAGAACCGGCGAGGCGGAATCGGTGGTCACTGTGCGGCTCCGGACGCGTCGGCTCCGGACGTCAGGATCAGGCCGACCACATAGCCCAGCCGGTCGGCGATCTGGCGGTAGCTGAAGGCTCCGCTGCCGGCATGCACCAGTGCGCCGAAGTAGCTCATCTCCAGAGCGGCCACCGTCCGGTTGTCGGCGTCGGGACCCAGTGCGGAGCGGATGCGCTGATGAATTTCTGCACCGATCTTGTCCCGGACTGTGCGCACGGCGGTGTCGTTACTCAGCAGAGCCGTTGTGCAGGCGGCGGCGACCTCGGGTTCGTCGGCGACGACGAGTGCGAGGCTGCGCAGTGCCTGCTGCACGCGGTTGAGTCGAGTGTCGTTGACGTCAGTGAAGTAGGGGACCTCCCGAACCAGGTCAAGGTAGACCTCAGCGACGAGATGGTTTTTCGACGAGAAGTAGGTGTAGGCGGTGGCCGGGGCCACTCGGGCGCCCGCCGCCACTCCCCGCACGGTGAGATCCGCGTAGGACGACCCGCGCAGGGACTCCAATGCCGCGCGGACCAGTTTGCGAAACGTCTCCTCCTGGCGGGGACGCCGCGTCACCCCAACCCGATTGCCGGGAACGGTCACCGCCGCTTTGCTGGACACATGTCCACCGTACTGGCCGACGCCGCCCGGCCGCAAGACTTCTAGCCGAAGTACCACCTCAGCGCGGCGTAATTCAGTATGGCCCTTGCAGCCCCGGCAATGCAATGGATAGGGTTCGTCGAAGGAATTCGGACAGGTGTCCATACGGTGCGGATCCGGCGATGGGCCGGTGACGAACGGCAGGCGGGAGTCGCGGTGGCAATAGCAGCGCACGGCAACAGCGATCTGTTCATCGACGGCGAGTTCGTGGCCGGCGGGGCCGGCCGTTTTCCCACGGTCAACCCCGCGACCGAGGAGATTATCGGCACCGCCGCCAACGCCGATGCCGACGACATGGGTCGAGCCATTGCTGCCGCCCGTCGCGCATTCGACCACACGAACTGGTCGGTCGACACCGAGTTGCGGGTGCGGTGTGTGCGCCAGTTGCGAGACGCCATGCGTGAACACATCGAGGAACTACGCGAGATCACCATGGCCGAGGTCGGTGCGCCGCGCATGCTCACCGCGATGGCGCAACTGGAGGGTCCCGTCGAAGATCTCGGCTTCGGCGCCGATACCGCGGAAAACTATCCCTGGCGAACCGATCTCGGCGTCGCCAAACCGATGGGAATCGCGACTCAACGCACCATCGTCCGAGAGGCAGTCGGTGTGGTCGGCGCCATCACACCCTGGAATTTTCCGCATCAGATCAATCTTGCGAAGATCGGACCGGCGCTGTCGGCGGGTAACACCGTGGTGTTGAAGCCTGCACCCGACACTCCCTGGTGTGCGGCGATGCTGGGTGAGCTCATCGCAGAGCACACCGATATTCCACCCGGCGTGTTCAACGTCGTCACCTCCGATGAACACGCGGTTGGCGCCCTGCTGAGCAGTGATCCCCGGGTCGACCTGGTGTCGTTTACCGGCTCGACCGCCACCGGACGCGCGGTGATGGCGGCCGGCGCAGCCACCGTTAAGAAGGTGTTTCTGGAATTGGGCGGCAAGTCCGCCTTCCTGGTCCTCGATGACGCGGAACTTGCCGGCGCCTGTTCCATGGCGGCGTTCACCGCGTCGATGCACGCCGGACAGGGCTGCGCGATCACCACCCGATTGGTGGTTCCCCGAGCCCGCTACGACGAGGCCGTTGCCGCCGCGGCCGCCACGATGTCGGGAATCAAGCCGGGCGACCCGACTGAGTCCGGAACCATCTGCGGGCCGGTCATTTCCGCGCGCCAGCGCGACCGGGTTCAGTCTTATCTTGACCTGGCGATCGCCGAGGGCGGCACCTTCGCCTGCGGCGGCGGCCGGCCCGCCGATCGCGACCGCGGATTCTTCATCGAGCCCACCGTGGTCGCCGGCCTCACCAACGACGCGCGTGTTGCCCGGGAGGAGATTTTCGGCCCCGTGCTGACGGTGATCGCCCACGACGGTGACGACGACGCGATCCGCATCGCCAACGATTCACCGTACGGTCTCTCCGCCACGGTGTTCGGTGCCGATCCCGAGCGCGCGGCGGCGGTCGCCAGACGGTTGCGGGTGGGAACCGTTAACGTCAACGGTGGTGTCTGGTACTCGGCCGACGTTCCCTTCGGCGGCTACAAGCAGTCCGGGGTGGGCCGGGAAATGGGTGTTGCCGGTTTCGAGGAGTACCTCGAACTGAAAGTCATTGCCACAGCAGTGTGATTCGGCTCGATAAGGAGCAACGATGGGACAGTTCGACGAGAAAGTCGCGATCGTCACCGGTTCCGGCGGCGGCATCGGCCAGGCATATGCCGAGGCGCTCGCCCGAGAGGGCGCTGCGGTGGTGGTGGCCGACATCAACGTCGAGGGCGCCGACCGGGTCGCGGCCGGCATCCTGGCAGAGGGCGGCACTGCGATCGCCGTTGAGGTCGATGTATCCGACCCGAACTCGGCTAAGGCGATGGCTGATCGTGCGCTCTCCGAGTTCGGCGGTATCGACTATCTGGTCAACAATGCCGCGATCTTCGGAGGTATGAAACTCGACTTTCTCGTCACGGTCGATTGGGACTACTACAAGAGGTTCATGAGCGTGAACCTCGACGGCGCACTGGCCTGCACCCGTGCGGTCTACCGGAAGATGGCCAAGCGCGGGGGTGGGGCGATCGTCAACCAGTCCTCGACCGCGGCCTGGCTCTACGCCAACTACTACGGTTTGGCGAAGGTCGGCATCAACGGCCTGACCCAACAACTTTCGCGCGAACTTGGCGGGATGAACATTCGTATCAATGCCATCGCTCCCGGCCCGATCGACACCGAGGCCAACCGAACCACCACCCCCCAGGAGATGGTCGCCGACATCGTCAAGAATATTCCGCTGAGCCGGATGGGCCAGCCCGAGGATCTGGTCGGCATGTGTCTGTTCCTGCTGTCCGATCAAGCCGCCTGGATCACCGGGCAGATCTTCAATGTCGACGGCGGGCAGATCATCCGCTCGTAGAAGGGAGGACACTACGTAGAAGGGAGGACAACATGACCGAGTTGAAACTCGGCTACGTCGGACTCGGCAGCATGGGTGCGCCGATGGCCATGCGACTGGTGAACTGGCCGGGCGGGCTGGTGGTGTTCGACGTCCGCGACGAGGCGATGCTGGCCTTCGGCGAGGCGGGAGCAGGTGTGGCCGACAGTGTGGCGGAGGTCGCCGCCGCCGACCTCATCAGTATCACGGTGCTCAACGACGAGCAGGTCCGCGAAGTGGTGGCCGGCCTCGCCGGCCACGTGGCATCGGGCACCGTGATCGCGATCCATTCGACGATCAGCGACACGACCGCCGCCGAACTGGCCCGTGAGCTTGCGCCGTCGGGCGTCAACGTCATCGACGCTCCGGTCAGCGGAGGTGCGGGCGCCGCCGCGAAGGGCGAACTGGCGACGATGGTCGGTGCACCCCGCGAGGTGTACGAGCGCATCAAGCCGGTGTTCAAACAGTGGGCGTCCCTGGTGATCCACGCCGGTGAACCGGGGGCCGGTACGCGGATGAAGCTGGCCCGCAACATGCTCACCTTCACCGCCTTCGCCTCCGCGTGCGAGGCGATGGCGCTGGCCGAAGCTGCCGACTTGGACCTGCAGGCACTCGGCCGGGTGGTCCGGCACACGGATGCGTTGACCGGGGGGCCGGGCGCGATCATGGTGCGCGATAACACCCACGAACTCGAACCCGGGCACTGGCTGTATGACACGTTCACCCACACCCGCGGCCTGGGCGAGAAGGATTTAAGTCTGGCCCTGAAACTGGGGGAGTCGGTGGGTGTCGATCTGCCACTGGCGGAGGCGGCGTTGCGTTCCCTGGCGGCCGGACTCGGGGTTCCACACCGGCCGGCGGCGTCAAACGAGAAGGAGTGAGGAATGGACGAGTTGCGGCGTAAAGGCCTGGCGAAGATGAACGAGGTCTACGCCTGGGAGATGTCCGACATGCCAGGCGACTTCTTCGCCCTGACCGTCGACCATCTCTTCGGCGACATCTGGAGTCGGCCCGGGTTGTCGATGCGGGACAAGCGGATCATGACGTTGTCGGTGGTGACCGCACTGGGCCTGCCGGATCTGGCCGAGATCCAGGTGAACGCTGCCCTGGAAAACGGGGAGATGACCTCCGACGAGTTGCGTGAGATGGCGCTCTTCATCACCCACTACGTCGGATTTCCACTCGGCTCCGGTTTCAACGGTGTGGTCGAACGGGTTGCCGCCAAACGCAGGAAGGCCGCCGCGGCGGGCGGGGCAGACGACAAGAAGGCCGCCGCCGAGGCCGTGCTCAGAATGAACAGCGGCGATAAGTCCACGGACTGAGCGATTAGGGTGTTGGCCGTGCGCGTCCTCGTGATCGGTTCCGGTGCCCGCGAACACGCCCTGCTGCTCGGACTCCGGAAGGATCCGGGCGTCGATTACCTCGCGGTAGCGCCCGGTAACGCGGGCACCGCGACGGTGGCCGAACAGTTCGACGTCGACGTCACCGCCGCGGACGACGTCACCGCACTCGCCGTCCGCCTCCGGGTCGATCTGGTGGTGATCGGCCCCGAGGTGCCACTGGCACTCGGCGTCGGCGACGCCGTCCGGGCCACCGGAATCGCCTGTTTCGGTCCGTCGAAGGACGCCGCTCGGATCGAGGGATCCAAAGCCTTCGCCAAGGACGTGATGGCTGCCGCCGGCGTGCGCACCGCGGCCAGTCAGACCGTCGACAGCCCGGCTCATCTCGATGCTGCCCTGGATCGGTTCGGCCCTGCCGTCGGCCAGGCCGCCTGGGTAGTCAAAGACGACGGACTGGCGGCCGGCAAGGGCGTGGTCGTCACCGCCGACCGGGACGCGGCCCGTGCGCATGCCGCCACCCTCTTGGATTCCGGCCACCCGGTGCTGTTGGAGTCGTTCCTGGATGGGCCGGAAGTCTCACTGTTTTGCCTCGTCGACGGCGCCGCAGTCGTGCCCCTGGTTGCTGCGCAGGATTTCAAGCGGGTCGCCGACGGGGACACCGGGCCCAACACCGGGGGAATGGGAGCCTACGCACCGCTGCCGTGGCTGCCCGAATCGGTGCGCGCCGAGATGGTTCGCGAACTGGTCGAACCCGTCGCGGCCGAGCTGGTTCGCCGGGGTTGTCCGTTTACGGGCCTGCTCTATGCCGGACTGGCGATGACCTCCGATGGTCCCGCCGTCGTCGAGTTCAATTGCCGGTTCGGCGACCCCGAGACCCAGGCCGTGCTGGCGTTACTGGAATCCCCACTGGGCGCGCTGCTTTATGCGACGGCGACCGGAACCCTCGCCGAGGCCGCGCCGCTGCAGTGGCACGACGGCTACGCGGTGACGGTGGTGCTGGCCGCCGAGAATTACCCCGGGCGCCCCCGGTTCGGTGACGTCATCACCGGGTCCGAGGCCGACTCCGTGCTGCATGCCGGTACCGCGCGGCGCGAGGACGGGGCAGTCGTCTCCTGCGGCGGGCGAGTGCTGTCGGTGGTTGGTACCGGAGCCGACCTGCCGGCTGCGCGGGCCGCTGCCTACCGGGTCATGTCGGCGATTCGATTGCCGGGCGGGCATTTTCGCACCGACATCGGCTTGGCTGCCGCAGAAGGCCGGATCACGTACTGAACGGTTCGGCCTAGTTCGTCAGCAGCGGTATTGCGCCATCCTGCCCCACCCGTCACTGGTTCGAGCAAAGCGTGGTCTGGCCGCTGCGGCGACTGGCAGCATCGTCTCGGTGACGGCAGCGGTAACCCCGAAGGGCGAAAGACGCCGGTACGCGCTTGTCAGCGCGGCCGCCGAGTTGTTGTGCGAGGGTGGTTTCGACGCGGTGCGCCACCGGGCGGTTGCCCGTCGGGCGGGTCTCCCACTGGCGTCGACAACCTACTACTTCTCGTCGTTGGACGAGTTAGTCGAGAACGCCGTCGAACACATCGGCGCCGTCGAGGCGACCCAGTTGCGCGCACGGGTGCAGGAGTTGCCCCGGCGCCGCCGCAGCACCGGCGCCACCGCCGACCTTCTGCTCGAACTTCTGGCCGGTGAAACAAGCAGCGAGCAGTTGATTTCGCGGTACGAGCGCTACATCGCCTGTGCCCGTCATCCCGCGCTCCGCGGCGTGGAGCGACGGCTGTTACAACAGCGGGTCGGCGCCGTCGTCGAGGCGGTGGCACGGTCGGGTCGGTGCGCCCGACTGGAGATGGTGACCGCCCTGGTGTGTGCGGTGGACGGAGCAGTGGTCTCAGCCCTTGTCGACGACGCGACGGGTCCCCGCGAAACCGTCCGTGCGACGCTGATCGACGTGATTGACGTACTGGCCCCGATCGACCAACGCCTGTGACATCGGATCGTTTCGCCTTCACCCGTCCGGTGACCGATCTGGTCGACGGCGCGATGGATCGCGCACTCGTTCTCGGCTACACCCGGATTGGCTCCGGGCTGCGTCGCCGGTGGTGGCCGGCTGATCCCGCCCCCGACGCCCTGGTCGGCAAGCGGGTTGTGGTGACCGGGGCGACCGCCGGGATCGGCCTGGCCATGGCACGGGCCTTTGCCGGTCTCGGGGCCACCGTTCACCTGCTGGGCCGCGACCCCGAGAAGGTACGCCGCTGTGTGGCCGGGATCGCCGAGGACGTCCGCGGCGCCGATGTGGTCGGGGAGGTCTGTGATGTCTCCGATCTCGAGGCCGTGGCGGCCTGGACTGATGACTTCAGCAGCCGGGTGCCGGCCTTGGACGGATTGGTGCACAACGCCGGATTGATGCCCAAGGACCGAAGCGAGACCCGACAGGGTCACGAGGTGCAGTTGGCGACCCATATTCTGGGCCCGCAGTTGATGACCGAACGGGTGTTGCCGCTACTGCGGGCTGCACGCGGGGCGTCGGTGGTCTTCGTGTCCTCCGGCGGCATGTACAGCACCCCGCTCGTGATTGACGACTTGGAATCTCGCCGGGACTACAACGGGGTCCGCAGCTATGCACGCACCAAAAGGATGCAGGTGGTGCTCGCCGACGCCTGGGCCCGCCGGTTAGCCGGCTCTGACGTCAGGGTGGAGAGCATGCATCCCGGCTGGGTGGACACCCCCGGGGTGGCGGAGTACCTGCCGCGGTTCCGGATCATCACCAGGCCACTGTTGCGCGCGGTGGCCGACGGCGCCGACACCGCGGTGTGGCTGGTCGCGACCCGCCCGCCGTCTCAGCCGGGCCACTTCTGGCACGATCGCGCTCAGCGCCCGACCACCTTCGGCTGGCAGCGCCACGAGAACCAGGCGACCGTGCGGCGATTCCTGACCGAGATCAGTGCGATGACGCAGACGTCGGCAGCGTGGGTGTGACGATGCAGCCCGTGATCACATCGCCGTAGACCGTCACATCATCGGGCCGGTGCGCCACGAACCGGGCGATGTAGGCACACAGGACCGCGTCGACGGGATCCTCGGCGCGGCGCAGCGCTGACTTTCGGGTCGCGGTAAGCACCTCGTCCCGCAGGCCGCTCCAGGCCGTGTTGGCGGTAACCAGCGTTGGCGTCGCTGACCGGAGACCCTCCACGAAATCCATCAGCCGCAACAACTCTGAGCGCAGCCGGGCGAAATCCCGGCCCTGCTTCTGCTTGTACTTCAGCGTCTTGTCAAGTCCGAACAGGACAACACTCGCGGCGTGTGGATACACCTCCAGTGCGCGGCGCGGAGCGGTTGAACGGGGGTCGAGGTCAAGATCGAGCGCCGCGCACAGCCGTGCCCCTCGCCCGCCGTCGGCGAACCACGGTAGGCCGGTGTTCGCCGGATGCGCGCCGGCGTCGAAACGGCGGAAGTCCCGATTCAGCGCGGCCTCGCAGGGCCGATTTCCGGTGGGATTGCCGACCACCAGGGGTGCATCGACGGCCACCACACACGGGCCGCTGATGTAGGGATTCAATTGGGCCAGCACGTCGGCGTCATCGCCGGCCACCCCCACGTGGCACAGCGCACCCTCGCCGTCGAGGGCGGCGACACCGGTCGGGCTGCGCTCGCCCCAGGCGAGGTCGACTCCCACGAAGTACACACCCCAAACCGTAAGCTGTTCTTTTGTGACCACCCGCGCCGCGATGCCCAATGTGCTGGCCAACAGGTACGCCAGTGCGGAGATGGTGGCGATCTGGTCACCTGCGGCCAAGGTTGTCGCCGAGCGCCGACTCTGGGTGGCGGTGCTGCGAGCGCAGCGCGAACTCGGCGTGGACATCCCCGAGGCCGCGATCGTCGACTACGAGCGCTCGACAGAGCAGGTGGACCTCGAGTCGATCGCAGCCCGGGAGCGGGTGACCCGCCACGACGTCAAAGCCCGAATCGAGGAGTTCAATGCCCTGGCGGGCCACGAACACGTGCACAAGGGGATGACGAGCCGGGATCTGACCGAGAACGTCGAGCAGTTGCAGATCTGGCAGTCCCTGCAACTCGCTCACGACCGTGGAGTGGCGGTTGCGGCCCGACTGGCCGAGCGGGCAATCGACTACCGGGATCTGGTGATGGCCGGGCGCAGTCACAATGTCGCCGCCCAGGCCACCACCTTGGGTAAGCGGTTCGCATCGGCGGCCGAGGAAACACTGATTGCACTGAAGCGCATTCGGGAACTCATCGCCCGCTATCCGCTGCGCGGCGTCAAGGGTCCGATGGGCACCGGCCAAGACATGCTGGATCTGTTCGGCGGGAACGAGGAGCGCCTGGGCGACCTCGAACGCCGGGTCGCCGAGCACCTTGGCTTCGCCGGGGTGTTGGACAGCGTCGGCCAGGTGTATCCGAGATCGCTGGACTACGACGCCGTCTCCGCGCTGGTGCAACTCGGCGCCGGACCATCGTCGCTGGCGCACACCATCCGGTTGATGGCCGGCCACGAACTGGCCACCGAGGGCTTCGCGCCCGGCCAAGTCGGATCCTCGGCGATGCCGCACAAGATGAACACCCGAAGTTGCGAGCGTGTCAACGGCCTGCAGGTGGTGCTGCGTGGCTACGCCTCGATGACCGCGGAACTCGCCGGGGCGCAATGGAACGAGGGCGATGTGTTCTGCTCGGTGGTGCGCCGGGTGGCCCTTCCCGACGCGTTCTTCGCCATCGACGGGCAGATCGAGACGTTCCTGACGGTGTTGGCGGAGTTCGGCGCCTACCCCGCGGTGATTCAGCGCGAACTGGATCGCTACCTGCCTTTCCTGGCCACCACCAAGGTGCTCATCGCCGCTGTGCGCGCGGGGATGGGCCGGGAAGCTGCCCATGAGGTGATCAAGGAGCACGCGGTCGCGGTGGCACTGTCGATGCGCGAGCATGGCACCGAACCTGACCTACTCGACCGATTGGCGGCCGACCCGCGACTGCCGCTGGACCGGGCGGCCCTGAACGCCGCACTGGCCGACACCGGATCTTTCATCGGGGTGGCCGGCAGCCAGGTCGACCGGGTGGTCGCCGCGGTCGGGGCTCTGGTGAGCGACTACCCGCGGGCGGCCGAGTACGCTCCCGGCTCGATTCTGTAGCAGCCGATGTCGCTTGGCGAGATCGACTTGAACTGGTCGCAGGCGGGGGAGGGACTACTCAGCGCGCCGAAGTCACCCTCGCCACACCCGCGGAACGCAATTCCAGGGCGGCCAAGCCGCGCACCGCGGCCGGTTCCTCGCGTCGCCAGGCCCCGACCGGGTCACCGCTGACCTCGGTCAGTTGGCGCAACGGCCGGTTCGCCAGCGCCCGCAGCGCCAGGAGTTGCTCGCCGGCCGGGGTCTGCGCCAACGAGATCACGGTCCACTTCCGGCGGAAGAACCGGATCCGCAGGAATAGCCACGGCATCGTCACGGCGAGGATGGGCGGGGCGGCGACCGCGATCGCCAGCAGCACCGCCAACCACGTCGCGGTGGTGTTGAGGTTCTGCCCGGCGCCGGCCAGATCGAGGGCGGCCGAACTGGCGGCGCGCAGTGGCGTGGACACCGCATCGCCCACCAGAGGGATCCGGTCGGCGCTGTCGCCGGCCGAGTTGAGGTTCTCCGAGATTCCGGTGGCCCCGTCTTTGACCTGGGTACCCACCCCCGCAATCGCCGCGATCGCGCGGTGCACGCCGAGGCCGACCAGTACCCAGATGGTGATCCACGTACCGACCGTCAGGTCGCTGAGCACCTGGGCGGTTAGTCGGGCCGGGGTGGTGGCATAGGGAATAAATCGGGATTTCATGTCGTCGATCCCAACACAGTCGCCCGGGTGGCGGCCGATAGGCTGAACCGGTGCGTCCCGCCCTGACCGATTACCCCCATCTGGCCAGCGGCAAAGTTCGCGAACTCTATCGCGTCGACGACGAGCATCTGTTGTTCGTAGCCTCGGATCGCATCTCGGCTTTCGATCACATTCTCGCCACCCCGATCCCGGACAAGGGCCGGATCCTGACCGCGATGAGCGTCTTCTTCTTCGACCTGATCGCGAGTCGAGGTGGCGCGGCGAATCACCTGGCGGGACCACCCGATGATTCGCGGATCCCCGCCGAGGTGCTGGGTCGGGCACTGGTGGTCCGCCAACTCGATATGGTGCCGGTGGAATGTGTCGCGCGTGGTTATCTGACCGGATCGGGCCTGCTGGACTACCAGCGCAGCGGCGCCCTCTGCGGCGTCATTTTGCCCGCCGGACTCGTGGAGGCCAGCAGATTCGACCACCCGCTGTTCACTCCGGCGACCAAGGCCGAGATCGGTGCCCACGACGAGAACATCTCCTTCGGCCAGGTTGTCGAGATGATCGGCGCCGACCGGGCTGAGCAGATGCGGGATCTGACGTTGCAGACCTATGCCCGGGCCGCCGAACATGCGCTGGGAAAGGGGATCATCATTGCCGACACAAAGTTCGAGTTCGGGGTCGACCGCGACGGAGGGCTGGTGCTCGCCGATGAAGTATTCACCCCGGACTCCTCGCGATACTGGCCTGCCGATACCTACACCGAGGGTGTTGTTCAACCGAGCTTCGACAAGCAGTTCGTCCGCAATTGGCTCACCGGACCTGAGTCCGGGTGGGACCGCCACGGCGACGCCGCACCGCCACCGCTACCCGATGCCATCGTTGAGGCGACCCGGTCTCGCTATATAGAAGCCTACGAACGTATTTCGGGTTTGAAGTTCTCCGACTGGATCGGCGCCTGATGACACACGCCCCGACCCCCAAACGAGTCGATACCCATCGGGTGCATCACAACGACGTCTTCATCGACCCGTACGAGTGGTTACGCGACAAGTCTGACCCAGAGGTGATTGCGCATCTCGAAGCGGAGAACAGTCACGTCGAGGCGCAAACGGCTTTTCAGGAACCGCTACGCCAGATGATCTTCGAGGAGATCAAGGCGCGAACGAAGGAAACCGATCTTTCGGTTCCCGTGCGCCGCGGGGACTGGTGGTACTACGGCCGTAGCTTCGCCGGCAAGCAGTACGGGGTGCACTGCCGGTGCCCGGTGGCCGGGCCTGATGATTGGAAGCCGCCGGTTTTCGATGAACACACTGAAATCGTCGGCGAAGAGGTGCTGCTCGACGAGAACGCGGAAGCAGACGGCCACGACTTCTTCGCCCTCGGCGCCAGCAGTGTGAGCCCGGACGGAACCCTGCTGGCTTTTTCTGTCGACATCATCGGTGATGAGCGCTACACACTGCAGTTCAAGGATTTACAGACCGGAGTGCTCTACCCAGACCGGATTCCCGGTATCGGTCTCGGGGTCACCTGGGCTGCCGATAATGCGTGTGTCTACTACACAACTGTTGACGAGTCGTGGCGTCCTGACACGGTCTGGCGTCACCGCCTCGGGGCGTCGGGGCCCGACGAACAGGTGTTCTGCGAACCCGACGAGCGGTTCTGGGTAGCGGTGGGCCGCACCCGCAGCAACGCCTACATCCTTATCGCGGCCGGATCGTCGATCACGTCAGAGGTGCGGTATGCCGACGCGATGGATCCGGAAGCCGAATTCACGACGGTGCTGCCCCGACGCGATGGTGTTGAGTACTCCGTGGAGCACGCCGTCATCGAAGGCCGGGACCGGTTTCTGATCTTGCACAACGACGGTGCGGCGAACTTCACCCTCGTCGAGGCACCGGTCGAGGATCCGCGCAGTCAAACCACCCTCATCGCTGCTCGCGACGACGTCCGCCTTGAGGGCGTGGACGCCTTCGCCCATCATCTCGTGGTGCACTATCGCCGGGAGGCGTTGCCGAGCCTGCAGTTGTGGCCGATTGACAACGGCTACGGCACGCCCGAGGAGATTGTCTTCGACTCCGAGTTGATGGCCTCCGGTCTGGCCGGCAACCCGAATTGGGACTCGCCCCGGCTTCGGATTGGCGCGACGTCCTTCGTCACCCCGACGCAGATCTTCGAGATCGACCTCGCCTCCGGCGAGCGCATCCTGCTACGCGAACAGCCCGTTCTCGGCGACTACCGTCGGGAGGACTACGTGGAGCGCCGAGACTGGGCGGTTGCTGACGACGGGACCCGCATCCCGATTTCGCTCATTCACCGCAGGGATCTCAAAAAACCTGCTCCCACTGTGCTTTACGGCTATGGCGCATACGAGTCTTCGGAGGATCCGAGATTCTCAATCGCCAGGCTGTCATTGCTCGATCGCGGCATGATCTTTGCGATCGCCCACGTCCGTGGCGGCGGCGAGATGGGTCGGCTGTGGTACGAGAGCGGCAAATTGATGGAGAAGAGGAACACCTTCACCGATTTCATCGCCGCCGCGAGCCACCTCGTCGAGACCGGTGCGACGAGATCGCAGAACCTGGTGGCCTTGGGCGGCAGTGCGGGTGGGTTGCTGATGGGGGCAGTTGCCAACATGGCACCAGGGCAGTTCGCGGGTATTCTTGCGCAGGTTCCATTTGTCGATCCCCTCACCACGATCCTGGATCCGTCACTGCCACTGACAGTGACCGAGTGGGACGAATGGGGGAACCCGTTGGCCGATGCCGACGTCTACACCTACATGAAGTCGTACTCGCCGTACGAGAACGTCGAGGCCAAGGAGTATCCCGCGATCCTGGCCATGACATCGCTCAACGACACCCGGGTGTTCTACGTCGAACCGGCCAAATGGGTGGCCGCACTGCGCCACACCAAGATCGACTCACACCCGGTGCTGCTCCGGACCCAGATGGCCGCCGGACACGGTGGCATCAGCGGCCGCTACGAGCGGTGGAGGGAAACCACCTTCCAGTACGCCTGGTTGCTGGCCACCGCGGACCCGCAACGGTTCGGACCGCAGGCGCGGTAACCTCTCCGGCATGTCCTTGGCAGAGATTCCGCTCACCACACTCGATGGCAACCCCACGTCGTTGGCCGACTACGCCGGGCGTGCGCTACTGGTTGTCAACGTCGCCTCCAAGTGCGGCCTGACGCCGCAGTACGGCGCATTGGAGCAGCTGGCCCGCGACTACGGCGATCGTGGCCTGATGGTGATCGGTGTTCCGTGCAACCAGTTCATGGGCCAGGAACCCGGGACGCCGGAGGAGATCGCGACGTTCTGTTCCACCACCTACGGCGTGAGCTTCCCGCTGCTGGCCAAGGTCGACGTCAACGGCACCGATCGCCATCCGCTGTATGCCCGGCTCACCGAGACCGCCGATGCCGCCGGTGAAGCCGGGGACGTGCAATGGAACTTCGAGAAGTTCCTCATCGCTCCATCGGGTGAAGTGACGAATCGCTTCCGGCCGCGCACCGAACCGGATTCCCCCGAGGTGATCGCGGCGATTGAAGCCGTGCTAACGCACTGAATGCGGGTTTACGGCCCGGTCGATCCGCTGGCGGTGGTGGCGATGCCGCCGTCCACCGGAATCACGGCACCGTTGAGATAGGAGCCGGCCCGGCTGGCCAGAAAGATCGCGATCCCGGCCATATCGTCGTCGCGGCCAATTCGACGCAGCGGCGCCGAGGCGGCAATCGCCTCGCCAAAGGTGTCCAGGGTTGCAGCCATCATCTTCGACGGGAATGGTCCGGGTGCGACGGCATTGACGGTGATGTGCTGTGGTCCAAGTTCTTTGGCCAATACCCGGGTCAACTGGTGTATCGCTGCCTTGCTCGTCGAGTACGAGTAGGTACTCATCGGGCTCACGTGGATACCGTCGATACTGCCGATGTTGATGACCCGTGCCGGGTCCTCCTGGGTGCCCGCGCGGCGTAATGCCGGCAGGAGTTCCTGGACCATCCAGAACGGTGACTTGAGGTTGAGATCGAGCACCCGGTCCCAGGCCGCCGGGGGAAAGGATTCCAGCGGTTCACCCCAGGTTGCGCCGGCGTTGTTGACCAGGATGTCGAGGCTGTCGGTGTGGACGATCACGTCGGCGGCCAGGCGCTTGCACTCCTCGTGCCGGGAAAGGTCAGCCGGGACGGCGCGAACCTCCCCGAACGCCGACAACGCCGCCACGGCCTGTTCGCAGGCCTCGGCTTTTCGCGAACTGATCACGACTGTCGCACCGGCCTGCAGTAGGCCGCGCGCGATCATCATTCCGATTCCCCGGGTACCACCGGTGACCAGCGCGGTCTTACCGTCCAGCCCGAAGAGCCGCTGCAGATCGGCTGTAGTCACGTGCATTCCTTTCGTCCCTCACCCATCGCGTCAGAACCGTACCGAGCACTCCTCGGTCAGCACCCGGAAATCGGTGTCCGTCATCTCGGCCAGTCGGCCGTAGAAGATGCCGCGAGCATCCGGGGCGATGATGCCCTGGTGGATCGGAACGGCGTGACGCGGCGCCACTGCGCGGAGATAATCGACCGCCTCGGAGATCTTCATCCACGGCGCCGCGGCGGGGGCGGCCAGTACCTCGACCGGTTCATCGGGGACGAACAACGCATCACCGGGATGCATCAGCCGGACCGGGTGGTCGGCGTCGCCGATCAGGAAGGAGATGTTGTCGATGACCGGGATCTCGGGATGGATGACCGCGTGCCGGCCACCGGCACCCCGGATGCTCAGTTCCCCGACACTGAATTCAGCACCGACGTGAACCGCGCGCCACGTGCCGCCGAGTTGGGCGGCTGTCTGTGGGTCGGCGTAGAGGGCGGCACCGGGATTGGCCTCCACCAGGGCCGGTAGACGATTCGGGTCGGCGTGGTCCGGGTGCTGATGGGTGATGAGGATCGCCGACAGACCCGTGATGCCCTCGAAACCGTGGGAGAACGTGCCCGGGTCGAACAGCAATCGCGCGACACCGAACTCCGCCAACAGACACGAATGACCGAAGTGCGTCAACTCCATGCTTACGATTGTGCGCGCACAGGAGGCGGCGTATGCGGATGGTCCTCACATCGGTGTTGTTGGCCTCGTTGATCGTCGCCGCGCCGCCCGCGGCGGGGCAACCCGCCACCAACTGTCCGCCGGCCTGTAATCGGATTCCCGGGACCGCGTGGATCTCGCCGTTGTCGATCCCCCTGCACTCTCGTTATGACTGGCCCGAACTGTCCGGCGTGGCGGTGACCGCGCGTCCGTCTCGGTTCCGGTTCGAGGAACTCTGTGCCAGTCCGCCGGTCGCGCAGGACCCTCGCAGCTACGCGGTCGCGGAGCGTGCGGTGGTCAACAACGCCGAGGGAGAGTGGCAACTCCAGGCGCAGGTACTGCATTGGCCTGGCGCGACCTGGTGGGGCGGCGAACTCGCGCTGGACACCTTCACTTCCGCGGTCGACGCGGTGCGGGCGTGCCAGCAGACCAACGCCGCCGCCTCGCCGTCGGTGACCTCAGAGGAGCCCGGGCGGCTGGCCGCCGCGGTGGGAGGGCCGGTGATCCTGCACCAGTATCTGCTCGCCGATCCGGTCAACAGCACCGTCACCGAACTGGCGCTGTGGTCGAACTCACCACCCCGGACGCCCTGGCCCACGGTCATCGACGAGACCATCTTCGACTCGCTCGGCGCGCCGCTGTGTGTGGCCTACATCGGATCCTGCCCGTAACCCGCCGCTAGGATGCGAAGTGCACCATCCACCGCGTCAGAGGAGCTCCAGTGCCCCGGGTAGTAGTCCATGTGATGCCCAAAGCCGAGATTCTCGACCCGCAGGGCCAGGCCATCTCCGGAGCGCTCGGTCGACTCGGTCACCTTGGCATCTCAGATGTTCGGCAGGGCAAGCGATTCGAGCTTGAAGTCGACGAGACGGTGACCGACGATCAACTGGCCGAGATCGCCGAGTCGCTACTGGCCAATACCGTGATCGAGGACTGGGCCGTCACCCGGGATCCCGCATGAACGCCCGTGTTGGGGTCATCACCTTCCCCGGCACCCTGGACGACGTCGACGCCGCACGCGCCGTTCGCCTGGTGGGGGCTGAAGCGGTGAGCCTCTGGCACGCCGACGCCGACCTCAAGGGTGTGGATGCCGTCGTCGTTCCCGGTGGCTTTTCCTATGGCGACTACCTGCGCTGCGGCGCGATCGCCAAGTTCGCCCCGGTGATGAGTGAGGTGGTGGCAGCGGCGGGTCGCGGTATGCCGGTGCTGGGAATCTGCAACGGGTTTCAGGTGCTGTGCGAAGCGGGCCTGTTGCCCGGCGCACTGGCACGCAATAGCGGTCTGCACTTCATCTGCCGCGACGTGTGGCTGACGGTCGACTCCATCACCACCGCCTGGACATCGCGCTACGAATCCGGAGCAGAACTGCTGGTTCCGCTGAAATCGGGCGAAGGCCGTTATGTGGCAAATGAATCCGTGCTTGATGAGCTCGAAGGCGACGGCCGGGTGGTGTTCCGCTACGCCGACAACCCCAACGGATCCATGCGCGACATCGCCGGAATCAGCTCCGCCAACGGACGCGTCGTCGGCCTCATGCCGCACCCCGAGCACGCATGCGAACCGCTGACCGGGCCCTCGGATGACGGCCTGGGTCTGTTCTATTCGGCGCTGGACGCCGTGTTGGCCGTCTGACCGATGACGGGCGCCACCGCGCAGGGGCTGTGCGAGTTCATCGACGCCTCCCCGTCGCCGTTCCACGTCTGCGCGACGGTGGCCGGGCGGCTGCGCGCCGCGGGCTACACCGAACTCGCCGAGACCGACCGGTGGGGTGACGCCGCCGGGGGCCGGTTCTTCACGGTGCGGGCCGGCTCTCTGATCGCCTGGTCGGCATCGGGCCACCACCAGCCGTTCCGGATCGTCGGCGCCCACACCGACAGTCCCAACCTGCGGGTCAAGCAGCACCCGGATCGGGTGGAGGCCAGGTGGCGGGTCGTGCGGCTGCAACCCTACGGCGGTGCGTGGCTGAATTCCTGGCTTGACCGCGACCTGGGCCTGAGCGGCCGAATCTCGGTGCGCGGCAGGGATGGTCGCGTGCACGATCAACTGGTGCGATTTGATGAGCCGCTGCTGCGAGTGCCGCAGCTGGCGATCCACCTCGCCGAAGACCGCAACGCGGTAAGCCTCAACCCGCAGCGCCACCTCGATGCGGTGTTCGGCGGTGATGGGCTGGGTCGACCATTCCTGCACTACATCGCCGAGTGGTCCGGAGCGACGCCCGCAGACCTGCTGGCGGCCGATCTGATGACCCACGATCTGACCCCGTCCCGGCTCACCGGAGTCAACCGCGACCTCGTCAGTGCGCCCCGGCTGGACAACCAGGCCACCTGCTACGCCGGGCTGGAGGCGCTGATCGCCACCGAACCCACCGATCACATTCCGGTGCTGGCTCTGTTCGATCACGAGGAGGTGGGGTCAGTCTCCGATCACGGCGCGCAGTCGGATCTTCTCCGCACGACGCTGGAGCGCATCGTGCTCGCCGCCGGGGGCGACCGGGAGGACTTTCTGCGCCTGACGACCGCCTCGATGGTGGCCTCAGCCGATATGGCGCATGCCACCCACCCGAACTACCCCGAGCGCCACGAACCCGGTCACCCGATCTTCGTCAACGCCGGCCCGGTGCTCAAGGTCCACCCCAACCTTCGATATGCCACCGATGGCCGCACCGCTGCGGCCTTCGAACTGGCCTGCCGGCAGGCCGGGGTGGGGTTGCAGCGCTACGAGCATCGCGCCGACCTGCCGTGCGGATCCACCATCGGACCGATGACCGCGGCACGAACCGGCATCCCCACCGTCGACGTCGGCGCCCCCCAGCTGGCGATGCACTCGGCCCGCGAGCTGATGGGCGCGGCCGACGTGCCGGCCTACGCCGCCGCTCTTCGGGCATTCCTGTCCCCGCGGTGACGTCGATCTCGCGGGGTTTAAATCCCGCGGGCCACGACCATCTTGATCGCCGACTCCAGCCAGCGCCGGTCGGCCTGCTCCCAGTCCACGACGGTGGTCGGCACCGCCAGCGGATCGAGCCGGCCGGTCGCGACGAGGTCGAGCACCTCGGGCAGATAACGCCGGGAGTCCGCGCGGGAGGTGTGGACGGTGATTCCGCGGGTGTACATCTCCAGCATCGGCAGACCGACCTGCTCGCCGAAGTGGATCACCACCGACGTCAGGCGCCCGTAGGGCTCGGTGGAGCGGATCGCGCAGTGCAGGCCCTCGGTCGTCAGTGAGCCGGCCACCACGATCGGCGCCCGGTCGAGCCGGCGCGGGAACACACCCGCGAGGTCGACGGCCTCGGCGCCCAGATCCGCCGCCGCGGCAAGCCGGTCCGGGTCGCTGTCGGCGTAGCGGATCACACCCGCGCCGAGCGCGCGTGCGCAGGCGATGACGTACAGACTGATCGAGGGCGCGTCCCCGCCGACGATCAGCACGTCGGCACCCGGACGTTCGCGCAGTCCGTCGACGACGGTGCGGTAGGCGTCGACGACGTTGTCGGGGATGGCGGCCAGGGCGACGTCGTCGATCCCCTCGGGTGCGGGGATGAGCATGTGGTCGGCGGCGGGGACCAGCAGTAGGTCGGCGAGACCGCCACCGTGGCCACCGCCAGATTCGCCGAATCCGAATGCCGCACCGGCCCGCGCCTGGTTGGGCTGGCATGCCGCGTAATGCCGTTCACCGCAGGGTGAGCAGGTGCCGCAGGACACCTGGAAGGGAACCGCGACCCGCTGCCCGGGCCGGACCCGGGTGACCCCGGCACCGACGGCGACGACTTCGGCGGCGATCTCGTGGCCGACCGGATACGGACCCGGGAAGATCCCGAACCCGGCCATCGCGATGTCGAGATCGCAGCGGGCGACCGCGAGCGGTCGCACGACCGCGTCGCCGATCCCCGGTTCGGGATCCGGGGCCTGCTGCCACTGCACGGTGCCGGGCTCTGTGTAGACCAGATGCCTCATGTCGTCACGACAGCATCAGTAGCGCAGCGACGGCAGCTTCGATGACCAGTCCGGCGATGTTCTCCTTCGACCGGGACCGGTCGACGACCAGTGAAATGGCGCGGGCGATGAATGCCCCGCCCCAGGCGGCGCCGAGCACCAGTGCGGCCTCGCGGCTCCCGATCAACACCGTGGCCAGGCCCGCGCCGATGAACAGCCCCCCGTAGGTCGCCCGGAACTCGGAGATGCCCAGCGGCCTCGGGAGGTGGAGTCCGATAACCGAACTGACCTTGTCCGGCCACAGCAGACCGAGGATCCCCGCGACGATCGAGATCGCCGCGCCGATGTATCCCGCGGCGTTCACGCCGACCTGAGTTTCGCCAGCGGAATCGCCAGGGCGACCGCGAAGGGCACGTTGAGCAGCGCGTGCGGCCCGGGCACGATCTGGATCATCATCGCCGACCATCCTGCCAGCCGGCCGTGGCGGCTGAAGTCGATCGTCGCAACCGTCAAGCAACCCAGATTCTTTCGGTGGACCTCCGCGGTGCCACCGCCGACCCGGAGGAGACGGCGCGACTGCTGGTGCTTGCCGCCGCCGACATCGCCGTCCGCGAATCAGCACGAGGGCGCCGTCTCCCGGCGGCACGGCGCGCCCTGCTCAGCCTCATCCCGAATCAGAGGTGATGGCGGTGATCATCGCCGGTACCGCTACTGCACCAGTAATCCGTAGCTGACGAGATCGGTTGCCCGGCTCAGGAGTTCGGCCAGCTGTTGCGCGTCCAGTCGGAGGTCGTCGTGCCGCCAGGCCAGGCTGATGATGCCGTTCCAGCTGGCCCACAGGATGGTCGCGGTCATCACCGGGTCGACCTCGCGGATGCTGCCCTCGGTGATGCCATGGGCGATGGCGTCGACCATGCGGGCGTTCTGCTCGTCGATGCGCCGGCTCAACTGGCCCGCGGTCGCCTCGGCGCCGGGGTAGGGGCCGGGCTTGGCGGGGAAGGCCAGCATGCGGAAGAAATTTGGGTGGTCTAACGCGAAGCGCAGGTACTGCTCGGCGGCGGCGAGCAGTTGCTCGATCGGGGAACGGTCCGGGGTGTAGGCGCGGTCCATGTAGTCGCGGTCGACGTCGAGGGCGCGAGCCACCACCGCGGCGTAGAGCCCCTCCTTGCTCCCGAAGTTGTTGTAGATCGAGCTGACGGCGACACCGGCGCGTCGGCCGATCTCCTCGACGGTCACCTCGTCGACTCGCCGATCGGCGAACAGCGGCTGCGCCGCTGCGAGCAGGGCGTCGATGGTGCGTTGTTTTCGCGGGTCGACGCGGCGCCGGATGACAGATTCCACCGCGGGATCGTATAGGCCGAACCGGGTGTTATTGAAATGGTTGCAAGAAGCTGCCACCCGATTTAGCATCGCCGTTAATTGGAACCGTTGCAACAACTGGCCGGAATGGAGTTCGCCGTGGCCACTGCCGTCGTCGTCATGGTTGGTGTGTTCTTCCTCGGGATGGGTCTCTACGGCCTGGCGATGCCTGCCGCGCTGATCCGACCCTTCGGCATCGCCCTGCCCGACCCCACCGCGCGCGCCGAGGTCCGCGCCGTCTACGGCGGCTTCGGTGTGGCGATCGCCGGCGTCCTCGCCTGGGCGGTGACCGGCACGGCCGCCCGTGAGGGGATCCTCATCGCCGTCGCCGTGGCACTGCTGGGAATGGCGTTCGGACGTCTGGTCGCCGGCGTCATCGACACTCCGAAGTCGTTCTACCCCAACTGGTTCTACCTCCTCGTTGAGCTGGTCCTGGCTGGTGCCCTGCTGTGGGCCGCGCATGCCTGAGCAGATCGCGCTGATCGGCCGGCTGGGCCGCGCCCAGTTAGACCAGACACTGCGGCGCATCGCCCGGCGGATGGGCCGCGGCCTCCCCCAGCCGATACCGCTCGACGAGGTTGTCGTCCCCGATACCCCCGTGGCGCTCGCTGCCGCCGCGTTGGTCGGCAGCGCCGGACCGCCGGTACTGGTCGCCCACTGCCATCGCAGCTACCTGTTCGGTGCGCTGCTCGGCACCCGCGACCGATTGCACTGGGATCCCGAGGTGCTCTACGTCGCGGCGATGCTGCACGACCTCGGCCTCACGGATGTCGCCGAGGGCACGGGCCCGTTCGAACAGCGCGGTGCGACCGCCGCGCAGTCCTGGCTGCGCGAACAGGGCTGGCCCGAGTCTCGGGCGGACATCGCGGCAGCGGCCATCCGGATGCATCTCGACGTCGGCCGCGCCGGCCGGGAGCGCCCGGAGATCGCACTGATGCATGTCGGGGCGGCGGCGGACGCGATCGGCATGCGACTGGAAGACATCTCTCCGCAGACTGTCGCCGAGGTCCTCACCGTCCACCCGCGCGGGGATTTCACGGCCTACTTCGCCGGCAAGGTCCGCGCCGAGGCCCGCGCCCAGCCACGGTCGACGACGGCGGCAATGTGCCGATGGGGACAGTTCGCCTGGCGGGTCGAGCATGCGCCTCTGCCGGACTGACGCACCCGCGCAATCGGCGTAACCTGCTATTTATGTCCTACATCGAGATGCCCGACGCGCCGGGAATCATGGGGCCGATGATGTTTCGGCCGCAGACGGCCAAGCCGCTCTTCGATCTCGCCGAGGCTCTGCTGCGCGGCGAGAGTCCACTGAGTCGCGGCGACCGGGAAGTCATCGCTGCCTACGTCTCCACGCTTAACCAGTGTCAGTTCTGCGCAAACTCCCACGCCACCTTCGCCGCGCTGCAACTCGACGGCGGCTTCGACGTCGTCGACGCCGTCATCGCCGACCCCGCCACCGCACCGATAAGCACCAAACTGCGTGCATTGCTTGCTGTAGCCGCCCTGGTGGCCGAGTCTGGGCTGGCCGTCACCGAGCAGGCGATCGAGGCGGCCAGGGCAGAGGGCGCCACCGATGTCGAGATCCACGACACCGTTCTGATTGCCGCGGCATTCTGCATGTACAACCGGTACGTCGACGGGCTGGGCGCCATCACCCCGCCGGAACGTGCCGACTACGCCGACATCGGCCAACTGATCGTCGGTCTGGGCTATGCCGCGGCGACTCCGCCGGTTCCCGCGCCCGGATCCGAGGCGGCCGGCTAGCTCTAGACTCGCGGTCGTGACCCTCGACACCGTCCAGCACGCCGCGGCCACCCCCGACCACCCGCAGCCCTACCGCGAGCTCGGCCTCAAGGACGACGAATACCAGCGCATCCGCGACATCCTCGGGCGCCGTCCCACTGACGCCGAGCTGGCGATGTACTCGGTGATGTGGAGCGAGCACTGCTCCTACAAATCCTCCAAGGTGCATCTGCGCTACTTCGGTGAGACCACCACCGAGACCATGCGGGCCGGCATGCTGGCCGGCATCGGCGAGAACGCGGGCGTGGTCGACATCGGCGACGGCTGGGCGGTCACCTTCAAGGTCGAGTCGCACAACCACCCCTCCTACGTGGAGCCCTACCAGGGGGCCGCCACCGGCGTGGGTGGCATCGTTCGCGACATCATGGCCATGGGCGCGCGGCCCGTCGCGGTGATGGACCAGTTACGGTTCGGCGCCGCCGACGCCCCCGACACCCGCCGGGTGCTCGACGGCGTGGTGCGCGGCATCGGCGGCTACGGCAACTCCCTCGGCCTGCCGAACATCGGCGGTGAGACCGTCTTCGACGCCTCCTACGCCGGCAACCCGTTAGTCAACGCCATGTGCGTCGGGGTGCTGCGCACCGAGGACCTGCACCTGGCGTTCGCCTCCGGCACCGGCAACAAGATCATCCTGTTCGGGGCGCGCACCGGACTCGACGGCATCGGCGGGGTGTCGGTGCTCGCATCGGACACTTTTTCCGGCGACGAATCCGGAGCGGGCCGCAAGAAACTACCGAGTGTCCAGGTCGGGGACCCGTTCATGGAGAAGGTGCTCATCGAGTGCTGCCTGGAGCTGTATGCCGCGCATCTGGTGGTCGGGATCCAGGATCTCGGCGGAGCCGGATTGTCCTGCGCCACATCGGAACTAGCCTCTGCCGGTGATGGTGGTATGACCATCGATCTCGACCAGGTACCGCTGCGCGCGGCCAATATGACGCCTGCGGAGATCCTGTCGAGTGAGTCTCAGGAACGCATGTGCGCCGTCGTCACCCCCGACAACGTCGAGAGGTTCATGGCGGTCTGCCGCAAGTGGGAGGTCCTGGCCACGGTCATCGGCGAGGTGGCCGATGGCGACCGGCTGCGCATCACCTGGCACGGCGAGACCGTCGTCGACGTCCCCCCGCGCACCGTCGCCCACGAGGGACCGGTCTACTCCCGCCCGCTTGCCCGGCCCGACACCCAGGACGCGCTCAACGCCGACACCTCGGCCGCGCTGCCGCGACCGCAGACCGGCGACGAACTACGCGCGACGCTGCTCGCACTGCTGGGCAGCCCGCACCTGTGCAGCCGGGCGTTCATCACCGGGCAGTACGACCGCTACGTGCGGGGCAACACTGTGCTCGCCGAGCATGCCGACGGTGGGGTGCTGCGGATCGACGAACAGACTCACCGCGGGATTGCCGTCTCGACCGACGCCTCGGGCCGCTACACCCAACTTGACCCGTACGTCGGCGCGCAACTGGCGCTGGCTGAGGCGTACCGAAACGTCGCCGTCACCGGCGCCACTCCGATCGCGGTGACGAACTGTCTGAACTTCGGCTCTCCGGAAGATCCCGGTGTGATGTGGCAGTTCGCGCAAGCCGTGCGCGGGCTGGCCGACGGGTGCGCGGTGCTCGGCATCCCGGTCACCGGGGGCAACGTCAGCTTCTACAACCAGACCGGCGCCACACCGATCCTGCCCACCCCGGTGGTGGGGGTGCTCGGGGTGCTCGACGATGTGCGCCGGCGATTGCCCACTGGGCTCGGCAATGAACCGGGCGAGGCGCTATATCTGCTTGGTGACACCGGCGACGAGTTCGATGGGTCGATCTGGGCCCAGGTCACCGGTAACCATCTGGGCGGGATTCCACCAGCCGTCGATCTGGGACGTGAGAAGTTGCTCGCCGACGTGCTCACCGCGGCCTCTCGCGACGGGCTGGTCTCGGCCGCCCACGACCTCAGCGAAGGCGGACTTATCCAGGCCATCGTCGAAGCTGCCCTCGCGGGCGAAACCGGTTGCCGCATAGTGCTTCCGGCTGATTGCGCTTCCGTCGCCGATGCATTTATCCTGCTGTTCTCCGAATCCGCGGGTCGGGTGCTGATCGCGGTGCCACGAACCGAAGAGAGTCGCATGGTGGCGATGTGTGAGGCGCGCGGTCTCCCCGCCACCCGTATCGGGGTCTCCGACGACGGGTCCGATCTGATCGAGATCCAAGGACTTTTTTCCGTCACCCTGGAGGAATTGCGCAGCACCTCAGAAGGGGTGCTGCCCAGGCTGTTCGGGTGAGTCGCGAGTCGCTGGCCTCCCGGCTGCGGAGCACGGTCCGCCCCGACCCCACCGGTACGGCCCTTGGGGCATTGTTCTTCTGCCTATCCCTGACCCCGTCGCTGTTGCCGAGGGATTGGCTCACCGGCGGCATCATCGGGGGTATCACCGCGGCCATCGGCTACGGCATCGGAGTGCTGATCAGCGCCCTTGTGCGGCGACTGGTGCTGCGCGGACGCACCTGGTGGCCGCCGCCGCGCCGGGTGCGCGACTTGCTCAATGCCGCCGTCGTCGCTCTTTCTGTCGGCGCCAGCATGCTGATGGTGGTGCCCGCAGCCGGGTGGCAGCGTGAGATCTCCGCCGTGATGGGCACGGAGGGCCCGGCCACCTCCGATTATCTGCGCACTCTGCCCGTCGCATTCGTCACCGTCGCGGTCCTGATCGTGACGGCACGGGTCATCAGAAGTGCCATTGCAAGGATGGCTCGAGTGATGATCCGGCGTTGGAACGTCAACGACGAGGTGGCCCTGTTCATCGGCACCGCTGTCGTCGTCGTGCTGATCGTCACTATGGTGAACGGCGTTCTGGTGCGAGGCTTCCTCGCGGCCGCGAGCGCGGTATTCCAGCCCCAGAACGCCACCACCCGCGTCGGGGTGGAGCAACCCGGGCAGGCCGAGAGATCCGGTAGTCCGGGTTCGTTCGCGGCGTGGGACACCCTCGGATTTCAGGGCCGCAATTTCGTGGGCACCGGACCGGCCGCCGATGAGCTCACCGATCTCAACGGCCGGCCCGCCAAGGAACCGATCCGGATCTACGCGGGGCTTCAGTCCGGCGACACCACCGCAGAGCGGGTGGCACTGCTGCTGTCGGAGTTGGCGCGCACCCGCGCCCACGAGCGACAACTGTTGGTAATCATCCCGACCACCGGTACCGGCTGGGTGGACCCGGTGGCTGCCCGCTCCGTTGAGTCGATGTACAACGGTGACACCGTGCTAGTAGCAATGCAGTACTCCTATCTGCCCAGCTGGATCTCCTTCCTCGCCGACCGGCAGAAGTCGATCGACGCGGGCCGGGCCATGGTCGAAGCCATCCACGGTCGGTGGCTACGGTGGCCGGCGGCGGACCGGCCCCGGCTTGCGCTCTACGGAGAGAGTCTGGGTTCGATGGCCGGGCAGGGCGCGTTCGGGTACCTGCCCGATGTGGGGCAGATGGGCTTCGCGGCAGTGCTCTGGGTGGGACCACCGAACGCCAGCCAATTGTGGAGGGCGCTGACCGTTCGCCGCGATCCGGGTTCTGTGGAGGTCCAGCCACGCTACGACGGCGGCCGCATCGTGCGCTTCGCCCAGGCATCGGATGCCGCCGAGATCGCCGCGGTCGCCGCCGCACCGCCCTGGGCACAACCACGGGTACTTTTTCTCCAGCACGCCTCCGACCCGGTGGTGTGGCTATCGCCCGACCTGATCTTCCAGCGTCCGGATTGGCTGCGTGAGCCACCCGGCTTCGACCGCAGCCCTTCGATGCGCTGGTATCCGATCGTCACGTTCTGGCAGGTGAGTGCCGACATGGCGGGAAACGTGACCAACTCAGTCGGAACACCGACCGGGCACGGTCACAACTACGGTGCCAGCCAACTCGACGGCTGGGTGGCCGTGGCCGCCCCAGAGGGCTGGACCGACTTCGACACCGATCGGATCCGCCGCTCGCTGGAGCAGACGGTTACCGCCGGCGGTCCGGAGTCCCGTTGAGCCGCACGAAGAGCCGCCGCATCGAGGCATTCGTGCTCGCGGGCGCACTGGTGGGGTGGAGCTTCACCGCGGGCCTTGCCCATCCCTGGCGACGTCACCCTGTCGCGCAGGCCGCCCTCGGCACCGCGTTGGCGCTCATCACCCGTGCGCCACTGGGCTTTCGCCCACCATCGCTGAGGCCCGGCCTGCGATCGGGCGCGGTTGCGGCGGGCGTGGTGATGGCAAGCGTCGCCGGCGCCACGATTATTCCGCAGGTGCGGGCCGGGATGGCCGAACGCGAATTGCCCCGGCGCCTCGGACACTGGCTCGCCGTGGAGATTCCACTGGGCACCGTGTGGTCGGAGGAGATGGCTTTCCGTGGCGCGCTGGCAGCCGTCGCCAGCACGGCATTCGGCCCGACCGGTGGGCGCCTCTTGCAGGCCACTGCCTTCGGGTTATCCCACATCTCCGATGCGCGGGCCAACTCCGAACCCATAGCAGGCACCGTCGTCGTGACCGGACTGGCGGGGTGGCTCCTCGGTTGGCTGGCGCAACGATCCGGAAGTCTCGCCGCCCCGATGCTGACACACCTGGCGATTAACGAAGCAGGAGCACTGGCCGCCCTCGCGACACAGCGCAGATCAGCTGTTGGCAAGTTTGCAAACGTCAAAGCCCGCGCCGAGACTGCCAGCCGATGACCATCGACGCCAGGCCAGCGCACGGTAAATCGGTGATGGTCGCGGTGTCGATGGCGTTGTTCTGTGTGCAGATCGATTACTTCGCGATGAATCTCGCGCTGCCGCGGATGGCAAGCGACTTCGACAGCACGGCAACAGATTTGCAGTGGATCATCAGCATCTACATGGTGACCCTCGGCGCGCTGATGGTGCCGGCGGGACGACTTGCCGACATCTTCGGTCGTAAACGAGTCCTGCTGATCGGGATCACGCTGTTTGGGCTGGCATCGCTGCTCTGTGCCATCGCGGCGTCGGTGGCAACGCTGGTGGCTTTCCGCGCGCTTCAGGGCGTGGGTGCGGCGCTGATCTTCCCCGCATCGGTCAGCGTCATCACGAACGCGTTCCCTCCCGCTCAGTCGGGCCGGATGATCGGGCTGGCATACGGCATCGCCGGTCTGGGTAACGCCGCCGGGCCGCTGATCGGAGGCCTGCTCACCCAGACCGTCGGCTGGCGGTGGATCTTCGCGCTCAACATCCCGCTGGCCGCGGCCTGCGTGCTCATCGGGGCGTTCGCGATCAGTGAGTCCCGCGACACCGAGGCCCCGCGCCGGATCGACGTCGCAGGCCTGGCCCTGCTGACGGCCGGCATCGGTGTGTTCACGCTGACCTTCGATCGGGCGTCGGTATGGGGTTGGTGGTCACTTGCCACTGCCGGCGCACTCACCGGTGCCATCGCGTTGCTCGCACTTTTTGTCGTCGTCGAACGCAGGGTGCGTTGGCCACTTGTCGACTTGTCTCTGGCGCGCAATATGCGCTTCACCGTGCTGGTTGCCGCGGGATCGATTGCCAACGTCGCCTACGGGGTGACAATTTTTCTGTCCACCGTGTATCTGCAGGACGCTCGCGGACTCGACCCGTTGGCGGCCGGGCTGGTTTTTCTCGGGCCCTCTGCCGGTGCCGCGGCCGGCGGCGTGCTGTCGGGACGGCTGGCGGCCGGGCATCCGGTTCGGGTTATGGGCGTCGCGACCATACTCGCCGCCGCCAGCCTGGGGCTGCTCGCGGCAGCACGCGACTGGGCGCTGTATGTGCCGACCTTGACGGCATGCGGATTCACTCTGGGATTGGTCTATGCCTTTACCACCGTGGCTACCCAAGCGGTCGTCAGCCCGCAACGGGCCGGCGAGGCCGCTGGAATCGCATTGACCGTGATGATCGTGATGGGAGGTGTCGGGGTGGCGGTGGCCAGCACGATGCTCGAGCGGCTGCGTAGCACCGGCATGTCAACGGCTGGCGGGATCGATGTCATCTTCGCGATTCTCGCCGCGGCCCTGCTACCCGCAGGTCTGCTCGTTGTCGCTGTTGCCTCCCGCACCGCCGACCCGGCATCGGAACGCTGCTGAAATATGCCCAAACAGCGTGCAGGCGATCTGCAGACAACTCGAGCCGCGGTAGTCAAGGTCGAGGGATGGCTGAACGACGGCACCGCCCCGAAACCGGACCGGGCGGAGATCGCCGCCGCGGTCCGCCTCACCGCACGCCTTCTCGCCGCGCGGGCACCCGGCGCCGGCGTCGAGGTTCGTATTCCGCCTTTCGTCGCGGTGCAATGCATTTCCGGTCCGAAACACACCCGCGGAACACCACCAAACGTGGTGGAGACCGATCCGCGCACCTGGTTGCTGCTGGCCACCGGGCGCATGACCTTCGAGCAAGCCTCACTGACCGGCCTGCTGCGTCTCTCCGGTTCCCGCGCCGCGGAGATTTCACGCTGGTTTCCGCTGCTCAGCCCTGATGAGACCGGAAAGGGCTGACACGACGTGATTCGATTCCCGGTTTGGCTGGCGTCCGTCGTAGACTCAGGACACCGCTAGCCGACACGCGTCAGGGAGCAGCCCATATCGTGACTGGCCAACTGGAAGAATCACCCCGGGAAGAATGCGGCGTCTTCGGTGTCTGGGCGCCCGGCGAGGATGTCGCGAAACTCTCCTACTACGGCCTCTACGCGTTGCAACACCGCGGCCAGGAGGCCGCCGGGATCGCAGTCGCCGACGGCTCGCAGGTACTGGTGTTCAAGGATCTGGGTCTGGTCAGCCAGGTGTTCGACGAACAAACTCTCGGAGCGATGCCCGGACATGTCGCGATCGGCCACTGCCGCTACTCGACCACCGGGTCGACGACATGGGAGAACGCACAGCCGGTATTCCACGTCACGGCGGCAGGCACCGGAGTTGCGTTGGGGCACAACGGAAATCTTGTGAACACCACCGAACTCGCCGATCGGGCCCGAAAGGCCGGCCTGATCAATCACAACCTGCCGGGCGCGGCGACCACGGACTCCGACATTCTTGGCGCACTGCTGGCCGGGGGGGCCGCTGACACCAGTGTCGAGCAGGCCGCGCTGGAGTTGCTGCCGGAAGTGCGCGGCGCGTTTTGCCTGGTTTTCATGGATGAGACCACCCTCTACGCGGCACGGGATTCCTACGGGGTGCGTCCGCTGTCACTGGGCCGTCTGGACCGTGGCTGGGTGGTGGCTTCGGAGACCGCTGCATTGGACATCGTCGGCGCCTCCTTCGTGCGTGATATCGAACCCGGCGAGTTACTTGCCATTGACGCCGACGGAGTCCGGTCCACCCGCTTCGCACCGCCGACCCCCAAGGGCTGCGTTTTTGAGTACGTCTACCTTGCTCGCCCGGACAGCGTTATCGCCGGGCGCTCGGTGCACGGCACCCGGGTGGACATTGGCCGCCGGTTGGCCCGGGAGAAACCGGTCGAGGCCGACCTGGTGATCGGCGTGCCGGAGTCCGGTACACCGGCCGCGGTGGGCTACGCCCAGGAATCAGGCATCCCGTTCGGTCAGGGCCTGATGAAGAACGCCTACGTCGGGCGTACCTTCATCCAGCCGTCGCAGACCATTCGGCAACTCGGCATCCGGCTCAAGCTGAACCCGCTCAAGGAAGTCATCCGCGGCAAACGGCTGATCGTCGTCGATGACTCGATCGTGCGCGGCAACACCCAGCGCGCCCTCATCCGGATGTTGCGCGAGGCCGGCGCACTCGAGGTGCATGTGCGGATCGCCTCACCGCCAGTGAAGTGGCCGTGCTTCTATGGCATCGACTTCGCCACCCCGGCTGAGTTGATCGCCAACGCTCCGGGCACCCAGACCGATGACGGCGAGATGCTCGAGTCCGTCCGCCAGGCCATCGGCGCCGATTCCCTGGTATACATCTCCCAGCTGGGGATGGTCGCGGCAACAGAACAACCCGCCAGCCGGTTGTGCTGCGCCTGCTTCGACGGCAAGTACCCGATCGAGCTTCCGAGCGCCTCTGCGCTTGGCAAGAACGTCATGGAGAATATGCTGGCTGCGGTTCAGGCCGACAACGACAACGCCTCAGCGCTGAGTCGGCCCTGACCCCGAATCTCAACCCACGGCGGAAGTGACCCGGCGCACGCGCCGGTCCAGTGCCATCGCCTGCAGTGGTCGCCCGGCGAACCAGTACACCCGGCCCAGTAGTCCCCGGGGGTAGAAGATGGCCTGCTGTTCGTAGCGACTTCCATTGCCCTCGGGGGTGATGCGCATCTCCAGCCAGCGGTCGCCCGGGCCGCGTCTATCGGCCCGCAGTTTGAGGACGCGTCCGGGTTCGCGTTCCTCGACCCGCCAATTCGCCGGGACGCTGCGCTCGACCGCCTTCCAGAGTTGCTCGGGGTTGGCCGAGGTGTGCCGGGAGCGCGTATCGGTGTACACCACTTCGCCGGCCCAGTCCGGATCGCTGGGCAGGTTCGCCGCGGTGCCGGTGTTCCAGGTGGTCTCCACATCGCCGCGGGCGATGCGCGCCAGTGCCAGGGAGACCGATCGCCGGTAGGGCGTCAGGCCCCCCTCGGGTGCCTCGATGATGGTGTCGATGTCATGGTTGTTCATTACCGCGTCGCAGTGCAGCGATTCCACGAGTGGGCGGGCCAACCCGGATGGGATCGGGGTGACGAATCCCACCCACAGCGCCGCTATGCGCGGCGTGAGAACCGGCAGCACCAGGATGTGGCGGTGGCGTAATCCGGCGACCTGGGCGTAAATCTGCATCATGTCGCCGTATTCGAGGACGTCGGGGCCACCGATGTCCCAGGTCCGGGACTTCGGCACCGGGCAGGTCGCGGCGGCCACCAGGTAGTGCAGAACATCGCGGATCGCGATCGGCTGGATCTTGTTGTGCACCCACTTCGGTGTGGTCATCACCGGGAGGCGGTCGGTGAGGTGGCGGATCATCTCGAACGACGCCGAGCCTGAGCCGACCACCACTCCGGCCTGCAGCACGATGGTCTCGATACCGGATGCGATGAGGATCTCGCCGACGGTGGTGCGCGAGGACAGGTGATTCGACAACTCCGTGCCCTCGGGGTGCAGGCCGCTGAGATAGACGATGCGGCGCACCCCTGCCCGACGAGCCGCGGCCACAACGTTCTGAGCGGCGCGACGTTCCTCGGCGGCGAAATCCTTGGAGAAGCCCATCGAGTGAACCAAGTAGTAGACGATGTCGACGTCGTTGAAGGCCTCGTCCAGCGACGATGAATCGCTGAGGTCGCCGCGGGCCACTTCGATCCGGTCGCGCCATGGGACGCCCGCCAATTTATCGGGGGTACGCGCCAGCGCCCGCACCGCGAAACCACTTTCCAGAAGCCGCGGCACCAGGCGCCCGCCGATATAGCCGGTGGCGCCGGTCACCAGGCACCTCTGCTGCTTTGCGGCCACCCGCGCCTCCGATCGTTGCCACCCATTCAACAGGACTCAAGTGCAACACACTGCGGGGCCTTCCACGCACGAGTCTGCCGCGACTGTCATCGCACCGTCAGGAAAGTGTGCCGCGACGATCCCCGCCATAATGATTCCCATGGCGTTCGCCGGTTGGCCCGTTGAGGCGGTGGAGTTCTACGAGGGTTTGGCGGCCGACAACTCCAAGGTCTTCTGGCAGGAACACAAAGCCGTGTACGACGACTGCGTGCGCGCCCCGATGGAGCAGCTGCTCGGCGAACTCACCGACGAGTTCGGTCCCGCAAAGCTCTTCCGGCCCTACCGCGACGTGCGCTTCAGCGCCGATAAGACGCCGTACAAGACCAACTGCGCGGCGACGCTGGGCGGTGGCCCGGGCCAGGCTTACGTGTCCTTCTCCGCCGACGGACTGTCTGCCGGCGGTGGTTTGTACATGCCCGACCCTGCGGCCTTGCAGCGCTATCGCGCCGCCGTTACCCGGGAGAAGTCCGGCAGCGAACTCGCCACGATCGTCGGTGCCCTGCACAAGGCCGGCTACCAGATCATGGCCCACGCGGTGCTCAAGACCGCGCCGCGCGGGATCGGCGCGGACCATCCCCGGATCGAATTGCTCAGGCACAAGGGCCTGGCGATGATGAAGTCCTGGCCGGCGGGTGCGTGGCTGGGCACCGCAGCGGCCAAGGACCGCGTGCTCAGCACGCTTCGAGCCGCCGGGGCGCTCAGCGGGTGGCTGACCCGCAATGTCGGTTGACCGGTGCCAGGCGGCTGCCGGTAGCCTTAGCGCCGATGAGCGAGCAAGACGGCCCGATCTCCTACGCGGCGGCCGGCGTGGACATCGAGGCCGGCGATCAGGCAGTCGAGATGTTCAAGCCATTGGCCAGCCGTGCCACCCGCCCTGAGGTGCGCGGCGGACTGGGCGGTTTCGCCGGATTGTTCGCGTTGCGCGGCGGGTACCGCGAACCGATCCTGGCGGCGTCCACCGACGGGGTGGGCACCAAGCTCGCCATCGCTCAGGCCATGGATAAACACGACACCGTCGGACTGGACCTCGTCGCGATGGTGGTCGACGATCTGGTTGTCTGCGGGGCTGAGCCACTGTTCCTGCAGGACTACATCGCTATCGGACGCACGGTGCCGGAACGGGTCAGCGCGATCGTCTCCGGAATCGCCGAGGGGTGCATTCTCGCGGGCTGCGCGTTGCTCGGTGGCGAGACCGCGGAGCATCCGGGCCTAATGGATCCCGATCAATACGACATCTCCGCCACCGGGATCGGCGTGGTCGAGGCGGACCACGTGCTGGGGCCCGAGCGGGTCCGCCCCGGCGACGTTCTTATCGGGATGGGCTCCTCAGGCCTGCATTCGAACGGCTACTCCCTGGCCCGCAAGGTGCTGCTGGAGATCGATCGGATGAGTCTGGCCGGCCACGTCGAAGAATTCGGCCGCACCCTCGGTGAGGAACTACTCGAACCCACCCGGATTTATGCTCGGGATTGTTTGGCGCTGGCCGCGGAGACCGGTGTCCGAACGTTCTGTCACGTCACCGGCGGCGGGTTGGCCGGCAATCTCGAACGGGTGATCCCCAACGGGCTGGTCGCTGAGATCGACCGCGGAAGCTGGACTCCCGCGCCGGTTTTCGGGTTGATCACCCAGCGCGGCCGTGTCGAGCGCGCCGAGATGGAGAAGACGTTCAACATGGGCATCGGCATGGTTGCCATTGTCGCCCCGGAGGACGTCGATCGCGCTCTGGCGATTCTGACCGCTCGCCACCTGGACGGCTGGATTCTGGGCGGCATCAAGAAGGGGAAAGGCGCCCCCCGGGCGACACTGGTCGGACAGCACCCGCGGTTTTGAGCCGATCGGGCCAACGCCGGGGCGTTAGCGGTCCACGTCATCCGCGGCGTCGTCGGAGCCGTTGACCGCGTGCCGCGGGTCACCTTCCTCGGCTCCGGTCAACTCCTGTTGGAGTCGTTCGAAATTGGTTTGCGGAGAGCTGTATTTCAGCTCTCGGGCAACCTTGGTCTGCTTTGCCTTAGCCCGGCCGCGGCCCATGGGGGAACCCCCTCGCGCAATAACGGAGCGGCCTGCAACGAGGCGGCTCCGAGTAGTGGTATTTGTGTCCTGCCGTCACTTTACCGTGCCGCACTCCGAAGTGTCCGCAGGCCCGTAAAGCGAGTGGTAAAAATCGAGTGCTCCCGGTCACACGCCGCCGCCGCGCAGCCGTTCGACCGCACGTCGCCCCGCTCCGGTCTCGTCGGCCACCGGCAGGGAGTCGGGGTCGATCTCGGCCGGGACCGGATGCTCACCGCCGGTGGTCAGCGACGTGCCGGCGGTGATGCCGCGCTTGAGTAGTGCCAGGGCGATCGGGCCGAGATCGACATGGTCGACGACGGTGCCCATGCGGCCCACCGCGCGTCCGTCGACCAGCAGCGGATCACCGGTGGCCGGCCGCTCGCCGGAACCGTCGAGGTGCAGCAAAGCCAGCATCCGGGGTGGGCGGCCGAGATTATGGACCCGCGCCACGGTTTCCTGGCCGCGGTAACAGCCCTTGTCCAGGTGAACCGCGCCCAGGCCGGGGGGGCCGATCCAGCCGACCTCGTGCGGGATCGTCCGTTCGTCGGTGTCCACTCCGAGTCGCGGTCGTCGTGCGGCCACCCGGTGCGCCTCATAGGTCCAAACGCCCGCCCGTCGCACCCCGGCTGCGGCGAGTCTGTCCAGCCACGCCTCGACGTCGGCCCGCGGAACCACCAGATCGAGCTCAACCTGGCCGGCGGTGGCCCGCATCCGGCGCACAAACCCGCCGCCGGGCAGTCCGACTGCGATCGACATGTCGGGAAGCGTGTCCAGACCCAGCGCCGCGAGCGCCTCGGGTTCGGCCAGTTTCGGCCCGATCAGCGACAGCACCGCCAGATCCGCCGCGGCCGGCTGCGCGTCAGACCAGAAAACCATCTTCTGCAGATAGCCCAGCAGCGCTTCGCCGCGCCGCGGTTCGGTATCCAGATAGGTGACCCCGCCCGAATCAGAACCCAGTTCGGTCTGCTGCCAGTGGTCCTCCACCCGTCCCTGGCCGTCGAGGCTCAGGTTCTCGGTGCAGGCGCCGTCAGCGAGTGCGGTCAGGTGCTGGGTCGAAATCGAATGAAGCCAGGCCCGGCGCTCGGCACCGGTAAGGGAGAGGACCGCGCGATGGGACCGGTCCACCACCACCGCGTCGTGTTCGGCGGACCGCTGCTCGGAGAACGGATCGCCGTAGTGCCAGACCGCGCCGAAATCGGGCGAGTGGGCGGGCACCGGCACGGCTGACACACCTGAAACTCTACGGGCTGGCCGGTAGGCTCAAAAACCATGTCCGGACAGCCGTCGGTGCTTGTCACCCTCGACGGTGTTGTCCGTGAGCCAGCCGATCCGCTGTTGTCCGCCGACGATCTGGCCGCCGTGCGCGGCGACGGGGTATTCGAGACACTGCTGGTTCGCGATGGCGTCGCTTGCCTGGTGGATGCGCATCTGCGACGGCTGGTTCAGTCGGCGATGATGCTGGACCTTCCGGTGCCGGAGCCAGCAGCGTGGCGCGCTGCCATCGCCAGTGCGGTTGCCCTCTGGTCGCAACAGACGACCGAAGAGGGGGCGCTGCGACTGGTGTACAGCCGCGGCCGGGAGATCGGCTCGGAGCCGACCGCCTACCTGATGATCAATCCGGTTCCAGGGCGCGCCGCGGAGGCCCGACGGGACGGGGTATCGGCGATGCTGCTCGCGCGCGGTCTTGCGGCGTCCGGAGCGGACGCCATGCCATGGCTGCTGGCCGGGGCTAAGACACTGTCCTACGCGGTGAACATGGCCGCGCTGCGGCACGCCGCTACCCGCGGGGCTGACGAGGTCATATTCGTCAGTTCCGACGGTTTCATCCTGGAGGGCCCTCGGTCGACGGTGGTCATCGCCGTCCGCGGGACCGATGGGCGACCCTGCCTGCTGACCCCGCCGCCGTGGTACCCGATCCTGCGTGGAACGACCCAGCAGGCGCTGTTCGAGGTGGCCCGGGCGCATGGGTACGACTGTGATTTTCAGGCCCTGCGGCCTGCTGATCTTCATGCGGCGCAGGGAGTTTGGCTGGTATCGAGTATCACCCTGGCCGCTCGGGTGCACACCCTTGACGGGAGTCGGCTGGCGCCGGCGCCACTGGCTGCAGTGGTGCCTGAGCTAATCGCGGCGGCGATCCCCGGCCCGCGTTGACCGATTGAAAATGCTTGGCACATCCACCGATGCACAGGTACCGTCTGGGGTACACAGGAAAGGAGGTGGTCCGAAATTTTGATTGGTAATTCTTGGACATGTGAGGTGGCTGCCCGCTAGCAGCACCAGGTGCCGGAAGTCACTCGCGCCCTGCGCGCGCTGGCGAATTCCAGGCAGCTACCCGGCCCCCGAGCCCCCGGTCCGTCCAGACCGGAATTAAAAGGCTCGGGGGCCGCTTCACGTTTGGGCGCTGCGGAGCCCAGGGTATTTTGGCTCCTGAGGGACTACGGCCCGGCCGGCCCGGGTGCCAGCGTCGAACAGGCCGCCATCGCCTGATCCCAAACCTGCGGGTCGACGTCGGCCGGCGGACCGAGAACCGCCGACGATGCATCCGCGATGCCGTTGCTACGCAGGCATTCGGAGAGCGATCCGTGGCCGGCCGGGGACTGGTCGGTGACGTTCGGTTCAGACGGCGCCGGTTGCGACGAACAACCGGCGATCAGCAGCCCGATCGCCACTGTCGTCATCGCGGGTGAGAGTTTCATCCGACATGCCTCGTCAGTCGCGCCGAGAGGTGTGGGACTAGCCCGCCGTCGGCATCGACACGTTCTTCGACGTAAGCGAGATCGCCGCCGTCGACAATCCCGTACAGCCGCTTGGCGCCGCCCACCAGAACTCCGGATTTGCTGCGGGCTAGTGCGTCGGTGACCAGTTCCCAGGAAGATTGAGAATGCGGATGACCGTAGAAGAGTTCGACATAGCCCGCGGAATGGGCCAGCAGCAGCTCGATGGCCTGGGACTCACCCGGGTCGGCGGGGTCATTGACGAACCGCCAGAAACCGGTCTCGCGCAACGCGGGACCGTGGTAGGAACCGGAGTCGTCGAGCCGCCATGACCGGGCTTCCCAGTTCAGGTAGTCGCCGCCATCGTGGGACGCGATGATCTGCTGTCCGAAGCGGTAGTCGCCGTGGGGGCTGCGCCCCTCGCCCTCACCGCGCCACACACCGACGAGTGGCAGGAGCGCGAGTAGTGCATCGTGCAAGTCGGCACCCAGGCGTAGGTTCGCGGTGTCGATGACCGGAAGGTCGTCGAATACCGGAAGGTTGCGTCCCGCGGTCTGGATGGCACGCTCGGCAGCGGCCGCGACGGCGCGATCAGCGCTGCCCGCGATGTCGCCCTCGGTCACGACTCGTCGGTGATGAGTCGATAGACCGCGTGCAGCGCAAACCAAGCGATTACCACCGCCGCGATGACCAGAAAAATTTCGAAAAAGAGCACCACACGGCGAGTCTATCGCTGCCTCGGCGCCGTGCGCGCGGGCGTCCTCAGGCGACTTTGACGTCGATCTCGTGCAGACCCGCTCCGGAGGGAGCCACGGTGGTATGGCCGGTGCCTACCCGCGATAGTGCGCGAACCGTCCAGGTGCCCGGTGCGGCGAAGAACCGGAAGTCACCGCCGGCCGAGGCGACGACCTCGGCGGTGAACTCCTGGGCGGAGTCCAGCAGGCGGACGAACGCGCCGCCGACGGACTGGCCCGCGCCGTCGACAACTCGACCGGTGATCACCGTCTCCTTCTCGAGATTTACTTCGGCGGGCAGGGTCCGCCCTTGCTCAGGTGCAGCACACATGGTCAACCTCCCAATTCGATCGGGGCTCCCACCAGGGAGCCGTATTCGGTCCAACTACCGTCGTAGTTCTTGACGTTCTTGTGCCCCAACAACTCCTGCAGCACGAACCAGGTGTGCGAGGAACGCTCCCCGATCCGGCAGTAGGCGATGGTCTCCCGGTTGTCGTCGAGGCCGGCCGCGGCGTAGATGGCGGCCAGTTCCTCATCGGACTTGAACGTCCCGTCCTCGCTTGCGGCTTTGCTCCAGGGCACGTTGATGGCCCCGGGGATATGGCCGGGCCGCTGGCTCTGCTCCTGGGGGAGGTGTGCCGGGGCGAGAATCTTGCCGGAGAACTCGTCCGGCGAGCGGACATCGACGAGGTTCTTGGTGCCGATGGCGGCGATCACCTCGTCGCGGAACGCGCGGATGCTGGTATCGGGCGCCGCCGCGGCGTAACTGGTGGCTGGCCGGCTGACGAGATCGGCGGACATCGCCCGGCCATCGAGTTCCCATTTCTTACGGCCGCCGTCGAGCAGCTTGATCTTGTCGTGGCCGTAGAGCTTGAAGTACCAGTAGGCGTAGGCGGCGAACCAGTTGTTGTTCCCGCCGTAGAGGACGACGGTGTCGTCGTTGGCTATCCCGCGTTCGCTGAGCAGCTTTGAAAACTGTTGGGCATCAACGAAATCCCGCTTGATCGGATCCTGCAGATCGGTCTTCCAATCGAGTTTGATCGCCCCCGGAATGTGGCCGGTGTCGTAGGCGCCGGTGTCCTCATCGACTTCAACGAAGACGACGTGAGTGGTATCAAGATTGTTTTCGGCCCAGTCGGTGGTGACCAGGACGTCGGAGCGAGCCATGGGTAAATCATCTCCCTGCGCTGTGGTGTTCGGTATCGACCGACATGGAAGAACTCCTGTTGCTGGGTCAGGGTTGGGAGCTAAAATCCCCGGGCGGACGCTGCTTGGAACTGCGACGAAAAAAAGAAGTTTCGCGGCCAGTCAGCAGCTACAGCAACAACAACAGCCCGCGGTGCGGCACAGATCAACTGCGCGGCGCTGGGTGAGCCTGAGCTCGGGGCGGGCGTGCACGAGCGCGACTATACCGAATCACCGGGCGGTCAGGCCAACAGGGGTTTGATGGCGGCCCGCAGGTCGATTGCCCTCGGCACACCCGAGGCCCGATAACGCTGCCGGCCATCGGCATCGAAGATGAACGTCGTCGGTAGCGACAGCACCGACAGTCTCCGGGCGGCAGCGGGTTGGGCATCCATGTCGATCTCGACACGGGCGACCTGCGGCAGATCGGCACAGACCTGCTCGATCACCCGGCGTACCGCCGCGCACGGGCCGCACCATTGAGCGGTGAATTGCACGATCGTCGGAGCCGTCAGCGAAAGCCCCAAATCGGTGGTGTCGAGGTCGGCCGGGTCTGCGATGTCCCGCAATACCCCCGAACGCCGGTTGTGCAGTACTCCCGCCGCGCCAGCAAGCCCCAGGGCAGCGGCGATAGCTGCTGCCGCGGTGACAAGGGCACTCATGAGTACGCAAATCCGTCGAGACGCACGGTCGCGTCGGTGGCGATCCCTTCGATGATGATGTCCGATCCTCGGGCGCCTTCGGTGGTGGGCCGCAGGCCGAACGGCAATTTCTGACCGGGCATGGTTGCCGCGAATGCCCCCAGCACCGCCGCCCGTTGGTCCTCGGGCACCTTCTGGTCGGCGGTATTGGGTCCGATCACCACGGCGGTGGGGGTGAGAATCAGAGTGCTCTGGTCGGTGCCGGCGACGGACAAGTCGACGGTGACGCTCACCCTTTTGTCGAACCCGGCCGCCGTCGGGGTGCCGGTGAACACCAGCCCTCGGTTTCCGGAGATGCCGGATTCCGTTGTGCCACCGGTGGCGTCGTTGGTGTCCGCTGCGGGGGCGCCGACCGAAAGGTCCTTGATACCGATGAATCCGCCGAGGTGGCGCGAATCGATGATGATTCGGCTCTCGATTTTGCCCACGGGCAGGTCGGCGTCGGGTCGGATCAGCCACGAGGACTGGTTCAAGTCGATGTCGTGCATCGTCGCTTCGAGCGTGACTTTTCCCACCACCGGGTGATCGACGCCGCCGGCGCGGATCTCCAACTCGCGATAACGGTGCCCCAGGGCCTGGGGGATGAAGGGAAAGCCGAGGATTGCCACCCACGGATCGAACGGCAGGCCGGTGGCGGACCGGACATTGCGCGACAACTGGTACTCGGCGTAGATCGCCGCACCGGTGTCGGCACCGACGGCGCCGGCGACGACCGCAAACACCACACCCGAGGCCGTCAGCAGCTTTCGCACCCCGGCATTGTCCCCTATCGCGGTTTTCGGCCGACCGAATCGGGGTAACAGCAGGTCGCGGGTTACAGTGGCATCGAACCTGGAGACTCCGTTGGATTTATTGCTGCTGACTGCCGATCCCAATCCTGACTCGGTGCTGCCCGCGCTGTCCCTGCTCGCGCATCACGTGCGGTGCGCGCCCACCGAGGTCTCGTCGTTACTAGAGGCGGGCTCCGCGGATGTGGCGTTGGTGGACGCTCGCACCGATCTGGCGGCCGCCCGGGGGCTGTGCCGGTTGCTGGGTTCAACCGGCGCCCCGGTGCCCGTCGTCGCCGTGGTCAACGAGGGTGGCCTGGTCGCGGTGAACATGGATTGGGGCATCGACGAGATCCTCCTTCCGGGAACCGGTCCGGCCGAGATCGATGCCCGCCTGCGTCTGCTGGTGGGCCGACGCGGCGGGCTGGCCAATCAGGAGAATCTGGGCAAAGTGAGCCTGGGCGAACTCGTCATCGACGAAGGCACCTACACCGCGCGCCTGCGGGGCCGCCCATTGGACTTGACCTACAAGGAGTTCGAACTGCTGAAGTACCTGGCTCAGCACGCCGGCCGGGTGTTCACCCGGGCCCAGTTGCTGCAGGAGGTGTGGGGTTATGACTTCTTCGGTGGTACCCGGACCGTCGACGTCCACGTCCGGCGGTTACGTGCCAAGCTCGGACCTGAATACGAGGCGCTGATCGGTACCGTCCGCAACGTCGGTTACAAGGCGGTCCGACCGGCGCGCGGCCGTTCGGCCGCCGCCCCCGGTTCCGATGATCCGGGCCCCGATGATCCGGGCCCCGATGTTGCGGGGCCCGATGTTGCGGGGCCCGATGTTGCGGGGCCCGATGTTGCGGGTCCCGGGGGTGTGGGTGGGGTGGGCTCAGTCGGTGCGGCGGCGGACGAAGCCGCCGAAACTTACTCCCTTCCCGGCCGGTGACGGCTGCGCACTGGCGCACCGCACTTGCCGCGCCCGAGCAGTCCGCGGTCCGGGGCCTCATCGATGCGGCCCGCAGCGCCGACGGTATCGCCCCGGTGGGGGAGCAGGTAATTCGGGAAATCGGCGGGCGGCGGACCGAGCATCTGATCGTCACTGATCCATCCGACCCGCGCGCTGTCACCGGTTACCTCAACCTGGCGCCCGGACGCGCCACTGCAGGAATCGACGCCGGCGCCACGGCCGAATTGGTTGTGCACCCCGATGCGCGCCGCCGCGGTGTCGGCGCTGCGTTGGTGCGGGCCGCGACCCAGCGCGGCGGAATCGGGGTGCGGTTCTGGGCTCACGGAACCCAACCGGGGGCTCGAGCGCTGGCCGGCGTACTTGGTTTCAGGGTGGCCCGTGAGCTGATCCAGATGCGCCGGGATCTGCGGGATATTCCCGAGTCCGTTGTGCCCGAGCATGTTTCGATTCGTACCTACGGCGGCCCGCGGGACAACCCCGAGTTGCTGCGGGTCAACAATGCGGCCTTTGTCTGGCATCCCGAGCAGGGTGGCTGGACCGAATCCGATCTCACCGACCGCTTCGCCGAACCGTGGTTCGACCCCGAAGGCCTGTTCCTGGCCTACTCCGACGTGGGCGGGGCCCGTGACGATGCGGACGAGTCTCTGCTGGGCTTCCACTGGACGAAAGTGCACACCGGGTCCAGCGGCGCGCGTGTCGGTGAGGTGTACGTGGTGGGTGTTGACCCCGCTGCCCAGGGCCGGGGGCTGGGCCGGGTGTTAACCACCCTCGGTCTGGCTCATTTACAGCGCCGACTCGGGCATCTGCCGGATCCGGCCGTCTTGCTCTACGTCGAATCCGACAACGTCGTCGCCGTCAGGACCTATCAGGGCCTCGGTTTCACGGTGGCGAGGCTGGACACCGCCTACGTGGCGGGCTGATCCCGGGTGACCTCCGCGGAACGGCTGCTGTTCAACTTTCGTTTGCCTGTAATTTGCAGAGCGTCCACCGCCGCCGAATAGTTTTTCAGCCGAGAGCAATCCAACGGAAGGTAAGCATCAGTGAGTATGACCGGCTTCGGCAAGGTGTTCGTCTCCACGGCATCGGTGCTGGCAATCGCAGCATTCACCGCCTGCGGCAGCGACAACAACACGACCGTGGCCTCGTCCACGATCGCAGGTGGTGACGGTGGGCCCACGGTGGAATGCGGCGGGAAGAAGTCGCTGAAGTCCAGCGGTTCCAGCGCCCAGGCCAATGCGGTGACCCGGTTCGTCACCGCCTACGAGGCCGCCTGCCCCGGCTACACCCTGAACTACACCTCCAGTGGTTCCGGCGCTGGGGTGTCCGAATTCTTGGGGGGCCAGACCGATATCGGCGGGACTGATTCACCGCTGAATGTGGACAAGGGCCAGGTGGAGAAGGCCAAGGCGCGCTGTGGCGGCGCGGACGCGTGGAATCTTCCCGTGGTGTTCGGACCGATCGCGATCACCTACAACGCGGCCGGCGTCGATTCGCTGGTTTTGGACGGGCCAACCGCGGCCAAGATCTTCAGCGGCGCGGTGAGTAGCTGGGACGCCCCGGAGATCGCGGCCCTCAACGCCGGCACGTCGCTGCCGGCGGAGCCGATCGTGGTGATCTTCCGCAGCGACGAGTCCGGCACCACCGACAACTTCCAGCAGTACCTCGCCGCCGCCTCTGATGGAGCGTGGGAAAAGGGCACCGGCAAAACCTTCAACGGCGGCACCGGCGAAGGCGCCAAGGGCAACGAGGGCACGTCCGCGGCGATCACGACCACGCCCGGTTCGATCACCTACAACGAATGGTCCTTCGCGAAGAATCAGGGTCTGTCTATCGCCGAGATCGTCACCTCGGCTGGCCCCGACCCGGTTGCGTTGTCCGTCGAATCCGTCGGGAAGTCGATCGACGGCGTCAAGATCAAGGGCCAGGGCAACGACCTGGTTCTCGATACGACGTCGTTCTATCAGCCGACTGAGACCGGTGCCTATCCGATCGTGCTGGCCACCTATTCGGTGGTTTGCTCGAAGTACCCCGACGCCGATGTCGCTCCCGCCACTCGGGCCTTCCTGACGGCGGCAATCGGCAAGGGCCAGGAGGGCTTGACCGACAACGGGTACATCCCGGTTCCGGACTCCTTCAAAGGCAAGTTGGCGACCGCGATCAACGCCATCTCGTGAGTCACCAGTCGTGAATTGCCGAGCGCGTTGACGATCACACCGGAGCCGAGCCTCGGCACTTCGGCGCCGCGACCGGCGGGGCATAATTCGATGGTGTCCACCGCAATGCCGACGCTGGGATCGGGGAAATCGCCCGCCGGCCTTCGCGGCAGTGGTCGATGGGGCGACAGGGTCTTCGGCTCCCTGGCCCTGGCGGCGGGGGCGACGATCATCGCTGCGATCGCACTCATGGCGCTGTTCCTGATTGTGCAGGCAGTGCCGTCGCTGCAGGCGAACAACGCCAACTTCATCACCAGTTCGGAGTTCAGCACGACCGACTCCGACAATCTCCGGTTCGGCATCGCCGGTTTGTTGCAGGTCACCATCCTCAGTTCACTGTTCGCGCTGATGATCGCGGTACCGATCGCGATCGGCATCGCGGCCTTCCTGACGAACTATGCGCCCCGGCGGCTGGCGAGGCCTTTCGCGGTCCTGGTCGACATGCTCGCTGCGGTGCCCTCGATCGTGTTCGGGCTGTGGGGCATCTTCGTCCTGGCTCCGCGACTGGAACCGGTCGCGCGGTCCCTCAACGACCACCTGGGATGGCTTTTCCTGTTCAGCAAGGGAAACGTGTCGCTGGCCGGCGGTGGAACGATCTTCACCGCGGGGATCGTGCTCGCGGTCATGATTTTGCCGATCATCACCTCCGTCACCCGCGAGGTGTTCAGCCTCACCCCCCGGGGGCAGGTCGAGGCCGCGCAGGCCCTCGGGGCGACCAAATGGGAGGTCATCCGCATGACGGTGTTCCCCTACGGTCGCAGTGGCATGATTGCCGGATCCATGCTCGGTCTGGGTCGAGCCCTCGGGGAGACGGTCGCGGTCCTGATCATTCTGCGGGCATCCGCCCAGGCGGGGCAGTGGTCGCTGTTTGACGGCGGTTACACCTTCGCCTCCAAGATCGCCTCGGCGGCAGCGGAATTCAGCTCGAAGCTACCGACCGGGGCCTATATTGCGGCCGGTTTGGTGCTGTTCATTTTAACCTTCATCGTCAACGCACTGGCGCGTGTGGCGGCCGGCGGAAGGGTGAGTGGTGGATGACCGCTGCCGAAACACCAACTGTTGAGAAACCCGTCGTCGCGGCGCCCACTTTTCATCCGCTCAGCACGATCCGCAAGGTCAAGGACAAACTCGCCGCGATCCTGTTCACCGCTGCCTTCGCCGTCGCCACCGTTCCGCTGCTATGGCTGCTCTACACCGTTCTGGAACGGGGGATCGTGGCGGTAACCGGGCTGGGATGGTGGTCGAGGTCGCTGGCAGGGGTGCTACCCGATCAGTTCGCCGGCGGCGTCTACCACGCCATTTTCGGCACCGTCGTGCAGGCCGGAATCGCCGCACTGATGTCGGTCCCACTCGGGATCATGGCGGCGATCTACCTCGTCGAGTATGGCCGAGGAACCTTCGCCAAGGTGACCACATTCATGGTCGACATCCTCGCCGGTGTGCCCTCGATCGTCGCCGCGTTGTTCGTCTTCGCGCTGTGGATTTCGACGCTGGGGTTCCCGCAGAGTGCCTTCGCAGTGTCGCTGGCACTGGTGCTGCTGATGTTGCCGGTCGTGGTGCGCAACACCGAAGAGATGCTCAAGCTGGTCCCCGACGAACTGCGCGAGGCCTCCTACGCACTGGGCATCCCGAAGTGGAAAACCATCGTGCGGGTCGTCGTGCCGACGGCACTGCCTGGAATGATCAGTGGCCTGCTGTTGGCGCTGGCCAGGGTGATGGGCGAAACCGCACCGGTGCTGGTGCTGGTGGGCTACGCGCGATCGATCAATTACGACCCGTTCGACGGCAATATGGCTTCGCTACCATTATTGATTTTCACCGAGTTGACCAATCCGGAGTCTGCGGGCCGTGCCCGGGTCTGGGGTGCTGCGCTGACACTCATCCTTATTGTCGGGGCGCTGTATGTGGCGGCCGCATTCGTGAACCGGTACCTGACCCGAAACCGGACCTGAGGCAGCGGCAAAGAATTAGGGGGCAGAGGAGAACAGCATGGCCAAACGCATCGATCTCAAAGACGTCAACATCTACTACGGAACCTTCCACGCCGTCGCCGACGTGACGATGGCGGTACAGCCCTGTCATGTAACGGCGTTCATCGGACCCTCCGGCTGCGGTAAGTCCACGGTGCTGCGGGCGTTGA